>Ga0209806_1000242_pt1 | contig 36019 bp, 41 predicted proteins | sample GraSoiAngelo_152_FD_186166 | JGI IMG/M metagenome (GOLD analysis project Ga0209806, IMG submission 186166) | Grasslands soil microbial communities from the Angelo Coastal Reserve, California, USA - 14_1009_12_30cm (SPAdes) (version 2) | ecosystem: Environmental > Terrestrial > Soil > Grasslands ... | reverse complement strand
GCTCTGGACGTGATGAGCACTGGGGGCCAAGCGCTGATCTTCACCGAGACTCGACGGTCTGCGGTCGAGATGGGACGAAAGGCTTCGGTGGCGGTGAAAAGTCGCTTGTCGAAACCCGAAGAGAGAGCGTTGAGCACCATTGCCGAGCGAATACTCTCAACAGGCGAGAAAACGCGGTTGAGCGAGGCTCTCGCCATACAGATAGCAGGCGGCGCTGGTTTTCATCATGCAGGATTAGCAGGAATTCATCGTGGAATAGTGGAAGACGCCTTTCGAGATGGCAGAATCAAAGTCTTGGCAGCGACCCCAACACTTTGCCTCCCTGCGGGCGAAGAGATTTTTGGAAATCCAGCCCCTATTGCAATAGAGAAGCTCTCCAGCCACGACAAAGTCTTGACTCATGGGAACGTATTTGAAAACGTCATCGCGCCAACCTCCCGGTGGTATGACGGGCCTCTCATAAAGATCACACCCTGGTTCCAACTCCCCATGAGGATGACACCAGAACACAATGTGCTCCGAGTGATTCGCAAAAGGCATTCGTTGCACACTCGGGGTACGAATCGTCACTGGTGGACTTATTCTCAGCCCGAGTGGGTCGCGGCGAAGAACCTGAATACGGGCGATCTGGTGTTGTTCCCGAGAATCAAGGAAGAACACGATCTTCAATGTCTTGATCTGTCGGAGCAAGGCTCCTTATCAAACCAGTATGGCGTCGTAGGAAAACACTGGTCAAGACTGAAAATTGCCTCTCTAGAATTAACCCCTCAGACACTCGAAGTGTTGGGCCTGTTTCTCGCTGAAGGCTACACTGGAAGACAAGGGCAGGTTATGTTTGCTCTGAACCCAAAAGAGACCGAGCTGACGTCAATAGTCACGAACTGGCTTATAACAATCGGGTTGAGGCCCAGCGTTATCGATAGCGGAAGTCACAGACGTGTCATCAGGGCTTGTTCTAAACAACTGGCAGAGACACTTCGAGCACTGTGTGGACAAGGAGCAGTTGAGAAGAGGATTCCGCATCAGCTTGTTTACCTCCCGAACAACCAACTTGCCCACGTAGTTAGAGGAATGTGGCGTGGAGACGGTGATGTCCCCGAATCTGGAGTAAGAACAGCAAGATACTCAACTGTGTCGAGAGGTCTGGCCAAACAATTGTTTGCGGTGCTCGTTAAACTCGGGTACATGGCAACGATCAAGATCAGCAAGAGGGCTGGGATTACATCGAAACAAGGTCTGGCAATTACTCACAAACGCGATCTCTACACGGTTTCGGTTTCCGGGAAACAACTCACTCGGTTCATTTTAGACATCTTGAGAGTCAAATCCAACAAGTTTGTTGGGAATCGTGAATTCAATAGAGGATATCTTGATTCCGATTATTACTATATGCCGATTAGAACCGTCGAGCATGAACCCTACCAAGGCACAGTTCACAATTTGGAGGTCAACGGCCACAGCAGCTACGTTGGCTCGTTCGTAGTCCACAATTCCGCAGGTGTCAATCTTCCTGCTAGGGCTGTTGTCATCAGCAGCTACGAACGTTACGAGGCGGGTTATGGTAGATATCCGATTAGCGTTCTAGAATACAAACAACTTTGCGGAAGAGCTGGAAGGCCGAAGTACGACAAGTTCGGCGAAGCTTTGCTAATCGCGCGTAATCCTGACGAGGCGGAGTGGTTGATGGAGAATTACGTTCTTGCCCAGCCTGAGAAACTCTGGTCCAAACTTGCGGCGGAGCGAGTTCTTCGCCCACATGTACTATCTACTGTTGCTGCCGGGTATGCTCATTCAGAGGAGGGGTTGTATGACTTCTTCGGAAAAACATTCTACGCCCATCAATATGGGCCTCGACTGATCAGGGTCAAGATCGGCGATATCCTGGAATTTCTTGTCAAACAGAAGATGATTACGATGGAGGGAAAGGACTTGGAGGCGTCCAAGTTTGGCAAACGGGTTTCGGAGTTGTACATCGACCCGATGTCTGCTGTCATTCTCAGGGATGGACTCAACAATCGGGCGAAAAGTATGACCGACATGAGTTTGTTGCATCTCATATGCAAGACTCCCGATCTTGCTCCCCGTCCCCGTCCAAGGGGAAGCGAAATAGACAAACTGATTGTGACAGCTGAGTTGCACCGAAACGAATTCGTCGGCGATGTTCCGGACCAATTTGTTGATCCACTGGAATACGAAAATTTCTTGAGCGAGCTCAAGGCCTCTCAAGTACTACTTGACTGGATAGACGAACAGACCGAAGACCAAATCTTGGAAACTAGGAAGGTCGAACCAGGCGATCTGCTCAGGCTTGTACAGGGGTCCGAGTGGTTGATTCTTGCTACTCAGGAATTGGGACGTCTGTTTGGGCACAAGGACCTTCTTGCGCCCTTGGAGATGCTCAAGGTGAGGCTCGCAAAGGGCGTTCGTCCGGAACTAGTCAAACTGACCACGCTTGAAGGCGTCGGACGAGTCAGAGCCCGGATGCTGTACGACTCGGGATTGAAATCAATCGAAGATATTAAGGAAAGGAGCCTCGAACAGTTGACGAGCATTCGGACCATTGGTCCATCGCTTGCGAAGAAGATTAAGGTACAAGCCGGGGGACTCATCAAGGCAGATGAATGGGAAAAGGCGAAGAATGCAAAACCGTCGGAAGTAGAACAGCAAGCAATCCTAACCGAATACGAAGACTCCGAATAGCGAGTTGAAGCCCCACTATTCCTAGGCTTATAATGCGGGTGCAATCTATGCTCCCGGAAGCTTAGGAAAGTTCGCAGATGGGGAAGATCAAAGTAGCACTCGCAGGCGTCGGGAATTGCGCTAGTGCACTGATACAAGGAATTCAATACTACCGGAAAAACCCACCCAAGGAAGACAACCTCACAACGGGACTAATGCATCTCAAGTTCGGGGACTACAAAGTAGAAGACATCACATTCGTAGCCGCGTTCGAGGTCAACCGCAATAAAATCGGAAACGACCTTAGCAAGGCCATATTCACCGATCCCAATTGCGCCCCGAAAATAAGCGATGTTCCCGACATGGACGTCACCGTCAAAGCGGGTCCTATCCTGGATGGCGTCGCGCCTCACATGAGGGAGCCGTTTCAGGTCTACAATAAGAACAGGACCAAACCCGTCGACGTTGCAGCCGAACTGAAGGATTCTGGAGCAGAAATTCTCGTCAACTATCTTCCAGTCGGTAGCGAAAAGGGCGCGAGATTCTATGCACAACAAGCGTTGGACGCGGGCTGTGGCTTCGTAAACTGTATCCCTGAGTTCATCGCGTCAAATGATGGGTGGTCGAAGAAATTCGAAGATCGAAAACTGCCGATTGCAGGGGACGATATCAAGAGCCAAGTCGGAGCGACAATCGTCCACCGAGCCCTTGTAGACCTTTTCCTGAAGCGTGGGGTTAGAGTGGATGAGAGCTACCAGCTCAACCTTGGCGGTGATACTGACTTTCTCAATATGACAGTAGAGGAGCGGCTCCACTCAAAACGTATCAGCAAAACAACTGCTGTTGCAAGCCTAATTCCATATGACGTTCCGACGAGAATAGGTCCGTCGGATTATGTTCCGTCGCTCAAGAACAAGAAGATCTGCTACATATACATCAAAGGAAGAAAGTGGGGAAACATCCCACTTCAGATCGATCTCAAACTCTCGGTAGAGGACTCGCCCAATAGCGCTGGAGTTGTTTCAGATGTTATTCGCGCCGTCAAGCTAGGATTGGACCGTGGAGTTGGAGGCGCACTAACGAGCATTTCCTCTTACTGTTTCAAGTATCCGCCGGTCAAGATCCCCGACGGTCTGGCTTCTCAATGGGTTGAAGACTACATTCAGGGAAAGAGAGAGCGCTAAGCCGAGACTTTTCCTGTTTTCCTTACTACGGGAGCCTGTAGGGATTCTCCCCAATTGTGACTCAATCGGCCTCTGCTCTTCCATTCCTCATAATGTTCCATTACTCCTGTAAACAATAGGGGAAGCCCAATCGTGGCGTCAACATGCACAGTGCATTGTTCAGCCTTGGGGTCAAGCTTTCCCCATGACTGACTCTCCGGAAGCTCGCAACCGGACAAACCGCCGAACTTAGCATCATCCGTTGTCACCTGGATCGCGTAACTGTGAGGGGGCACCGGCATTCCCGCGATTTCTGCCATAGGCACGACCTGTTGAATGTAGTTCTTAGGGGTCCCCCCGCCGATGAAGATCACGCCAGATTTTTGCCAACGCCGCTTGAGGCTCATGATCTCAAGATTGTCGAGCATGGGATCATAGACCATTGGAGGCCTGCCTTGGTCAAGTTGCTCATTCCTGTACACTGCTAATGCCATTCCAATTGAGCTATCGGCGAGCGCTGGGCAGAAGATCGGAAGGTGTTCCCTCGCGGCCGTGGCGAGAATGCCGTATTCGTCGTTGATTCGTTGCCCCATGAGCTGGAAAAACTCCCTGCTGGAGTAGCCCCTGGGCTCAAGGCTTTCCGAGAACTTCTCCACAAACTCGTCAGCCTTCGTGAAGACGACATCATCCGCATAGGTATCGTAAACCCTGTCAATTCTCATGTTCCTCAGAGTTGGGTCGTCGATATGATGGTGGGCCATGTAGTGGCGGCCCCCAAGCGACTCATAGAGGTCGTGGCTTAGGTTGGCGCCAGTTGATACGAGAACATCTATCGCGTGAAATGCGATGAGGTCGCGAAGGAGTCTCCTCATTCCCCCTGCAATCATGGCGCCGGATAGCCCGAAGAAGATAAGCGGGCGATCGGGATCGTTGAGCATGTGAAGCCAGATCTTGTAGCACCTGCCAAGCATTCTGCTCTGGAAAGACGTAGCATTGAAAGCTTCCAGAGCTTCACCTACGGTGTGAACCTTCGCTACGTCAAAATGCTGTACAGGATGCTTGAACGCGTCGCCCCGTGGCGAGAATTGAATACGAGACGATGAGGCGGACGCGGAAATTTTTTCGTGAGAGTTGGAATTCTTGTTGGACTTCATTTTATCCTTCTAACTTGATTCGGAAATGTGTCTACCTGTTTCTATTAAAAGCTCGTGTTCTAGTACGACTTCTATGAGATGAAACGGCCAACTCTCGTTAGGCGAATGAAAATAAAAAGAGAAGGTTGAGTTCGGTCGGATATTGCTGCTATGCTACGAAAGTGTACTCCACTGTTAGCCGAACTTGGTGGACAAATGTGCTTCCTGTATTACTCAAGCCATTCAGGACGATGCCGACGCTGATCGTATTCGCGCCCGCGTGTAGGTCCTGATTTCGCAACGCTCCGACAACAGTGTTCTGCACGGTCATCGCTGGAAGATCAACAGGCGCTTGCCCATTCAGTTCCACGCCGAGGGCGTTGTACCCGCCTGTTCCCCCGAAATAGACAATTGTCACCAGAACTGAGTTGATCGTGGTGAATCCCTTGACTGGGGCGAACGAGAATCCTGCGGTCGCATTGACAGGCCCTCCAGAGAAACCGCTTGTCATTCCAATCCCAGTAGTAACTATTTCACCAGTACCCGGCTGGAACGTCAGACCAGGGACCACGTTCAGTATGCTGATGTCTACGCTGGTCACTTGTAAGGTTGGAGTAGGCGAAGGAGAGCTTGGTACCACTGCCCCTACAGAGAGGGTTCCCATAAAGATCGCGATAAGGAGCACACTTGCTATTCCTCCTTGTATTTTGTTCATCTTGTCACCTCCCTCGCGAGACAATGAGTGGCCAGGTTCCGGTTTCTCTTTAATAAGAGACGCTGGACGCTAATCGAGTTTTTTCCTATAAAGACGGGCGGGCTAGGCGAAGGATCTCTTCCACAGTCTTGCCTCCGTTTGAAGAGGCAGACTGGTGTCTGGCTCTAAAATCGGCGTCGGTGTCGCTGGAATCTTGGTGGGCGCCGAGCAGGACGCCTTCCACGACCTCGTTGGTGTCTCTCTCCACCTCTTCTTGGACCGTAAGGACGGGGCGGGAGGAACAGTGTCGGGTATGATCTTCGACCGGGAGAAGTCAGTCTCATTATCTCTTGAATGTTTGAGGCAGTTGTCCGTCTTATTCTCTCAAAGATGGAGTCATCACTTCGACTTACGAGGGAAACAGCGATTCCGGGGGTTCCAGCTCGGGCGGTTCTTCCGATTCTATGGAAGTATGTGAGGGGCTCTTCTGGTAGGTCGAAGTTGATCACGTGGCTTACGTTCGTGATGTCGAGACCCCTTGCCGCAACGTCGGTAGCGACTAGCACGGCAATTGATCCGTTGCGAAAAGCCTGCATCGCCCTATCTCTTTGTCCTTGGGAGAGGTCTCCATGGATCGCCAAGGCATTGTACCCTTCGACTCGTAAGGCTTGCGCGAGCCGGCCAGCTCTTATCTTGGTGGAGCAGAAGATGAGCCCTCTGGTTGTCTTCTCAGCTTCTAGAAGTGAGCAGAGAGCCGGGAATTTTTCGTTCTCTTCAGCCCATGCATATTTTTGGGTGACGGATTCGACGGCAATTTCGTCGCTGTCGACGAATATTCTCAGTGGATTTTTCATGTAGTGGTGGGCGAGCCTGATTATCTCGTCAGGCATTGTTGCTGAGAACAGGGTTGTTTGACGAGGGCCTGGGACTCTCTCCAGTATCAGCCTAACATCATCGATGAATCCCATATCCAACATTCTATCAGCTTCGTCAAGCACCACAAACCGGACTCGGTCAAGGTCGACTGTTCTTCTCTCCAGATGGTCAAGGAGTCTGCCTGGAGTGGCGACGATGATTTTTGTCGTCGGTCTTTCTAGTTTGTTGATTTGGACTCCTATGCTCTGGCCGCCGTAGACTGGGACTGTTCTTATTGAGAGGTGGCGAGCGAGTCGCTCGAATTCTCCTGCAACCTGAACCGCCAATTCGCGAGTTGGGACTAGGACGAGCGCCTGCAGTCCATGAGCATGGTTGTCAATTCTCTGGAGTATCGGAAGGGCATAGGCGAGGGTCTTTCCTGACCCTGTGTGTGCCTGGCCGATGATGTCTCTTCCTTGAAGAATAGGGGCGATAGCTTCCGCTTGAATTGGGAACATTTCTTCGAAGCCCATATCCTTGATTCCCTGAAGAAGCCGGGGTTGGAAACCGAGGGCTTCGAACTGCTGAGCCAACTATTGTTCTAACAGTACGTCTGGCCGTCCCATAAAGACCTTCCAGTCTCGGGAATGGAGAGACGGAACGAAGTGGAAACCGTTCTTGCTTTCTACCTAGGGCCTTTTGGTTCGTTTCCAGAGGCTAGAAGCGTCGTCGGCGAGGCCTTCATGACGATGCTCCCAAGCTTGATGCTTTGGCATATGATCTTCGCAGAAAGTCTTGCCGCAATACTCACATTTCTTGTTCTGCGGTGTTACACGTCCGCATTCATCGCACTTTTCCATATGTCACAACATCTTCGAACGAGATCTCTGCTAGTGATGATCGTGTGAGTGGTTTAAGCTTGAGCTTGGACTGGGCCCAATTCTTGGTTATGATTCCACTTTAAGATCAGTTCCTGCAAGAGTTTCGCACGATCGTTGGCGAGGTTCAACTTGAATAATCTCACCCGTCCGTAGTCTCTTTCCTCTACGATTCCTGCCTGTGATAGGTCGTCTAGATGCCTTTCGGCAGCGCTGTAGCTTTGATCGGTTCTCTTCGCTATCTCTGTTAAGTGCAGTTGTTCGACCTCGGAGAGGAGGGTGAGTATTCGTATTCTTCCGCTGCTCGAAAGGATCTTGTCTAGGGGTGGACTTTTTTCTCCGACCAAGGCTAGGCTCGGATTGAGAGGGTTGATTCGAGCCATCTACGGATGGCGGAGGCGGGGGCCGAGGATATTCCAAGCAGGGTTGTCTTCCCTCTGAAGCCGGTGGTGGATAGCTGGGTAGAGAGAATGCCTGTAGCGTTCAGGTTCTGGACGTACTTCCAGACTTGTGTGTGGGCCCGGTATGTTTCTTTGTGTTCTTCGCAAGCCATACGGTAGGCTATCTCCACATCGCCCATGGTGGCGTATGTTGCATTGTTTCTCTCCAAGACTCGCGCTAATGCTAGGAGTATGAGTTTCTCGTGAAGATTGAGGTGCTGGGAATATTCGGTGCGGAGAACAGGGTATACGCTGTTCGCAGCTGCTCTGATATGATCAGGCTTCACCTCTCTCGCACCTTCTGTGTCCGCGTATTTTCCACCTCTCCAAAGTAGCTCGATGGCGTAGCGAGCATCGCCTCCAAGCGTGGCCATGTCAGCTACAAAGTTCAGGACCTCTTCAGGAACAGTTGCCTCTTTGAACGCGAGCTCTGCCCTTTCTCTCAGAATATTTTCCAGCTGTGGAGTAGTGTAGTGGTCTAGTCGGATGACGTTTCTCTGGAGGGTGCTCTGAGTGCTCCTATCTAGATCTTCAAGGTTCTTGAGGTCTCGAAGGATGATTATTAGGGATAGCCTCACCGGCCGGCCAGGGCGCTCCTCTTGGATGCGCGTGAGGTTGTAGAGGCTGGTGGAGCCTTCTGCTTTGATGAGCGAGTCCGCCTCATCGAGTGTGAGGATGATGTGGAGTTTCTTGTCCTCCAGCTGGTCTAGGAGGATGTGCAGTAACTCCTCGCTGGAAAAGCCTCGCTGTGGGAACTGAGGTGTGAAGGTTTGGAGGACCCGTTTAAGGATCATGAAGAGACTGCCCCGATACTCGCGGCAGTTGACGTGGATGTAGGCGAGGTTGAGCTTGAGGGTCTTGGCGGTGCGTTGCATATCAGTACCGAACCGTTGGGTGAGGACTGTTTTGCCGGTTCCGATGTCACCGGTGATGAGAACCTTGGGGCTGGTTGTTCCGGGTTTGTCTATGACTGACCGGAAGAGTTCAGCGAGGAATCGTAGCTGGTTTTCCCGGTGGGGTAGGCGGGTTGGGAGCCATTCGAGGCTTAGAGGTCCCTCGTCCTTGAATATAGTGGGTTTGGAGAGGGCGTCCCGTACGATCTCGGAGGGGGCTGATAGGCTGGTTTTCTCGATCATGGCGAATACTTACACCTGAAAGCTCTCAAACTATGCTGATGAACGTATAAAATGAGCAGAGATGGATAAAAGTAATCCACGAGCGCCCGAGAGCCCTATTCTCCGGGCAAGCTATCTCGACTCAAGGCGTCTTGGTTCCGATCGCCTATGCCAAAGTCGGGATCTTAACCCAATAGTCGTCCGGAGTCTTCTGGCAAATGATCGGTTGAGGAGCTCCTCAGGCGTCTCTCGATGAGCCTTCACGTTAAAGGTCACATAAGTCGGAATCCATGGATAATTGCAAAGATAATTCACTTCATTACCAGCTTTAGGGAATGGCTCGGGTATTCCATACCCGCGTTTCTCCCAAAGCCATCGGGGATACAAGGTGAAGCCTCCACACCCGCGAACTCGTTCCCAGCCTTCTGGTATTCCCTCGTTTCTGGGTTGGTAATTGTATGACTTTTTCCTCATTTCGGGCGTGGCCCATGTGTCCCAGAATCTCATCTTCGATGGAAGTTTGGAATGGTCGAGAAACCAGTTAGTTGCTCCCAAAACACAATCCGCGTCATAGTAACCATATTCCTTGACTAATTTCCGGATTTCGGTGGTCTGGTTCAGGTAGTAGCTGTCGATGCTTAGGAAGTGTTCCGTATTGGGGTTTAGTTCTAGGGCTCTCCTGTTGGCCTCATTCCTGCGCGTCGAAAGATATTGTACTCGTTCTCTCGTCATGACGGGAGGATAGTGCGGGGACTCCTTGAACCCCGCAGTGTGGCAATAGAAAGGGATCTCTGGTACACTCCAAGCTTCTTCCTTTCCGCTGATACATACCGCTGTTATGCTCTCTTTCATTCTCTCAACGCCTTTGCCATGAACGAGCCTCATCCCTGTCGAAAGACCCGGGTCATCCTATGATCTTGAATATCACGACTCGTTGTTTGAAATGACTCCAGCAACTTGGTGCCATTCGGATGATTTAGCTGACCAACTTCTTGATTTGTTCTTCGAAACTCTCTGGGCTGAACATCGAGGCCTTGTCAGAGATATCGTGAACTTCTTGTGCTGTCTGCTTATCTTCAAGAGTAGTTTCTATTCTCTCTGCGCCTTGCTGGGCTGAACTAAACAAATGTCCTACTCCCGCCGCTTCGATTATGTCCACGGCACCAACCCCATAAGGAGAGAAAGGGACGCAACCTGCTGCTATAGCCTCAACGAGCGCGACACCGATACCAGCTTCAGTCCCAGTATAGAGATACACTTTGCTATCCTCTAGGAGATCTGGTCTCTCTCGTGTCAAAGCATCGACATAAGTCACGTTTCTAGGAAGTTCTCGAAGAATCCTCTGCGAGTATTCGTGATTAGTGCCACTTCGCTCTGAAGGAGTTCGCCCCACTAGGTAGAATGGATACTGGGGTAAGAGTCGAGCTATTTCTGAGAAGAGCTCGATCCTCTTGTTCGGAAGTATCCTCGTGTATTGAACCACTTGTTTCTTCTTGGGGAACCTTGGTTTGAAACTTGTGCGGCACGGAGGGAAAATTAGACGCGAGTTTTCATAGCCTCTTTCCTTAAGATCTTGCAGAACAAGAGATCCGACCGCAAAAAAGATTGCTGGCGTTGGAGAATATTTGTCCCAAAAGAACCTTCTAACTTGACGCAGAAGGAAGTAGTATGGTTTCTTAATTGGCTCCTTCGAGCTCTCGGGACCAGACAGACTGGACCCCTGTGGATGATTAAACAAGTCGAGAATGTTGTACACAAAGTGGAATAGCTTCCTCTTCGGAACATAGAATGACGTGGACTGAGTGCTAAAGACCACGTCCGCGTTCGTCTTGCTGAACATTGTTCTCATCCTCATCGCATACGGAATCCGTTGCAATGACACAAAATACGGAAGAATCGGTGAAAACACAGCAACTTTTCTGTGATCGCACTGCTGAACGACATTGCCTAGACCAAAGAATCGCTCTGCGTCAGCAGGGCTGAAGACGTCGCTAGCAAGCGTTACTTTGTAACCGACTTCCTGGAGTGCCATGCATACGTAGAGGCAGAGCAATTCGCCTCCAGCGTAGTATGACATTCGAGGGTGAATAACTAGCGCGTTCTTAGTCATAGCGCATCGGAGATGAGCTGATTCTTCCCTCGCCGTCCATACAGTGGAATCGGACTTGAAAAGGTAATTTCAATTGTCCTGAATCTGTCTTTTCGGGTTCGCTGGCGTTGCTAACACCCAATGAACCGGGGTCGTCGTGTATTCTCCTACCAACCTAGTCTTGTAATCATGACTCATAAGATAGTTGCATGTTTCGCAACCACATAAGGCGCCAATAGAACTTCTCGCACGATGCACCTCAATTGCAAGAATTGGTCCGGAGCGCTCGATGGTCCGTGTTGCACCTTTCAGGATTGCAAGCTCATTACCTTCTGCGTCTATTTTGAGAACGTCTATCCTTGCAAATTCGAAGTCGTCAAGCTTTTTCACCTTGACTTGAACGGTCTGGTCGTACTTGAAGCCATAATGAACTGGATTCAGACTGCCTGTCCCATCAGCCGCCCGATGTAAGAAGAAAGGGCGAATTTCCTCACGATCAGACAACGCCGCCTCTTCAACCTGAACGTTAGTCGCTTTGTTCAATTGAAGGTTTAGGCCGAGGATGTGCCTGTTGTATGGATTCGGTTCGAAGGCGATCACATGACGGAATCGTCTCGCCATTCTGAGGGTGTAGGAGCCAATATGAGCCCCTACATCAATCGCGGTCTCTCCGGTCATTCCGTCAAGTTCATGATACATTTCACGGGTCTGACCCATCGCCCGGGGGTCCTGGGGCTCGTTGCCCCTCGTGTAGTAGAATTTGATTCCATCGATCTCGGTCCTCTTTAATGGGACAAGTTTGTCTCGTATTCTGTTTGCATAGGCGTTGAAAATCTGTATAGGTGTTGTTGGTTTCAATTGTCATCAGATGTCGGCTAGGTTACCTATTGCATATCGCTCAATTCCGCAATTCTAAACTCGGGTAGCGGCACGATGAGCTTGCCGCCGGATTCGAGGTACTCCTGCTCTTCTCTCATAATTTCTTTTAGGAAGTGGTGGGGAAGGACGAGGAAGAAGTCAGGCTTGTCTCTTCGTGCTTCATCTTTTGATACGATAGGTATCTGAGTTCCCGGTGTTTTGAGTCCCCATTTTTCTGGGTTTGCGTCTGTAGCTTTCTTGATAAGATGACGATCCAGTTTGCAATACTGTAGTATCGTATTGCCTCGCGTTGAAGCTCCGTAAACATACACCGTTCTGCCATTCCTGGTTTGGTCTTTTATGAAGTCACTTAGTTGTGACCTAACTCTCTGAACATTCTTCGCAAAGGTTGAGTATGTTGAGGGCTTCATCGAAAACAGCTTCTTTTCAGACTTTTTCATCGTCTCTACGCTCTTGCGAACGGGGAATTGCCCCTTTTGAGCGACGAATGTACGGAAGCTCCCACCATTGACATCATTTTTCTCAACATCGAAGATCTCAAGATCATGGTTGCTGAGTAGCTTGCTCATCGTTTCGAGAGAATAGTACGTAAGATGTTCATGGCCTATGTTGTCGAAACCGTTCTGTTGCAGCATTGAGCATAGGTAATTTTGTTGGATCACCCAGACCCCTCGGGCCTCGAGACACTTTGCTATGTCCGCCACGAAAGCGTCAGGGTCATCTAGATCGTAGAACATTGCGACACTCGTTATCAGCTTGGCTTTCGTTCCGGGGAATTTCTGGTGGAACTGGTCGTATCCGAAGAAGTCATTGAAGACGAACGTTGTTCCTTTTCTTGCCTCTTCGACGAGGTTCTTTGCGGGTTCGAATCCGACTAGTTTAAGACCGGGAATCTTGTAGGATCGCAAAAGGGTCCCGTCGTTGCAACCGATGTCCATGACGATATCGCCTTCTTTAGGCAAGGCGACTTCGCAAGCTTTGATGACTATGTCCTCTAGAGCCTTTCTCATTGTAGAACTTATTCCCGATCGATACCAATAGTGACGATAAAGCGAATCCCGTGGGAACGTATGCTTAAGTTGGACCAGGTTGCATCGAGCGCATCGGACCAATTCTAGGGGGGACCGAGGGCTGTCTCCTTTAGCGGTGACAAAGTCAGAAACGTGTTGGTTACCAAGTGATAGGATTCGGACGAGATTTCTTGAGTGGCATAACCTACACCGTTTTATCGGGGTGGCGATAGTGCCCAAGGGTTTTCTTGTCTCTTACCTAAAGGTAAACGAGCAATCATTCTCACCGCATTTCGAGTCGCCTATAAACTACTTGACTCATTCAGTGAAAGTTGTCCAAGTTCGGGGCTTGGAAGTTACCCTTCTTCTTGAACGAATTTTGAAGTCGAGAACGCGTTCGGGATGACTCGTAGGCAAGGCGCGCGAACTAGGCGCTAGAAGACTTATTCTCTATCTGAGAACGGATGGCTCATGAGCAACTTGTCAAGCCTCGAGGAACTTGCGTCGAAGAAGAGTGTTGAGCGAAAGGGGATCCCACCGATGGCCCGGCGGGAAGCTGAACAGTTCTTGCGAGTCCTTCAAGGATGGACTCTGGTCGATGGCTCGATCGAGAAGGAGTTCCAATTCAAGTCCTACCTAGACGGTTTGGATTTTGCCTATTCGGTTGGGAAGATTGCTGAAGAACAAGATCATCACCCTGACATTCTGATCAAATGGAGACGGGTGAAGCTAACCTTGTCAACTCATTCTGTCAAGGGGTTGAGCGAAAATGACTTCATAGTAGCTGCAGGGTCCGAACTCAAATATCGACAATCTGGGCTCGGGTAAAGCTAGGAACGTTCTAGCGCCTGACCTTCATATGTTCCTCTATGGTCTTGAGCCTGTTTTCGATTCCTGTGAGTCTGTCGAGTATCTCCTTGAGTACTCGCATGTTCTCTTCGTTTCTCGGGACGTACTGGCTCGGGGGCCTCATGGGTGATGGAAGTGGTTCGATCGGTGCTGGGTGCAGAGGGTCATACGGTCGTCTAGGTTCCATTTGAGTCGGCATCACCCAAGAGATGGTTTTGAGGGTTTCCGTTAGGAGCTGTAAAGGGACGGTCTAGGCAACGACTCTCAAAGACGACCTAGCCTAAGTATTTGCTGACCATTTTACGTCGATGTCGCTGGTTTGCATTTCACGAACCTTTGTTCCTCTGGATCGTTCAGCCGGGTTGCCCGCTGCGACAACTTTCCTTCGGAGATTACTCTCGTCGGGGTCAAACGGGTCAAACATGCGAGTCCTGCCAGTGTTAGGACTCCAAACCCGATCTACTCTTAGGCTGTTTCCTCGGCGGGCAATATGAAAGAATTATAGCTGGAGAACGCGCCCGTTGCTTCCATGAACTTTGAACGTATGATCTTCAGGAGTTGGTTCTATCTAAGAGTCGGCTATGCCACATACATAGCTTTCTTCATCGGTTTTGTGAGCAACATCATCGTAATCTACAAGCTCGCGATAGCCGATACGTCATTGTTGTCGCTTTTTCCGCACTTGACAGAGTTCGTAGTTGTAGTGGCCATAATTGCCTCCCCGATAAGCGTCATCATCGGACTGTTGCACATGCGCCGGACTGCAGCATTCGCCGCGGACGCTTCGGTTTCGACTGAAGCCAATCCCTACGTCTACAAGATAGTTCCGGGTAAAGAGCGAGAGGTAACCGTCCCGCTCTCGATATTGACAGCACGCGTCCTGCTCAAGCTCGCCGAGGATAGGTTGACCACTGACGAGAAGCGTGAACTTGAAGAGGTTCTCACGAAGGCGGACAAGCTGCTCCTGGGCCATTCTGTAGGATTGAAAAATAGGCGCTAATTCGAATGGTTCCGAAAGTCAGAGGCCAGTGCCTTCGTCCAAGGCTTTGGCTCTGGCGACCATCATGTTCACTCATTCCGCAAAGAAGGGCAAAGGATTTTCTCGATTCGAAACCCTAAACCTTCCATTACAGTAGTGCGCGGCGTTTCCAAGATTTGGATCTCAGCGTTCTGTCCCTCGAGAGTCTAGCCGAAGTATTTGCGGACCATCTTGACGCCGACATCGCTCGCGGCCCATTTTTCGCCGTTGAACTTGACCGCTCCCAGTCTCTCAAGATTTGCCAGATGTTCACCGAGCTTCTCGGCGGGGAATCCTTTCTCCTTGTGTCCTGGGTAGACGTCACCTAGGGCTTTCGCGACCTCTTTTGCGCTCTTAGGGGTCTCGCAGATCCTGACGATCTGTATGTTCACCTCTGTTGTGGTGAGGATCCGGAATATTTCTTCTTCTGAGAGGCGGGGTTTTGTGAGGCTGAAGCTGACTGCTCCTGAGGCTTGCGATGGACCGGTCTTCGGCCCGTGTCTCCTTCGGCGGATGATTCTGTAACCGATCGCTCCCCAGGTTGCGGCGAGGATTGACCAGAGGAAGGTCGGGTTCGCGAGAAGGCCGATGATATCTTCGAATTGTAAGGTCATTATCATTTTTCTTATCTCACCCTGTGTAGTGCTGCCATCTCTATTCCCGCTGGGCCTACGCGATACGCGTAGACTTTCATGTCCCCTAGTGCTCCTGGCATTTTCAATACTCGCATCTTTCTCGCATAATCCTCACTCCCGAACGGTTCCGTTGACAAGTCAACAACACCATCACTCAAGTGCTGAACAGTATTCTCGATATGCTCAGTGTGAATTCCTTTGGACGCCAGCAACAGTGCAAGTCCTCCGGTAGAGCGAACGTGATTCTGCAAGATCTTCAAAGTCTGCTCCACGGCCGGAAAAGGTGCCGAACGTATAATATCGCTCAAGCTATCAATCACTATTGTGGTTGTTCCCAGAGGTGTGATGACACGTGGAAACTCTTTGGCAAGAAGGTTGGCAGGGCCGATGTCCCACGATACCTCGCCTGAGATCTTCTCCTTTTTCATGCTGAAGCTGTCGATGAACCACATCTTCCTCTTCTCAAAATAACTATCAAGACTCCAGCCGAACACAGCCATCTCGCCCACAACATCCTCCCACGACCGTCCAGTTGTGAAGTAGACCGCGGGTCTCCCTTCTTTGAGGCCCTGGTAGAGTATCTGTTCGGCACAAGTAGTCATCCCGGTATCCGCCTCGCCGAGAAATGTGATTATGCTGCCTGAGGGCAGGCCGCCGATAGACTCGTCAAACGCTCCAATTCCACTTCTAATATTCGCCATTTTTTCTCTCTACGCCTGTTGGTGTCCCTGTTGGTCCTGCCTGTTGGGGTACTGGCCCTGGTACCCTTGCTGGTATCCTGCTTCGTCGGGGGTTGTTTGTTCCACTTGAACCCCTTGTTCCACTACCTCTCCCTCTTGGGATACTGGGATGTTACCTCTCGCGACTTCTTCCGTGCCCGTGTTACCGCCGGCTTCGGCGCTTTCTCCCGCTACTGCTGTGGAGGCGCCTGCCGTGGCTTACACTTCGAACGCCGACTGGGCCTTTGATGACGATGCCGTCGGGTCCGATGGCGAAGGCGTAGTCGTTCAGGCTGTGGCTTGTTCCACGCATCTTCCGTACGAACAGCTTTCGTATCGGCGAGCTCTGGCGGACGAGCGACAAGACCATGACTCCGGTTGCTAGGAATTCTTCGATACCGAATCGGCTGATCAGTCCGGATCCTTCAACGATTTCCGTGGTCATCAGTGTCGTGCATCCAACGTCTTTCAGGAGGAGTCCGACTTCAAGGAATATTTCTCGTAGGGTGTTGAGGTCGGTTACTCGGAAGCCGAATCCTGGTAGCGAGTCGACGACGAGTCTTGTTGCTCCGAGCTGTTCGACGAGTATCTTGACCTCGGAGAGTTTTGATCGCAGGTTGTAGAGGATTGATTGCAAGCTTTCCTGTTCAGTGACTTCTGATTCGACGCGTTGGTAGACCGCGTCCACCATGCCGATTTTCTTTTCTTGTTCTAGCTTCTTGAAGTCCCAGCCGAAGCGCAGCATGTTCGCTTTGAACTCGGAGGGTGGTTCTTCGGTGCTGACATAGACTCCTGGTTCGCCGAACTTTGTCGCTCCTTTGTAGAGGTATTGTCCGCAGCATATTGTCTTCCCGCAGCCTGCTCCTCCGGCTAGGAGGACTCGGGCGCCTTTGGGGAAGCCGCCTTCGAGAACGTGGTCCAGGCCTGGGATCCCAGTATGGACCCTTTCGATCGCGGTTTCCATAATGGACCAAGGCTAGGGCGGCTGGAAGCTACCATAAGGCTACAGTAACCCTGTGGCCAATCCACAAGTTACACCACCGATCGTTTCACGAACAGACCCTTTCAAGATGGCCGGGCGTTTGATGAGCAACCGTTGCTGCCTACCACAAAGGGCTTTGGACCGAAGGGACTCCCAGCGCAGAATAGCTCCCCATTCGAAGCCCACGCATGAGGCTCCCGACCTACCTGGCTTGCTTTCAAAAATGACCATGTTTTTCTTGCAACTATTTTCTTGCCTAACTATCATTTCTTGCTAACTATTATGGGACCCCTTGGGTTGTCGATTTTCCAGCGCCCCGCCCTTCGTGAAAACGATAGGAACCCACGTTCAACAGTCGCTGCCGGACCGTTCTTCCCTCGTGAAATCAGCCACCGCCACCTATTATCCCGTCACACAGCGAGGACCGTCAACCGGCAAGAGAACGCGAATCCGCGGCTGTTCGAAACTAGTACCTCCAGGCCCAAGTCTGTTAGCCAGCTTTGAACTACGACAATCATCACAACGGTGATCCTAATGATTTCTTGGCCCCTTTCTCCCGCCCGGAAACGAGTATTCTTCCTCTCGGTTCCCCAAAGGGTTTTTAGCTTGAGGACTGGGGCTCCTCGAAGCTTCAGGCGAAAAAGCGGTGCCAGAACGAGGATACTCAGTTACGGGCTTAGACCCAGACCGTACTGTGAAGTGTTCCGGCCGCCAACTCCGCATATCTCCGAAAGCATCAGTAGAGCTCTGTCGAACGATCAGGGGAATGAAGCTCCCTGACGCGAAAAGGCTTCTCGAGCGCGTTATCGAATTGAAACAGGCAGTCGCCTACCGCCGGTTTCACAAAGAAGTCCCGCACAGGCGACAGCTTAACGAGCATTTCTATGCGGGCCGTTTCCCGCAAAAAGCCGCTGGCAGACTCTTCAAGCTCTTAGAGGAACTAGAAGCAAGCGCTGAGTATCGGAATCTCGACCCGGAACGGTTGAAAATAATTCATGCGGCCGCGCAGCGCGGGACAAAGGTTCCCAAGAGAAACCCGCGAGCGTTCGGCAGATCCGATCTTCTGCAGGGAACAATGACGCATATCGAACTTGTCGGCTACGAGCTGGAATAATCGTTGTCGGTTACCAAGTATTTTGTCAAAGATGTTTCTCGACGCCTTGAGATAGACGAGCACCTCGCGCTAGAGCTAAAACGCGCCGGGTACAGTCACGTCGAGCTGACGAAGAGCCCGGTCGGCACGAGAGTCGTGATCTACGCCGCGAAACCCGGAATGGTTATTGGCCGAAGAGGCCAGAGCATTCGAGATCTCACAAAGGTTCTGGAGGAGAAATTCCACATCGAAAATCCACAGCTCTCCGTTGCCAATATTGAAATCCCTGAGCAGGACCCCAAGGTTGTCGCATCCCAGGTGGCCTCAGCTCTCCAGCGGGGAGTGCACTTTCGACGCGCAGCATACTGGGCCATTCAAAGAGTGATGGAATCACAAGCCCTCGGCGTCGAGATCACCATCCGCGGAAAACTCACAACGGAACGATCCCGTTTTGAGAAGTTCAAGGCCGGCTACCTGCCGAGAGTTGGAGACCCCGTGCTGAAGAGCGTAAAGACTGCAGTCGCAGATGTTCAATTGAAGCAGGGTCTTTTCGGAATTAACGTTCGCATTCTGCCGCCACAAGTCGACTACATTGACAAGCCGATCATGCTAACGCCGCCTGCAGAAACCACGCCTAAACTAATCGTTCAGGCGAAGGAAGCGGAACCAATTGCCATGCCCGCGGTAGAAGTCGAAGTGGAGACTACGGCCGGGGATGTTGCGGTTGTTGTAGAGGACAAGGAGGAAGAGGAAACTGGCGATTCTGAGAAAGCGTGAGCTCAACCAGATGCTCCCCGAGGAGCGACGGAAGAAGGTTACAGAACTGCGCGCGGAACTAACAAACATCCGAACATCGGTAAAGTCAGGCGGAACGGTAGATAATCCTGCGCGAATACGAGAGCTCCGTAAGACCATCGCCCGCCTGCTGACAGCCGAGAACTCGCCCGCGAAGCCATCAACGGAGGCTGCGTAGACTATGATAACTTCGCAAAATATCACCGCTCACGAATGGATCGGACTCAAAGTCAGGATAACAAAGTCCACGGACCCAACCCTGAGAGGACTACAAGGCGTGGTCCGAGACGAGACGATGAACACATTCACCATAGAAGCCAACGGAAAATTCCGGCAAGTCCAGAAGCAAGAAACAGTCTTTCTGGCCGAGCTACCCACTGAGAATGTGGAAGTCGACGGCTCTCACTTGCGGTTCCGGCCAGAGGATAGAGTGAAGAAGGGAATGCGGAAATGGTAGTTCGAAACACCGGGCTGGACGTCAAAGCCCCGAAAACAGGATGTAGCGATCCGCTATGCCCATTCCACGGACATCTTTCGGTCAGAGGACGAGTCTTCGAAGGAGTAGTCGCAGGCTCCCGATCTCCTAAGACCGTCTCGGTCGAACGAGCATATCTTCACTATTACACGAAGTATAGTAGGTACGAGAGGCGCCGGAGCAAGACGCTCGCGCACAATCCGCCCTGCATATCCGCCGCGGAAGGCGACAAGGTCACAATCGCAGAGTGCAGACCTCTGAGCAAAGAGGTCACGTTCGTTGTCGTTGAGAAGACTGGAGGCGTAGCATAGTGCCCGCACCCAAGACCCGAGCAGTCAGCGCTCGAGGAATGATCGAGTACCGGCCCAAGGTCGCGCGCGGTCTACCCGTCGGTTCCCGGATGACTTGTGCTGACAACACTGGTGCTAAGGAATTGAAGCTCATAAACGTCCGCGGCTATCACGGCAGACTCCGACGTGTTCCAGCAGCCTGCGTGGGAGACATGGTAATGATCACAGTGATGAAAGGTTCACCAACGCTCAGAAAACAGGTCTTTCCCGCTGTCGTCGTACGACAAGCGAGAGCGATTCGTCGACCGGATGGCACCCGTCTCAGTTTCGAAGACAACGCAGCGGTCATCATGACTCCCGAGGGCGAGCTCAAAGGCACAGAGATCCGTGGACCAGTGGCGAAGGAGGCTGCTGAGAGATGGCCGAGAGTCGCGAACCTAGCGAGCACGGTGATCTAGAATGGTTACCTCCAAGCCCTCTAAACAGAGGAAGATGTTCTTCAACGCTCCAGCACACAAACGACGCCGAATGCTCGCCGCTCGACTATCTGATGATCTCACGAAGAACCACAAAGTCCGACGGCTCCCGGTAAGGACTGGCGACAGTGTCCGGGTCATGAGAGGAGACTTCGCGGGACTGGAGGGAAAGGTCCAGAGGGTAGACTATTCCAACGGTAGAATCTTCGTAGAGGGAATGTCACGGGAGAAATCTGCCGGCGTGGCATCCCAGCTTCCTGTACACGTCACGAAGGTCCGGATAACCAACCTCAATCTCTCAGACAAGTGGCGCAGCGGACTATTAGCCGAGCGGGGAAAACCCCGAGAGGAATAAGACATGGCGAGAAAGTTCGGTCCCAGACAGCTCAAACGAGAACCCTCACCCGGGTTCTGGCCAATCCACCGGAAAGAACACACCTGGGCACCTAGGACGCACCCCGGGCCACACGCACGCGAAAAGAGCCTACCACTAATGGTAATCGTCCGCGAATCACTCGGGCTCGCAAACATCGCAAAAGAGGCGATCAGAATCATAAGCCAGGGAAAAGTCAAGGTCGATGGGGTCGTCCGGCGTGACCGCCGATTCCCCGTTGGACTGATGGACATTGTCCAGATCGAAGGCATACCACAAGTCTACCGGGCCTTACCAAAGCCGAACAGAGGACTCGTTCTCTCTCCAGCCCTGGACAAGGAAGCCGCGTACAAGATCTGTAAGATAGTCGGAAAACAGAACGTGCCAGGTGGAAAGCTACAGTACAGCCTGCATGACGGAAGAACCTTGCTCACGACGGCTAAGGACATGAGGCCTGGTAACGAGGAACTCGCAGTGGGAGGCGCGATCCAGCTGAGCTTTCCAGTGCAGAAAATTGTCAAGTATGTTCCATTCCAGGTTGGAGCCCTCGGACTCGTCATCGACGGAAGAAACCAAGGATATTACGGAAAGATCACAGCCATCACCCCAGGAACCTACGCGCGCCGGAAAATCGTGAGAATCGAGACCGGAGCAGAAGGCTTCGAAACCCCCGCCGACTATGTAATACCAATCGGAACCGAATCACCGCTCGTAACGCTGGAGAAGTGATCGATATGCAAGCAGCTGAGACTCCAACCAAAACAAATCAGATGTTGAACATCAGGATCGGAAAAATCACGATCAACATCGCCACGGGAAAATCGGGCGAGCCACTGGAGAAGGCTAAGAAAGTGCTGACCCAGCTTACCAACAAGACCCCGACTACCAAGCTTGCAAAGAAAGCGATCAAAGACTGGGGAATCCGAAAGGGCGAACCTATAGCGACAGTTGTAACGCTCCGGCGCGAAGAAGCAGGCCAATTCCTCACCCGAGCTCTGGACGCAGTCTCGAACAAAGTCAACAATTCATGCTTCGACGACTATGGCAATTTTTCATTCGGAATCAAAGAACACATCGAAATACCTGGTACTAGGTACGTTCCGGAGCTGGGCATCTTCGGCGCCACCGTCCACGTCACTCTAGAGCGCCCGGGATACCGGTTGAGAGCTCGTTCAATACGTCCAGCGAAGATCGGGAAAGATCACTATGTCTCGAAAAAGGATGCTATTCAGTTCATCCAGGAAAACTTCAGAACGCAGGTAGGAACCTGATAACAGATGGCGAAGATAAAACCGAAAAAAATCCGAAAGTACGGCAAAGGTGCGAGACCGTGCAAACGTTGCGGTCAATATGGACCCATAGTCAGAAAGTACGGGCTGAACTTCTGCCGACAGTGCTTCAGAGAAGTCGCAGTCGGCCTCGGATTCAAAAAGTACATGTGATCAGACCATGGAACCAATCTCAAACATGTTCTCAGCCATCCTCAACAACGAGCGGAGACACAAACACGACTGCATCGTCTACCCAGCCTCAAAACTCATGGGACAAGTACTGCGCGTGATGCAAAAATACGGCTATGTAGGCGAATTCGAATTCGTAGACGACGGCCGTGGCGGAAAGTTCAAGATCCAGCTCCTAGGCAGAGTAAACAACTGCGGCAGCGTCAGGCCTAGATTCTCCTCCACGGTAACGGAATACGAGAAATGGGGTAAACGATACCTCCCCTCCCGAGACGTTGGAATCCTAATCGTAACAACACCAAAAGGCGTTGTCGCACACAAGGAAGCGAGAGAGATGGCATCCGGCGGCCTACTATTGGGTTACGTCTACTAGGTGGACAAATATGGCGCGTTTCGAAACTCTCCAACGCACGATTCAAGTTCCGGACGGCGTCACTGTTCAGGTCGAGGGGAAAACTGTGAAGGTCAAGGGCCCTCTCGGAACGCTCCACGAGGACTTGTCGCACTTGCCGGTTACCTTCACCCAGACCGGTCGAGAGGTCCAAGTCTCAGTTATCTGGCCTCGTAAACGAGAGATCGGAATGCTAGGCACGGCCGCCGCCCATATCCGGAACATGATAAGAGGCGTAACCAAAGGCTATCGGTACAATCTCCGAACAGTGTACGCCCACTTCCCAGTCACCGTAAAGGTCGACGAAAAAGCAAGAGCACTCAAGGTCGAAAACTTCACTGGCGAAAAGACACCGAGATCTGCGCAGATACTTGACGGGGTAAAAGTCGCAGTCAAAGGCGACGACATCACCGTGGAAGGGATAGACATCAAAGCTGTAAGCCAGACCGCGGCCAACATACAGAACTCGACAAAGATCAAGAAGAAAGATCTCCGAGTCTTCCTAGACGGTATTTACATCGACACGAAGACCAGTCTCGAGACGCCTGCCGGGCCGGCGAAAGTGAAGTAGAAATGGCGAACAATACCAAGCCCGCGTTCAACCGGCAAGAAAGCTGGCGCTACAAGCGTGTAAAGCCAGCATGGAGGCGAGCCCGCGGCGTCACAAGCAAGATCAGAAAGGAAGAATCCGGCTGGCCCGCGAAAGTCAAGGTAGGCTACGGAACGGCTGCGGCAACGAGGGGGCTACATCCACGAGGACTACAGGAACGTCTCATTCATCGATTGGCAGAACTTGAAGGACTGGATCCGAAGATCCACATCATCAGGATCTCCGCTCGAGTCGGAGAACGGAAAAGAATAGGCTTGCTTGACGAGATACGCCATCGAAACTTCCACATCGCCAATCCAGGCAAGGAAGAAGGGAAACCGGTCACAACTGAAGAGCCAGTCACGGAAGACGCTTCTAGTTCAAAGGAACCCCAAGCGCTATCCAAGCCAATCGAGATAGAGGAAGAAACAGAGGAGAGCGCTGAACCCGAAACGATTGAGGAGTCAGCGAAGGACGAAACTAACGAGGAGTCAGAAGAGAAGTGAGCCTGAAAAGCCAACGACGGCTCGCAGCCAGTCTTCTGGGCTCCGGCCAGACCAGAATCTGGATTGACCCCGAAGAAACCACTAGGGTCGAGTCTGCAATTACGCGTCAAGAGGTCAAGTCGCTAATCGACAGCGGCAGGATCCGATTACTTCAGAAGAAGGGTGTTAGCAGAGGTCGTCACCGATTGAAATCCGGCCGGCGAAAGAAAGCTGGAAGCCGAAAGGGCGGGCAGAAGCCCGGCAAGGAAGCCTGGGTCTTGAAGATTAGAGCGATCCGACGACATCTTCGGTTCTTGAGAGACAAGAGACAGTTGGCCCCTGCCAGCTACAAGCTTCTGTTGGGTATGTCGAAGGGAGGGGCGTTCCGAAGCCGCTCGCACGTCGATGAGTATGTAAAGGCCCACCAGCTGCTGAGGAAGCGCTAGACGATGGCTGACGGTCCACGATACTCAGTTCCCTTCAGGCGCAGACGAGAAGGCAGAACGGACTACAAGCTTCGTCGAGCCCTTGTGCGGTCGGGGAAACCGAGAGCGGTTGTCCGCGTGACTAACAAGTATGTTTACGTCCAGATTACGGATGCCGAGCTTCGCGGGGATATCGTGCGGGCTGCGGCATCATCTAAAGAGCTCGCGAAGATGGGATGGAAGGGAGCAACAGGAAATATTCCATCAGCCTACCTAACCGGGGCGCTAGCCGCGCGTCGCGCTCTGGCGAAGGGAATCAAGGAGGCCATTCTAGACATCGGCTTGAAATCCTCAACCAAGGGCTCCAAGTTGTTCGCAGCCCTGAAAGGTCTCTCAGACGCTGGGCTAGAGGTTCCACACTCCGACGGTCCAATCCCGGCCAAGGACCGGATTGGCGGAGCCCATATTTCCGAGTATGCAAAGAAGCTCTCCGGCGAAACAGACGTGTACCGGAAAACGTTCGGCGGCTACTTGAAACGCGGTCTGAAACCAGAAGAACTCTCCAACCACTTCGAACAGGTCAGACAACAGATTCAATCAGCACCTATTGAGGCGAAAGCATGAGCCAGAGACCATACCAGGGAGGCGGCGGGAGGCCCGGTCAAGAGGTAGGTTGGGTTCCGAAGACCAAGCTTGGAAAGCTTGTCCAAGCAGGCGAAATCGTCTCGATGGAAGAGATCTTCACCCAAGGAATGAGGATCAAAGAGCCAGAGATCGTTGACACGCTATTGCCCAATATCCAGCAAGAAGTATTGGGAATTGGGTTCGTCCAGAAACAGACTGATGCCGGCGAAAGGTCAAGATTCCGCGCCATAGTCGCTGTGGGAAACGGTGACGGTTACATCGGCGTTGGCGAAGGAAAGGCACGGCAGGTTCGGACGGCTATCGACAAGGGAACGATACAGGCCAAGCTCAACGTGGTCCCCGTTCGTAGAGGATGTGGAAGCTGGGAATGCCGCTGTGGCAGACAACACACAGTGCCATTTAGCGTTGTTGGGAAATGTGGAAGTGTGAGAGTGCACGTCCTTCCAAGCCCTAGAGGACTCGGACTTGTCGCTGGGGAGATACCGAAGCAGGTCCTGAGGCTGGCCGGGGTCAAAGACTGCTGGACCCGAACCTACGGGTCTACGTCAACACTCACATCTTCAGCACTAGCCGTGTTCGACGCTCTAGTTCAGACCTACAACGTGGTAACACAGCAGGACTGGGTGGCATAAAATTGGCAGAATCTGTTAAGCAGCCTGTTATCCTCGCGGTACGCATCCGCGGGACAGCAACCGATAACCCCGACATCAGGAAAACCATGGAGACCCTGAAACTCGAAAGTACCTTCCGTGCACGGCTTCTAGATAACGGCCCTTCGACCATGGGCATGCTTCGAGCTGCCAAGAACCTGGTCGCGTGGGGGCAGGTCAACCCTGAGGTGATGGAGGCGTTGTTGCGAAAGAGAGCGGAGAGAGAGGGAAACAAGAAACTGGACGAAGAGTTCGCTAAAGTCTTCTTCAAGAAAGAGAGCATTGCCGATCTCGCAAAGTCGATTGTCGCCGGAGAAATCGGCGTCAAAGATCTGTGGCTTGCAGGCGTGAAACCGAGGTTCAGACTTCACCCCCCAAGAGGCGGATTCAAACGAAGCACGAGGCGAGCGGCTACCGATGGTGGAGAGCTTGGCTATAGGGGCGAGGACATCAACCGCCTCGTCAAGCGAATGATCTAACCGGTTTTCCTCGGTAGCGCAAACTCCAATATAGTTCCCGGAATATTCTCGGTCGGTCTTCTATGGCTCACAGTAGAGACTCTACTAGAAAGAAACGCACACGTCGGTCGGGATGGTGGTTCGACATATTCGAGGAAATGGATCGTATGGACCGGTTGATGGACGAGATGATGCGCAAGGCGATAGAGATGCCCAAGGCAAGCGAGGGACCACAACCGTTCGTCTACGGGTTCTCAATGTCCGTTGGAGAAGATGGTAAACCGGTGATTCGAGAGTTCGGCAATGTGGAACCAACGTCTCGGGGGCCTTTGCTGAAAGAAGACCGGGAGCCACTCGTGGATGTTATGCAAGAGGGTAATGAAGTGGTCGTTGTGACCGAATTGCCAGGTGTAGAGAAGGAAGACATCAAACTCGAATCCACCGACAGGGCACTGAAGATAGCGGTAGAATCAGCTAAGCGACGCTACTTCAAAGAGCTCGAACTGCCCCACCTGGTCGATCCAAGAACCGCAAAAGCCACCTACAAGAACGGGGTTCTCGAAGTCCGATTCACCAAGAGCGACGAGAAACGACCCACAAGAGCCATTCAGGTTGAATAGGCAACCTGCGTTCACAAACCCTTGACCGCCTCTCGTGTTGTGCAATCCAGCTGGAACTTGAGAAAGAGAATAATCTACTTGAGATTCTTCCGCCAACCATGAAATCCCCGCCATAACTCCTCGGTTCTCGGCAGATGGTTCGTGGTAGAGCCCTGGGTTGTCATTGCAGCCATCTCGTTGGCTTTCAGCATTCCAGTTTTACTATCATCCTACTACACGATGATCCTGTTTGTCAGCTCGCTTCGATATCCGAGATTTCTAGGAAATCTCAGCCCTTCCACTGATAGCTCCCCTCTAGTCTCAGTTCTTATCGCTTCATACAACGAGAGGTTCGTGATCGGGCGAACGCTTGATGTAATCAGGAGTCTGGACTACCCCGAGGAAAAGCTTCAGGTCGTTGTCTCTGACGACTCCACGGATTATACCCGCGGGGTAATAGACAAGAAAGTGGAAGAACGTCAATGAACCTTTCCAGGATTCTCAGGTCGAGATTTCTAGAAAAGAATGAGTTGGGCCAAGCTCACCGAGAGTTGGCTTCACCGCCGATTGAAGACTAAATAGCCCTACTCACCTTGGGACGGTCATGCTTCTCGGCGTGAAGGTTCAGGATCTGAAGAAGAATGTAGACGAAAGAGGGTCCTTTGCGGAGATCATCCGTCAGGATTGGAAGGAGCTGCTTGGGGACGACACGATTGTCCAAGTCAATCTATCTTACAGCTTCCCAGGCATGATACGCGCATGGCACCGGCACAACCGCGGCCAAGTAGACTACTTCGTCGTCGTCAGTGGGTCTATGAAGATCTGCGCATTCGACGACACACAAGGCTCCCCGACAAGAGGACAGTTGGACGAAGTCGTTGCGAGCGCAGAGAAACTCCAAGTTGTCAGGATACCAGGGCACTATTGGCACGGGACAAAAACCATCGGAGACAAACCGTCCCTCACAGCTTACTGCGTAAATCGGCTGTACGATGTGAAGAACCCGGATGAAGACCGCAGGCCCTGGAACGATCCCACTGTAGTAGACGCGAGAACGTCAAAGCCGTACGACTGGAACAACCCCCCCCACAGATAGCTCGAGGATCAGGCAACGTCCCGGACAACCGTTTGAATCTTCATTTTTCGGACTCCCTCCTCCACCGTCAGGAAGCGGATTCCAAGTGTTTTCTCAGCCTTGTTTACATCTAAGCAGCTGTTCTTCGGTCTCTCAGCCAACTGTTTGAAATCGGTTGACAAGACTGGCTCCACAAGGCCAGGGGAGTATCCGAATACATCAGCGATTTTCATGGCGAACTCGTACCTGCTCACGCATGAACGACCTGCAGTGTGGAAGACCCCATTCTCTGGAGATTCTACCAGACCTATGAGCGCCTCAGCCAAGTTATCAGCAAAGGTCGGGGAGCTATATTGGTCGCGAACCGCTTTGATCGTCTCTCCCTTTTCAAGTCGGTCCAGAACGAACATGGCGAAGTTTACCGTCTTTCCTGAGCTGGAGGGAATCCCTGTCGACTCGAGCTTGTTCCATCCGTAGATGACGCTAGGACGGGCCACGGCGTAGCTTGGTATCCGGGCTACAATCTTCTCAGCTTCCAATTTGGTCCAAGCATAATAGTGGAGCGGATTTAGAGTATCGAGTTCATCGTAATGGCCTTTTTTTCCATCAAAAACGTAATCAGTTGATAAATGGACTAGGCGACAATTTGTTTCTGATGCGGCGTTGGCTAGGTTTGCCGCTCCTTCAACATTTACCATACTTGCCTCTTGACGGTGAGTCTCGCAGTAGTCGACATTATGGAGGGCCGCTGTGTTGATTATTGCTGTCGGCTTGAGGGCTGCGACAAGCTTGTGGGTCGCATCCGTGTCCGTTATGTCCAGCTTTTGAGACTGAGGAAGTGGAGAGGTCCGGGCGTTATGCGTGCCGACGATCCTGTAGCCCCTCTCCTTGGCGGCGATCCAAACCTTTGAGCCAACTAGCCCAGTTGCCCCAATCACAAGTAATGTCCGCATGTCATTGCCTCAGGTCTTTACCGTAGCCTTTTCAAGCTTGAGACGCTTCCGAGCTTGGGAAGAGAACGGAACAAGAAATGGTCGTCCTAGTAACCGGTGGATGTGGGTACATAGGCTCGAAATTGATACGCGACATGGTAGCTGATCCTAAGTTCTCCGGGACCACGATCCGCGTGATTGACAATATGATGCGGGAGAGATACGTTGCCTTAATGGATCTCCCAGGCAAGAGCGATTTCGAGTTCCTCGAAGGAGACATTCGAAAAGATGAGGACCTGAAAAACGCGTTCCGTGACGTCGATATGGTTGTAGACTTGGCTGGGATTACAAACGCGCCCCTTTCCTTCGAGCGCAGAGAACTTACCTTCGATGTTAATGTCAATGGCGGCCGAAAAGTCGTAGAGTGTGCCGTACGATTCGGCGTCGAGAAGTTCGTCTACTCTTCTACCGCCAGTGTGTATGGTCCCACGAAAGGTGTTGTCGACGAGACTTATCATTGCAAGCCGATAAGCCCCTACGGAGAGTCGAAACTCCAGGCGGAAGAATTCTGTCTGCAAACTTCCAAACAAAGCGGGCTCGACGTCACAGTCCTCAGACTCGGAACAGTGCATGGATATTCCATAGGAATGCGATTCGACACCGTGGTCGACAGGTTCGCCTACCTCTCATGTGCCGGCATGCCACTTACTGTCTGGGAATCGGCTAGAACGGAGAAGAGGCCTTACCTCCATGTTGCTGATGCTACCGACGCCTTGATCTTCGCCCTCGGCCGACCCGACATGAAAGGACAAACCTACAACGTCATCGGGGAGAACGCCTCGGTAAATAGGATAATCGAGGTTATCAAAGGAGAAGTCCCAGACGTTCATGTCACCGTTACTCCATCCCCAAGCCTCAACCAACTATCCTATGAGCTAGACGGTTCGAAGATCGAAGGATTGGGCTTTCGCGCCCGCAAGGGTCTAGAGGACGGAGTGAGGGAAATTGTAGGGAAGTTCCATACACTGTTAAGTGGCCGTGCGAGGCGTCCTGGGCGCACAACTCCGAAGATGGCTGTCGCGGAGACATCAGAATTCTAAAGGCTGACGTAGGTGCTTTCTCCTACAACGAACCTTCTACCACTGGGCCGTTGCGTGCCGTTCGACCTGATCTGCGAGTTCCGCCCGATAATGCTGTCGACTACCCTGTCTCGACAATCGATTACTGAACCATCTAGGACAATGCTATTTTCGATCTCGGTTCCAAGTATCTTCACATTACTCCCAATTGATGTGTAAGGGCCCACGTAAGCCCCAGGTCCGATTTCAGAGTTCTCACCAATCACTGCGGGACCCCTGATGGTTGCGCCTCTATGCACATGTGTGCCTTCTCCAATCTCTACACTACCCGAGACCAAGACCCCTTCGTCAAGTTTCCCTTTTATCGACGATTTCAGATCTCGAAGCACTAGCTGGTTCGCTTCCAGAATATCTTCAGGTCGACCCGTGTCCTTCCACCAACCTGAAACCTCGTGAAACGTTATCCGGCCCCCTCGCTGGAGGAGACCCTGGATAGCTTCGGTAATTTCGAGTTCGTTTCTCCAGCTGGGCTTAAGTGTCTGTATCACCGGAAAAATAGAAGGTTGAAAGAAATAGACTCCTGCTAAAGCATAGTCGCTGACGAATTGTTTTGGCTTCTCCACGAGCTTAGTGATCTTTCCATCCTCGATCTTTACGACACCGAAACGGCCGGGCTCCTTCACACGGACCAAAACGACCATTGCATCTGGTTTAGAGGCCGTAAACTCTTCAGCCAGTTCAGGAATACTCTCCTTGAGTAGGTTATCTCCTAGGTAAACAATGAAAGGTTGGTTTTCCAGAAAATCCTTCGAGATCAAGACTGCATGAGCAATGCCCTTTGGGTCCGGCTGATCGATGTATGTGATATTCACGTGGAATTTCGAGCCATCTCCTAATGCATCCTTGATTCCCTCATGCAGTGGTCCGAGGACGATTCCGATATCCGTGATTTCCGCGGCTCTAAGCTGGTCGAATCCATACATCAACATAGGCTTGTTTGCAATCGGCAACATGTGCTTGTTCCCCGTGTATGTAAGCGGCCGAAGCCGCGTTCCATGTCCGCCCGCTAGGAGCAGGCCCTTAAGACGAGACAAATCTGGAATCTACCGGCCCTGGCAAGAAGTCGCGCTTTTCGAATAAATGTGTTAGGCTTCAGACCTAGGTTTGTTCAGAACCCCGATTGCCACTTTGGGCCGATGGTGCACCCATCGTCTGATTGGAATGCGATGATTCCACGCGAGGAAAGCGTAAGCTGCACTGAGTGACAAGAGGGGCAATACCAGGCCGAATAGAATTGAGTTGGCTGAAGGTTGTCCAACAGGAAAGTCGTTGATGAGAACGGTTACCGCTGAGTACTGAGCTCGTCCGCCGAAACGTCCCCCTGAGTTGAAGTCTCCGAAGATTAGTTTAGAAATTTTTCCCCCTGTTATCGTTTGAGACGTACTGTCAATCCGCACTGTTCTTCGACCTTGAGAATATTGCTCAGTGAAGTTGTGCCAGTTATTGTCAGCCTGAGAAAATTGGATGCTACCGTTATTGACTTGGTCCGAGTAGCTGAAATATGTGGTCGTCTGATTGCGGAGAACCAGAAGGATTCCATCGGTCATGTTCGCGAGGACCATACCGTTTCTTCCGGATAGGAAGCTCTCGAAGCGAAAAAGGAAGTTTATCGTCCAAGAATCTGATTGGTGGAACCCGTCAATCACGTCCGCCCATCCTCTGAAAATGTATCCTGTCGAGTTTGTTGCGTCAGAGACATCGATATTGCCCTGAGCAGCGTTGATTGAGTAATTACCGCCTCCTTGAAACACCCATTGGTAGTCAATGCGAGTTGAGCGAAAATTATCTTTGAATTGAAAACTCGATCCTTCAACTATTGGGTAGTGATGATCCTCGAAGCTGCTGGACGTTATCACGGCACTCCACGATGTGATGACCAGTGCCAACAGGAGGATCGGGAGGACTAGTTTTCCCTTGGGGAGTTTCTTGGACGTTACTCTGTTCATCGATTCAGCGGGGGAAGTATCGGGTGGTGGGATGGTTGTTTTCACCCTGGCCACCCTGAGAAAATAGTAGGCATTCAGAATGACACTTGCGACCAGCCCGCCTGTGCTAAGGATGAGAGGGTCAGTTGTTGAGAATGGAAATTCTCGGAATACGACAATCTGTTGGTGGAGAAGGTGGTACGACCAATAGTAAATCCCAGTGGTCCCACTCACTCCGTTGTATGATCCTTGGAACACCAGTGCAACGGCATACGTTATTCCAGCGGACAACGATATGCCGTACAACTTGCGGTTTTCGGCAACGAAAATGGTGAAGAATGGAACTCCCCATAGCATATAATTGAGGGACTGAGCAAAGATAGCGATGTTGACCCACAGAAATACCAGAACGAGTCTGGTGGTTAACTTGAGATTCTTTAGGTAAGTCCAAAGGAGAATCAGCGCTACAAGGGATATGCCGAGGGGCCCAACTATCCCTGATAAGCCCGCAAGTGGAAACAGAGGATGTTGTCCTTGTACGTTTCTGATTGCCAACAGGCTCGTATAAGATGCGAAATCCCATATGAGAAATGGAGTGCTGAGTATCGTCACAGGTAGAAACGCAAGAAAAGCGTACGTCAGTCTTAGTGCAGGGCCTCGGACCTCTCTAAGGAATACTGGTAGAAGTAGTAAGGGATAGATCTTGGTTGCAATGCCAAGCCCTAGGAAAAATGCCGATTTGGATAGATTTGTCTTACACAAGGTTCCTCTACTTCCTTTGGAGATTGAAAAATAATAGAACGAAATTACCGTAAGTGCGATTGGAATCGGATCATTGAATCCGCCACCAGCGGATTCGAAAATGACGAGAGGGTTGAAGGCGTAGAGAGCGGTGAACCCGAGGGCAGTGTTTCTCGGGAATTTGAGAATAAGGATCTTGAAGATGTAGAAGGCGGCAATGATATCGCTAATTGCCAGCGGGATCTTGAGTGCTGCCAAGTAAACAAGAGTAGACCCGGTCAACGTCTTAGCAAGGAGGGCGGGAGCAGTGAGAGCGAGATACAAGGGAGGATATCTCCACGGATTGATGTAAAGCAGGGTCGGGTCGTTGATCACAATGTGGTAGGGGTTATTCCCAGCTGTGAGAAAACTCGTGACGACCCCGAAAGCCCAATAGTTGAAGTCGTCATAGAGTAATGGGATAATGATGAGTCTTAGGAGAAACGCAGATGATAGAATCAGGATCAGAGAATCAGGTTCAGTAATTTTTTTCCAAGTATTCAGCGTCAAGCAGGGGATACCGCTTTATCTCTGTGATTCTGAACTTGGATAGCCCTGCGAATCGTATGGCAAAGTTCGAGACGGCCAGTGCAAGCTTTCTTCCGAATGTGAGTTTTTCGCTTCCCAGAATCATTGTTGGAGAGAAGTTGAGAGCCTTAGCGCTGGAACCGTTCTTCTGATGGAATCTCTCGTGCTTGCTCCATGCTTTTCCCATCCCCGCCAGAACCGAGAGGATGACCCGAAACGGGGACAGCAGGAATTTCGAGTTTCTTGTCATTTTGAAATAGACAAAACCAGCATACAGATTTGAGAGAAGCCACAATGGGAGTAGGAACAATACCTGTGAGGTGTCGAATATCGTAATGCCTGTCCAAACGGCGTTGCGCCTCTGGAAAAAGAACTTGGCAGGAGAGATTAAGCCCCAAGAGCCTCCACGCTTGTGCTGCAGGGTTGTACTGGGCAGGACTGCAACCCGTTGCCCCATCAATGTGACTTGAAAGCCAAGAAGAACATCTTCATAGTATGCGAAATAGTCAGAATCAAAGATCTCATTGTCAAGTTTCTCAGCAAGGCCTCTCCTAAAGAGAAAGGCCGCGCCCGGCGGGCTCATCGGAAAGATTGGTTGGTCGCTGGTAGCGGAGAATTCCTCTCTTGAATGTGCATCCCACGCCACCATGAGCACGTTGGCATCGCCGCCCATTGAATCTATTCTCTTCTCATCATGAAGCAAAGCCGGAGAGACGATCCCTACCGATGGCTCTCGTTGCATGAATCTCACCAGCGTAGTGAGCCAGTAGGGGTCGATCGCGGTTATGTCGTTGTTCAGTACCCCGACCATGCTTCCCTTTGTGAGCCCCAGAGCATGATTCACGGCTCCCGTGTAGCCTACGTTTGAAGGCATTCTCACCACCCTTATTCCATACTCTCCAAACACTCGCTCTACGTACTCCACAGTGCCATCGTTGCTACAGTTGTCAACGAATAATATCTCGAAATTTGGATAGGAGGTCTTCACCAGTGATTCAAGACAGTCATCAAGCAGATGTCCGAGCTTGGACTTGCCGTTGTGATTGATCACGAGTAATGAAACAGACGGAAAGTCTGGTGCAGTGCTCCCGTCCTCCTGCGTTTGCAGAGGAATATCAGTCAGAGCTGGATTCACGATGGATTGCAAGACCTACCAGTTCCTCCAACTTCGTTGAGTGATCTCGCGTAATCTCATTGCTCCTACCTGCATAACTTGCAATCTTGAATGCACTGTGCTGCACAGTATTTTAGAGATAGCTCGAATTCGAAAGACAAAGGCTAGCCAGTACCGAACCCTAGGCATTTTCAGCACCCGATATATCGACATGCGACTAGTCTATCAACGAACGAGGCAGCTCAGCCAAGCTTGTTCGATTTTTCTGAGTCAATGAACTAACAACACTCGATTGCGTCACCTCTTGGTTTCGGATCGACTGATCAAAGGGTCAAGTGCCAGCCCGTTGCCGGAAGAGTCCTCTCAGCTTTCAATGCAGCCGCCTAGGGCTGGTGACGCGGTCGTACAGTCGATCAAGACCAAGCTTAAGCCAATCGCGCCCTCACATGTCCCCCTCAGATGCAAAAATCCTCCTTTGGAGGGAATGGCGGATATTTTCAGTCTCATGAAATCGGCAAGAAAGCCACAGTTGTTTTTGTTGAATTGTCGATTAGTCGATTGACCAGTCGAAACCAGACCAAAAGCTTTTTGTCGCGTTTGCCCTCACGCGACCCGAATTGGTGTAATTTTGTCTCTTGGCGCGACTGACATTGTCTCGAGAGAAAGGCCATTCTTGAGTCTGCCACTTTCTAAGTACAAGTATTGGTCAACGTGGTTTGGCGCTGAGAGCCGGAGGCTTAGAAAGTGACGATTGCACCGCAGGGTTCTGCAAATTCGACATTGGTCACAGGACTAGGCGGAAGTCTGATTCATGCGGATTCCAGTCCTGACATTGTCATATGCATACCGGCCTTCAATGAGGAAGCTACGATAGGAGACATAGTTTCCCGCTCTAAAACATATGGAGCACAAATTGTAGTTTGCGATGACGGCTCAGCTGATGACACAGCTTCAGAAGCTTCGAAGAACGGCGCAACTGTCACGACCCACCTACGAAATATGGGGAAAGGGGCGGCTCTAAAGAGCCTTCTGCAAGAGGCATCAAAATTCCATCCCGACATAATTGTTACATTGGACGGTGATGGGCAGCATGATCCGTCGGACATTCCTCTGCTTACAAGACCGGTCCTAGACGGACTAGCTGACGTTGTGGTCGGTTGCAGGTTCAATGGGAAAAACCAGATCCCTTTCTATCGCCGATTTGGAAACAATCTACTAAATCTCATCACGAACTGGAGCGCGGGGACTAGCATTCGAGATACTCAGAGCGGCTTTAGAGCGTATTCTTCAAAGGTGATTCCTTGCATATCGATTACTGAAAACGGAATGGGTGTTGACTCAGAAATTCTCATCGAGCTGGCCAAGATGGGTTTCAAGATAGAAGAAAGAGACATCACAGTTACTTACGGCGGAGACACTTCCACACTGAACCCAGTGAGCCACATTATTCGCGTAATCTGGTCAATCGTTCTCGCCAAGCACAGTCATGGGAAAACTGTCTCAAGAGTAGGTTGGACACTTGCATTAGGAACTCTGACAACGGTACTGGTGTCACTCGGGTTAGTGAGAATGCCTTTCTCCTGGCTCGGATTCGGGGCTTCAACACTAGCGTTCACCCTAGGCACCTTGGCAATTGCTCTGAGCCCGGTTGGCAGATTCATTAGATGGCTCAGAAGAGACAAGGTGGCTCGACTCTTGCATCGGGAAAATTGACTCGTGCTAAACTATCTTATCACCGTCCTCGCGATAGTTCTAGTTTTCCTCCTCCCTGGCTATAGTATCTCCTGCCTCCTCAGGCTAAAGTTTGCGAATTTCGCAGAGAGTATCTTCTATTCTCTCTCGTTGAGTTTTGCCTCGGTAGTCCTTATCGGATTCATGTTGGGAAACACTATCGGGATCAACACCACAGCAGTTCTCGCCTCTTTTTGTATAGCAGGTTTTGTTGGGGCTGCTTCAATCGGGCGTAAACTCTGGATCTATTTGGCTACGCGGACAAGTCTTCGACAATTTCCAATCCACCTAAAACACGTAGACGCGAAGCTGTTTCTACTAGCCCTTGGGGCCGCCGCAGTTGCCGGGTTCAATTGGTATTCGGCGATTGGGACACATCGGGAAGACATGGGCGAGCACGTGTTTTGGGCGAAGACCATAATAGCCACGGGCAGGTTGCCGAACTACTTTTCA
>Ga0209806_1000239_pt1 | contig 36255 bp, 30 predicted proteins | sample GraSoiAngelo_152_FD_186166 | JGI IMG/M metagenome (GOLD analysis project Ga0209806, IMG submission 186166) | Grasslands soil microbial communities from the Angelo Coastal Reserve, California, USA - 14_1009_12_30cm (SPAdes) (version 2) | ecosystem: Environmental > Terrestrial > Soil > Grasslands ... | reverse complement strand
ATCTGGGGAGAGGCCTGGGACGGGGGACGCGGGATGGGGCACGTCATCGCGCGGGCCGAGCCACACGGTCTGCTCGAGGACAACGTGCACGCGGCGACCGCGTTCCTCGATGCGTATGAAGCTACCGGCGACGAGGCGTGGCTCACGCGGGCGATCGCGGTGATGCATCACTGCCGCCGGGTGCACTGGGACGACACCAAGGGTGGCTTCTTCGACGTGGCGCGCGACCGCACAGGCTCGGCGTATCTCGCGACGCCCGCCAAGCCGGTGCAGGACGCGCCGACGCCCTCGGGGAACGGTGTGGCCGCGCTCGTGCTGGCACGCCTCTCGGCGCTGACCGACGACAGGCAATGGCGGAGCCTGCTCGACCGGCAGCTCGCGACGTTCGGGGGCGCGGCGGCGCAGCTGGCGTTGTACGGGGCGACGCTGTTCCGCGCCGTCGATTGGACGCTCAATCCCCCCACGCGCATCGAGGTCCAAGGGCCTCGGGGCGAGGGAGCGGCCTGCGACATGCACCTACTCGCGCTCCAGACGTACCGCCCGCGCCGGCTCGTGATCCGGAGGACCGCCGAGCGGCCCGCTGCAACAGTCTGCGTGGGCACGACGTGCTCGCTTCCGGTGCCGACGCCCGAAGCGCTGCGGGCCCTGCTCGGGTGAAGCGGCGGGTGCTCGGCCGCACCGGCCTGGCGGTGAGCCCCATCGGCTTCGGGGCGTGGGCCATCGGTGGCAATCGCTTCGGCAACTCGTACGGCTCCACCGACGACGCCGAGTCGGGGCGCGCGGTACGACGGGCCCATGAGCTGGGATGCAACTTCTTCGACACGGCCGACGTGTACGGACACGGGCACTCGGAGGAGGTGCTGGGCGCGGCGCTCGACGGCATCCGGCCCGATGTCGTCATCGCGACGAAGGTCGGGGGCAACTTCTACAACCGCGACGTGAATCCGCTGCTCATCCCCCGAATCACCGAGGCGCTGGGCCGGCCGCTCGCCGAGGTCGCGCCCGACGCCGCGCTCCCACTGACGCACGACGCGTGTTTCTCCCCCTCCTACGTCCGGTTTGCGGTCGAGCAATCGCTGCGCCGGCTGCGCACCGATTACATCGACCTGCTGCAGCTCCACAACCCCACGCTCGGTCTCCTCGCCGACCCGGAGACCTATCGCGTGCTCGACGATCTGAAGGCGGAAGGCAAGATCCGCTTCTACGGCGTCTCGGTGCACCCGCCCGAAGAAGGCCTCGCGGCGATCGAGGTGACGCGACCAGACACGGTGCAGATCGTGTACAACATCGTGCGCCGCGCCGCGGAAGACCGCTTCTTTCCCGCCGCGCGCGCCGCCAACGTAGGGGTGATCGCCCGCGAGCCCCTAGCCAACGGCTTCCTCGCCGGCAAGTACCGGCAGGAGAGCATCTGGGAGAAGGGCGACATCCGGGCGCGCATGCCGCGCCCCTACGTGGCGCAGCTCGCCGCCCTGGGGACGCGCGTCGCGGAGCTGGCCGGGGAGGCGGGTGTCACGGCGGCGCAGCTCGCCTTGCGGTTCGTGCTGGACAACGACGCCGTGTCGGTGGTGATTGTAGGCATGAAAACCGTGGCACACGTGGACGAGAACCTCTCCGTGGAGATCTGATGCCGAACAAGCAGGCCGTATTCGAGACCGCCAAGGGACGCATCGAGGTGGACCTGTTCGCCGACGAGGTGCCGGGCACGGTCGCCAACTTCGAGAAGCTCGCCAACGCCGGCTTCTACGACGGAACCAGGTTTCATCGCGTGATCCCCAACTTCATGATTCAGGGCGGCGATCCCTACTCCAAGACCGGGAAGGGACGCGTCGGCACCGGCGGGCCGGGCTATACCATCAAGTGCGAGACCGCCAAGAACGTCCACAAGCACGTGGCGGGCACGCTCTCGATGGCCCACGCCGGCAAGGACACGGGAGGCAGCCAGTTCTTCATCTGTCACTCGGCGCAGCCGCACCTCGACGGAGTCCACACCGTGTTCGGACAGGTCAGCAAGGGGCAGGACGTGGTGAACAAGATCGCGCAGAACGACGAAGTGAAATCGATTCGCGTGATGTAATCCAACGGAGCCAGCCATGCGCACTCTAGCGCTCGCCACACTGTCCCTCGCGATCCCGCCGGCCCTCGCCGCCCAGACCGGTCAGTTCGTCGTGCGGCTGGGCAACGACACGCTCGCGATCGAGCAGTACACGCGCACCCGCGACCGGCTGCAGGGCGAGCAGGTGGTGCGCAGCCCGCGCACCGTGCACCGGCTCTACAGCGCCACCTTCGGATCGGGCGGCGCCATCGCCCGGTTCGAGCTCGTCACCCACAACGTGTCGGGCGCGCCCGGCCCGGCGGAGACGAGGGCCGGGGCCGAGTTCACGGGCGACTCCGCCGTGGTGACGGTGCCACGCCGCGACTCGACGGTCACGCTGCGGGTGAAGGCGGGTCCGGGGGCAGTGCCGTTCATCGGCCAGGGATTCGGCCTCATCGAGGAGGTGACGCGCCGGGCGCGGGCCTCGGGGGACGCCCGCTACACCACGACCATGTTGCCGCTCGGCGACACCGAGCCGATGCAGGTGACGGTCACCGCCCGGGGAGCCGATTCGCTCACGATCGTACTGGGCACGATTGGGCCGCTGCGGGCGCGCGTGGACGCCCAGGGCACGCTGCTCGGTCTCAGCGGAATAGGCAGCACGATGCAGGTGACGGTCGAGCGCGCCCAGGGGCTCGACTTCGCTACGCTCGGGAAGGCGTTCGCGCCACGCTCGCTCGGCGTGCTCTCGCCACCCGATTCGGTCACGACGAGCGTCGCCGGCGCCACGCTGGCCGTGCGCTACAGCCGGCCCTCGACGCGCGGCCGCGCCATCTTCGGGAACGTGGTTCCCTGGAACCAGGTGTGGCGCACCGGCGCGAACCAGGCGACGCTGTTCGAGACGAGCGCCGATCTCGTGATCGCCGGCACGGTTGTGCCTGCGGGCAAGTACTCCCTGTGGACGCTCCCTTCACCCGGCGGCTGGAAGCTCATCGTCAACAAGAACACCGGTCAGTGGGGCACCGACTACAACGCGCAGTACGACCTCGCGCGGCTCGACATGGGCGTGGAGCAGCTGCCGCAACCCGTGGAGCAGTTCACCATCGCGATCGAGCCGCGCGGGACGGGCGGCGTGCTCAAGCTGGAATGGGACCACACGCGGGCATCGGTGCCGTTTTCTCGAAAGTGAGCTCATGCATCTCGACTTCGCCGTCGTCGCCGACTACGCGATCGTCGATCAGGCCGGCAAGCTGTCGGTGCTGGGCATGTTCCAGCACATCTGGGTGCAGCAGTTCCCAGCGATGCACCCGCGGCTGCACCTGGTGCTGCGCCTCAAGGGTAAGCGCACGGAGGTCGGCGAGCATCACGTACAGATCCGGCTGTTGGACGAGCAGCACACGGAGATCCTCGGCGGGACGGGCAACGTGAGTTTTGCCGAGCCGCCCGCGGGCGTGACCGACATCGAGGCGGGCGCGATCCTGGTGTTCGACGTGCCGTTCCCGCACGCCGGCGCGTACCGCTTCGAGATCACGATCGACGGCCAGGGCAAAGCCGCCGTCCCCCTGACGGTGAGTCAGCTCCCGGCCTCACCGGGCGCGACGCCGGGCCCCGGGGGCCAGCGACTGCACTAGCCCTGCGACCGACCGGGCCGTTCAGCGCTCGATGCGGAGCTCCTCCCATGCGACCTGACGGGCCCGCACCACATCGCGGACCTGTCGCTCCCGCCCCGTCAACCCGGACCCTCCCGTCTTGATCTCAATGAACACCACGCGGCGTAGCTCGCCGTCGTCGAGACCGTCGAACACCAGCAGGTCGACGGGACTGCCGAGAAAACGGGCGTCCTTGGGATTGAACCCGAATTCCGGGAGGTAGGGAACGAGCTGCTCGTGCACCTTGCCGGTCGTCACGGCCTGGCTGCGCTGCACCGCGTCCTGACGGATCGCCTGCGTGTAGCGCGCCTTCCACTGCTGGACGTACAACAGGGCCACGAGCAGCCCGATCCCGATGCCGAGGATGAGCACCAAGACCAAGAGGGGGAGCAGACGGGTGTCGCTCGGCATGAAGGAGTCCTGGTCAGGCGCCGCGATACAAACCGATGCGCAGCCGTCGCGGCGTGGCGACCGCGTCTTGCACCTCGACCCGCACTCTGCGCACCGTCGCGGATTCGAACCGGTCGAGCTTGCGGTAGCCGACCGTCGTCCCGCGCGCGAGTTCCCGCCAGTCTGCCCCGTCCGCAGGCGCTCCCTGGAGCGCGTAGCGCCCGACGCACTGCCCGCGCGTGATGTCCTCCTCCAGCCGGCTGACGCCGACCGTCACCGTCCGGCCCAGATCGAGCTCGGCCGCCGCACTGCGCGCGCCGGTGACACGCCAGTCGATGGGCCGGCCGGCTGCGAAATCCTCGGCGAAGAGCGCCGTCAGGTGCATCCGCAGGTCGGCGAGTCGCGCCACGTCGGTCGCGTGCAGCAGACCCTGACGCGTCGGCGGGACGTTCAAGAGCAGCTTCGAGTTCCGGCCCACCGAGGTGAACCAGATGTCGGTCAGCTGATCCAGCGACTTGACGCGCTGATCCTCGCCGGGGTGATGGAACCAGCCCGGGCGAATCGACGTGTCCGTCTCGGCGGGGCGCCACACCGAGCCGTGCGGATCGCCGCTTTGCAGGGCGGCGATGACGCCGTCGCCGGACGCGCCCGGGTACGGAACCGCCGTCGGGTCCATCGTCGACCAGTTCGGGTCGCCGGCCGCGCCGGCTTCGTTGCCGCACCAGCGCACGTCGGGACCGGCGTCGGAGAACAGCACGGCGCGGGGCTGGAGCCGCCGCACCAGGCCGAAGATACGCGGCCAATCGTACGCCTGGCGGCGCCCGTTGGGCCCTTCGCCGTTGGCGCCGTCGAACCACACCTCGGCAATGGGGCCGTAGCGCGTGAGCAACTCGGTGAGCTGCGCGCAGTAAAAGTCGTTGTAACGCGGCGAGTCCCCGTACACCGGCGCGTTGCGATCCCACGGCGATAGGTACAGCCCGGCGCGCAATCCCTGGCGCCGGCACGCGTCGGTGAACTCGCGCACCACGTCCCCCGCTCCGCCCCGCCACGCACTCCGCGCCACCGAGTGCGTCGTGAGCCCGCTGGGCCAGAGGCAGAAGCCGTCGTGATGCTTGGCGGTGAGGATCAGGGCGCGCGCGCCGGCCGCCCGGGCCGCACGGGCCCACTGGCCCGCGTCGAGCGCGGCCGGCGTGAACAGCGTCGGGTCCTCGCGCCCGTCGCCCCACTCCCGGTCCGTGAACGTGTTGACCCCGAAGTGGAGGAACAGCGCCAACTCGTCGCGCTGCCAGGCGAGCTGCGACGGCGAAGGGCGGGGGCGGGCCCGGACCGCACTCGGGAGTTGCACGGCGCTCCCGCCGAGCGCCGTCGCGATCGTGGTCGCGAAGGCCCGCCGGCTGAGCGTCACCAGCTTACCGCGCCGGCACTGCGGACACGAGCAGCGCCAGCGCCTTCTTCAGGCTCTCCGCTCCGATCGCCGCGCCACGGTAGTGCCCCTGCCGCACGACGACGAGATCGTGGGACGGGATGATCGCGGTGAGCTGGCCGCCGGCGCCGGCCATGAAGTAGGCGTCCCTGGGAATGGGCAAGTCTCCGTCCCCGTTGATCCAGAAGAAGCCGCCGTAGATGAGGCGACCGTCGGCCGCCCACGCCGGAGCCACAGTGCTCACGAACCGCACGAACCCCTCCGGCAGAATGCGCTCGCCGTTCCACACGCCGTCCTGGAGGTAGAGGTTTCCCAGGCGCGCCCAGTCGCGCGCCGCAGCGAAGTCGTATCCCTGCGTCAGGAAGTCGCCGTACGGGTCGGTCTCGATCACCACCGAGCGCATTCCCAGCTTGTCGAACAGGGCCCGCCGTGGGAACGAGAGGTAGTCCTCCCCCCGCTGCTCGACGGCGAGTCGGATCAGGTAATTCACCAGCACGGGGTCGGTGTTGCGATAGCGCCCGACGGCACCCGGCGGCCACTGGAGCGGGCGAGTAGCCGCGTAGTGGAAGGAGTTGATACCGCCGGTATAGAGGTACACGTGATCGGGATACGGGCCCGACGGATCGTAGTCGGGATCCTGCGGCGCGCGAATGCGCAACCCGCTCGACATGTTGAGGAGGTCGGCGATGCGGATCTTCGCGCGCGGGTCGCCCGGCTGCTGCCACTCCGGCACCGGCGCCGGCTGCCACAGGTCGTAGGCACGCTGCCGGATCAAGATCCCCATCAGCGTGGCCGTGATGCTCTTGCCCATCGACCAGCTCTCGAGCGGGGTGCGCGCGGTGATGCCCTGGCCGTAGCGCTCTCCCACGATCCGCCCCTTCCACGTCACCACGAAGGCAGCCGTCATGGCTTCGGCCGGCTCGAATGCGGCGTCCACCGCCCGGCCCACCTTGGCGGAGTCGAGTTGGGGCGGCGGCGGGCCCGGCGGCAGCACGTCCCCCATGGGCCACGGTTCGGTCGCGGGATCCGGCAGCCGGCTGGCGACACGCTCGGGCCTGAAGCTCGGTGCTTGCCCGCCCCGAGGGAGCGTGACGCATCCCTGGTCCCCCAGATAGAGCGCGGTGCGGGTGACCCCGTTGGGAAGCGTGACGCGCACGGCCTTGCGCGCGCGGTCGATCGCCGGCTTCCCCAGCTTGGCACGCTCCTCGTAGGGCGCCGTGAAGAACCCGAGGTTCTCGGCGGCGAACTCGGGCTCGAGGCCGGTGACGAACACGGCGGAGCAGATGATCTTGGCAAAGCCCGCCGCATGGTGCTCCAGCGGATCGCCCGGTGGCGGAACGTAGGGCGTGCTGAGCTCCAGGGCCTTGGCGCGCGCGATCAGCGTGGGATGCGATTCCTGAGCGCACGCCGAGATCGCGACGATCAGCAGGGCGATGGAGCGACGGCCGCGCCTCACCTTAGACGGCCGCCTCAGTCTGACCGCGCACGTGCAGCGAGCGGAACAACACCCGGCCCGCGGCGGCCACATCGCTCACCGCACGGTCGAACGCGGCCTCGTTGGCCTGGGAGGGGGCGTGGAAGCCGCTGATCTTGCGCACGAATTGCAGCGCGGCGTCGTGCAGCTCCTGGTCGCTGGGCGGATGATCGGCATGACGCAGCCGTTTGATGTTTCGGCACATGGGCTTAGAGCCTCGGGATGACTGAGTGTACGTAAGCTGTGCGCCGCCGACCCCCGACGCAACGCTCGGGAAGCCAAGCGGGCTATGGCACGCGGCCAGCGACAGCAGATCCTTCGCTCGCGTGGCTTGGGGGAAAGAAAGGAGAAGAAAGACTGTTCTCTGTTTCTCTGTGTTGCTCTTGCTCTTCGGCCCGCCCTGCGACGCCGCTGCCGTGCGTGGCGAGGCCGCCTCGACCTGCTAAGATAGAGCATGGAACAATACGGCTGGGCCATCGGCGTCGGCATCATCGTCATTGCGGTCTCGCTGAGCAAGGCCGTGCCCGCACTGGTGCGCGCGTTCGCCGATCGGATTTCCGCTCGCAATGGCGCGCCTGCCGCCGGCAGCGTGCCCTCCGCCTCCGCCGCAGCCCTCGACGACCTACAGCGACGGGTGGCCGAGCTGGAAGAGCGCGTCGATTTTGCCGAGCGCCTGCTCGCCAAGCAGCGCGAGGCCGAGCGTTTGGCGAAGCCGCCGTCCTGACGCCCCGGTCGGGTATTCACATCACTGCTCCCCCGCCGGCCCGTCCGTTCGCCGGACCGCCGCTGCTCCTGCTCCTGGCCTGCATCGCGCTGGGCTGGAACCTGAACGGCTACCGCCTGCTCGACCCCGACGAAGGCCGCAACGCCGAGGTGGCGCGCGAGATGGCTCGGACCAACGATTATCTCGTCCCGCACCTGGACGGCCTGCCCTACCTCGACAAGCCGATCGTCTACTTCGCAGCCGCCGCCGGAGTCATGGAGCTCGTGGGCTTCACCGAGACCGCCGCCCGGCTCCCTGCCTACATCGCGACGCTCGCGACCATCGGGTTGCTGGTGTGGTTCGCGCGCCGCCGCTGGGGCGATGAGGCGGGCTGGCTCGCCGGGCTCGCCTATGCCACCATGGTGCTGCCGCTCGCCTACGCCCGCGCGGCGATCTTCGACAGCACGCTCACCCTGTGCACGACCGCCGCCATCCTGGGCATGCTCGAAGAGCGGCGCGTCGCCGCGTGGGCGGCGATGGCGGTCGGCGCGCTCACCAAGGGACCGATCGCCCTTGCGATCCCGCTGCTCGTGCTCGTGCCGCACGCGCTCGCGACCGGCGCGAGCGTGCGGCGCCTCTTTTCCCGGCGCGGCCTCATCGCCTTCGCCGCGATCGCCCTGCCCTGGTTCGTCGCCGTCTCGATGGCGCACCCCGACTTCCCGGGTTACGTCTTCTTGCGGGAGACGCTCGCGCGTTTCACGACCCGGAGCTTCCACCGCACCGCGCCGTGGTGGTACTACCTGCCGATCGTGCCGGTGGCCGCGTTTCCCTGGATCGTTCCAGCGCTCGCTCGCGTGCGACACTGGCGCGTCACCTGGGCCGCACGCCGCGACCCGGCCACCCACGAGCCGCTGCTCCTCGCCTGCTGGGTGATCGTGCCGCTGTTCTTCTTCACGCTCAACCAGTCGAAGCTGCCGCAGTACGTGCTGCCGCTCATGCCCGCATTCGCGCTCGCCGCGACGCGCAACCTGCTCGAGGGCGAGAGCGCCGCCGCTGCGCGCGCCTATGCCGCGGTCGCCCTGCTCGCGGGCCTCGCGCTCGTCGCCCTGACGGGCTGGCTCCACGCGCCGATCAGCCTCACGCCGGCCGAGAAGACTGCCATTCCGCCGGCGGCGCTCGCCCTCGGCGTCGTCGTCCTGTGCTCGGCTGCCCTGGTCGCCCTCGGCGCATTGGCGCGTCGCCCCCGCGTCACGATCTGGGGGTATGCCGTCGTCGTGATCGCTATTCCGCTCCTGTCCGGGAATCTGCTGGCCGCGGTGGGCGAAGACCGCTCCTCGGCCGCGGTCGCCGGCGCCACCGCCACCGCCCTGCTCCGCGCCGGCGGTACCGGTGCCGTGCTCGGCGTTCTGGCCTACCCGCCCTCGCTCCCCTTCTATCTCGGTCGCCCCGTGGCGGTCGCGACTCCCACCGGCGCCGAGCTCACGAGCACCTACATCGCGGACAACGTGGAGCGGTTGCGTGACGCCCCGGGATCGCCGCTGCTCCCCGCGGGCTACTGGCGCGAGGCACTGGCCCGCTGCCCCGTCCCCACCGTGTTTCTCGCGGGCGCCGGCAACCGCGAGGTGCGGGAGACTCTCGGCGCCGCCCTGCCGTTGCTCGCCGCGGACAGCCACTACGCGGCGTACGGGCCGTGTCGCCCTGCCCAAGCTCCTCAACCTCCTCAACCTCCCAAACCTCTCCGAGGCCGGGGAGGGGGCGGGCGGTAATGTGCGGCATCTTCGGCGCCGTCTCGCTCTCCGGCGCCCCGCTCAAGCATCCCGGCTGCCTCGGCGCGATGGCCGCAGCGCTCGCGCACCGCGGGCCCGACGGCGAGCGGATCGTGGGGCACGAGCGCGCCCGCCTGGGCGCCCGCCGCCTCGCCATCATGGACCTGACGACCGGCGACCAGCCGTTCCAGAGTCCCGACCACACGATCTGGATGATCTGCAACGGCGAGATCTACAACGCGCCGGCGCTGCGCAACGAAGGCACGCGTGCGGGCTATCCGTTCCGCTCGTCGGGCGACATCGAGACGATCGTGCCGCTATACCAACGGCTCGGCCTGGACGCGGTGGCGCGGCTCGAGGGGATGTTCGGACTTGCCCTGTGGGACGACGTGCGCGGACGCCTGATCCTCGCGCGGGACCGCGCCGGCGAGAAGCCGCTGTTCTGGACGGAGGTGGCGGGCGAGCTGCGGTTTGCCTCCGAGGTGCAGGCGCTGCTCGTCTATCCCGACCAGCCGCGCCGCGTCAGCCCGCGCGCCGCCGCCCTGTATGCCGCCCTCGGCTACGTCCCCGCGCCGCTCACGATGCTCACGGGGATCTCCAAGCTCCCGCCGGCGCACCTGCTCGTCGTCGACCGGAGCGGCGTCACGCTGCGCCGCTATTGGGATCCCGCCGCCGCGGCCGCCGCTCCGCCACGGCTCGATGGTCCCGCCGCGTTGCGCGACGTGCTGCTCGCGTCCGTGGAGCGTGAGCTCATGTCCGACGTGCCTGTCGGCGTATTCACGAGCGGCGGGCTCGATTCCTCGCTGCTCGCGGCGGCGGCGGCCCGCGTCATGGCGGGCGAGCGTATCCACACCTATTCCGTGAAATTCGCCGAGCCCGGCTATGACGAAAGCGGCTACGCGGAAACGGTGACCCATTCGATCCGCACTATCCACCATGTCGTCACTGCGGACGGCCCCGCGCTCGCGCGCGCGTTCGACGTCGTCACGCGGTCGCTGGCCGAGCCGATGGGCGATCCCGCCATCCTGCCCACCTTCCTCCTGGCCGAGGCGGCCCGCGAACATGTCAAGGTCGTGCTCTCGGGTGAGGGCGCGGATGAGCTGTTCGGCGGCTACCCCACGTACCTGGGACACAAAGCAGCCGGGCTGTACCGGAGAATCCCCGGCCGGGCGGCGCTCGCCTGGATCGTGAATCAGCTCCCCACCTCGACGGGGAAGGTCACGATCGAATTCCTGCTGAAGGAGCTGGTGGCGGCGGCCGAGCTGCCGCCGCTCGAGCGGCATCTCACCTGGTTCGGCGCACTGGGGCCGGACGCGCGCACGGTCGCGTGGGGGAACGATCTACTGGACGGGTTCCCCGGCGAGCCGTCGTTGAACCGTCTGCTGTGGCTCGACTTCCTCTCCTACCTGCCCGACAACCTGCTCGCCAAGGTCGATCGCGGGACGATGCTCGCGTCGATCGAGGCGCGCGCGCCCTACCTGGACCGCGCGGTGATGGAGCTGGCGCTGCCGCTGCCGGCGGCGCTCAAGGTGCGCGGCTTCACCACCAAGGCGATATTAAAGGAAGCGGCGCGGGGGCTGGTGCCGGGCGACGTGATCCGCCGCCGCAAGCGCGGCCTGTCGGTGCCGGTGGCGCGGTGGCTCAACACCGGTCTGGCGGCGCTCGCCGAGCGTCACCTCACGGCGCCCCGGCTGTTCCCGGGCGCGCCCACGGCGCGGCTGCTGGCCGAGCACCGGTCTGGCAAGCAGAACCACGCCCGCAAGCTGTGGCCCCTGCTCATGGCGGAGCTGTGGGCGGAGCGCTGGCAGGTGGACACTGAGCCGGAACGATGACCCGCGAAGAAGCGCTGGACCTGATGCACGAGCATACCAAATCCGCCTCGTTGCGCCAGCACATGCTGGCCGTCGAGGCGGCGATGCGTGCCTACGCCCAAAAGCACGGCGAGGACCCCGAGACGTGGGGGGTCGTGGGGCTGCTGCACGACTTCGATTACGAGCAGTTCCCCAACCCCGAGCATTCGCCCACCGAGGGCCATCCATCGTGGGGCGTGGGCCTGCTGCGCGAGAAGGGCATGCCTGACGCGTTGTGCCGCGCGATCCTCGGGCATGGGACGTACACCGGCGTGCCGCGCGATACGCCGCTCGCGAAGACGCTGTTCGCGGTGGACGAGCTGTGCGGGTTCCTGGTGGCGTGCGCGCTGGTGCGGCCCTCCCGGAGCTTCGCGGACCTCGAGGTGTCGTCGGTGAAGAAAAAGCTCAAGGACAAGGCGTTCGCGAAGGGCGTGAACCGCGACGAAGTGCGCCAGGGAGCGGAGGAGCTGGGAGTGCCGCTGGACGAGCACATCGCCTTCGTCATCCAGGCGCTCCGTCCGGTGGAGGGCGCGCTCGGCATGGGCGCATCGACCGCGCCGGTGGGGTGAGCGCCTCACCCAGGGTGGCGGCGGCCGAGAATCGGGTCGCGCCCGCGCCGCCGAACGAGCTGAGCCGGGCGATCGACCGGGCGGCCGGTGCGCGGCCGATCGGCGGGAACCGTCTGGAGCATTACCCCGACAGCCCGCGTGCGCTCGATGCCATGGTCGCCGCGATCGCCGCGGCACGCGCTACGATCCACTTCGAGAATTACATCATCCGCGACGACGCGACGGGCCGGCGCTTCGCGGAGGCGCTCGCCGAACGGGCGCGCGCGGGCGTACGGGTGCGCGTGCTGTATGACGCGCTCGGCTCGCTCGGCACGTCGCGCCGCTTCTGGCGCGGGCTGCGGCAGGCGGGCGTCGAGGTGCGGGCGTTCCATCCCCTGCTCGCGCCGCGCCCCTTCGAGCTGCCGCAACGCGATCACCGCAAGTTGCTCGCCACCGACGGTGGGTGGGCCATGATCGGCGGTCTGTGCATCGGCGACGAGTGGGCGGGGGACCCCTCCCGCGGACGCCGGCCGTGGCGTGACACCATGGTGGCCGTCTCCGGACCGGCGGCCGCGGCGCTGGACGGCGCCTTCGCCCGCATCTGGAGCCGCGCCGGGCCGGCGCTCCCGGCCGAAGAGCTCGCGTCCGATCCGGCGCCGTGCGGCAGCTCCATCGTGCGCGTGGTGGAGGGCATGCCCGGCCGGGCCCGCGTGTATCGCACCGTGGAGCTGCTCGCCGCGAGCGCCGCCGAGCGGTTGTGGATCACCGACGCTTACCTGATCGCCCCCGCGCCACTGTACGCCAGCCTGATCGACGCGGCGCGGAGCGGCGTGGACGTGCGGCTGCTCGTGCCCGGGGCGAGCGACCTCCCCATCCTCCGCAATTTCACGCGGGTCGGTTATCGCGACTTGCTGCGCGCCGGCGTGCGCGTGTTCGAGTACGGGGGTCCGATGATCCACGCGAAGACCATGCTCGTGGATCGCCGCTGGGCCCGCGTCGGCTCGAGTAACCTGAACGTGTCGAGCCTGCTCACGAACTACGAGCTCGACCTCGCGGCCGAGTGCGAGGCGCTGACGGGCGAGCTGGCCAACCAGTTCCGGCGCGATCTCGCCTCCAGCCGCGAAATCGTGCTGCAGGCCCGCCGGCGGTTGCTGCCGCCCCGGCTGGTGGACGCGCCGGCGGCGCAGAGCGAGCCCGCCGGAGACCTGCCGCACAAGCGCTCGGGGTACGAGCTCGGCGCGGTCGCGGTGGTGGCGTTGCGCCGCGTGGCGGGCGGGTTGCGTCGCGCCATCGCCTCGACCGCCGCGCTCGCCTGCGCCGGCGTCGGGATCCTGTTGGCCGCCTTCCCCCGTGTCATGTCCGGCGTGCTCGCGGCGGGAGCGTTCGCCCTGGCACTGGTGTTCGGGTGGTACGCCTTCGAGCGGCGCCGCGCCCGGGACGCGGACGATGGCTGATCCCCAACCCCCCCAGCGGGCTGCGCGTATAGCTCAACAGGACGAGGCGGACCTGGTGACCCGGGCGGCCGCGGGGGACCGCGCGGCTTTTGGCGTGCTCGTCGAGCGCTACGCCGGCGTGGCGCGCCGCGTGGCCCGGGCGGTGCTCGGGAACCCCGAGGACGCGGATGACGCCGCTCAGGACGCCATGCTGTCGGCGCTCGTGAAGCTCGACCAGTACGACCCGCGGCGTCCGTTCGGTCCCTGGCTGCTGCGCATCGTCTCCAACGCCGCGACCGATCGCCGCCGCCGTCGCACGGTGCGGCGCGTCGAGCCGCTCGACCCGGGGCTCGCGGCCGGCGGCCCCCGGCCCGACACGGCGGCCGAACAGCGGGCGCTGGGCGAGCGGCTGCGGCAGGCGCTGGCCGAGCTGCCCGAGCGGCGGCGCGTCGCGGTCGTGCTGTTCGACGTGGAAGGCTACTCGCACGCGGAGATCGCAGCGGTGCTCGGTATCCCGGAGGGGACCGTGCGATCGGAGGTGTTTCACGCGCGGCGTCGGCTGCGCGCGTTGCTCGTGGACTGGAAGGAGGAGGCATGAAAGAACCGATGCCGTTCGATCACCGCCCCGACACGGCGCTCGGGGACGCGCTGCGACGGGCGCTGGACCCGGGTGACGCAGCCCCGTTCGTCGCGCGCGTGTTGGCGCGCGCCAGTGAGGTGCGTGTCGCCTCGTGGGATGCCGTGCTGGCCCGTTGGGCACGCGCCGGCGTTGCCGCCGCCGTGTTCGTGGCGCTCGCCGCCGGCTACCTGGTGGGCCGCGCCACCGCGGCGCCCGCCGCGCGGCCGTCGGTGTACGACGCGTTGATGGCCCCCCCGGCGCACCCTGGAGAGGTCGAGATCGTGCTCGCCTCCGTCATCGGCAATTAAGAGGAAGGGCAGCTATGTTGAACCGTTCAATCACAAGGGCTATGGCGCTCCTGGCCGCGACGTTCGGGGCCGGAGTCGCCGTCGGCGTCGGCGGCCGGGCGCTGTGGGTCCGCTACGCGTCCGCCGCCGCGCCCGAGCGGGCGCACGGCGTCGAGCGTCTCATGGCCGAGCTGAACGGCGAGCTGCGGCTCACGCCCCCGCAGCGCGACTCGGTGCACGCCATCCTGCAGCGCCACTACGCGCGCATGAGCGAGGCGTGGGAAATGGTGCGCCCCCGGTTCGACACGCTGCGCGCCGCCATGGATTCCGAGGTCTCGCGCCAGCTCACCCCCGGGCAGCAGGCCACCTACCGCGACCTTGTCGCCCGGCATCGGCATCAGAGAGAACGGGCCAAGAGTGATTCGGGCGGACCAAGGAAATGACGCGCGTGCGGCGGGGCATCGTTGCGGGAATCTTCTCGGCGGCCGTCGCGACGGGGCTTGCTGGGCAGCAAGCGCCCCTCGTGCCGCAAGCCGCGCTCCAGATCACCCTCCAGGAAGCCGTGCGGCGGGCGCTCGACGTCCAGCCCGCGATGGTCCAGGCGCGCGGCGATCAGCGCAACGCGGGCGCGAGCGGGCGTAGCGCCTGGGGAGCGTTCCTGCCGACGGTGAACACCAGCGCTTCGGCGACGCGCAGCAACCAGGCGCGCTTCGATCCGAACAGCAGCACCCAGGCGCTTCAGCCCGGGTACTCGTACGCAGGGGGTTTATCCGCGAGCCTCATCCTGTTCGACGGATTCAGCCGATTCGCCAATCTGCGCGTCGCGTCCGCCACCCAGGACGCTGCCGCCGCCGGGTTCGTAAACCAGCGCTTCCAGGTGACCGCAACGACTGCTCAAGTCTTCTTTACTGCCCTTGCGAATGAGGAACTGGTGCGCGTCGCTCAAGCTCAGGTGGAGCGTGCCAAGGCGGAGTTGCAGACAGCCGTGAACAAGTTCCAGGCTGGGGCCGCCACACGCTCGGACACGCTGACGTCCACCGTCGACCTCGGCAACGCACTGCTCGCCCTGCTCCAGGGACAGGCCAATCTCGCCACGGCCCAGGCCAATCTCGGACGTCAGGTCGGCGTGGACCAGCTCGTACGCGCTGTGCCGGACTCGGCGTTTCCACCGCTCCCGGACACGACCACGCTGCGCCCCTCGGTGCTCCAGACTGCGCCCCTCGTCAGGCAAGCCGAGGCGCAGGCGAGCGCGGCAGGTGCCCAGGTGTGGAGTACCCGATCGCAATACTGGCCGTCCGTGATCCTGTCCTACAACAACAACCGCACCGGCACCGGCTCCCCCCAGCTGCCGTTCTTCAATGGCTACCTGGAGACCTTCACGTGGCGGTTCGGTCTGTCGTGGACCCTCTTCAACGGCTTCGGGCGTGAGCAGGCCCAGGTCTCCGCGAGCGTTCTGCATGACGTCGCCCTGGCCCAGGCGGCGGACGCGCGCCGGCAAGTGAACGCCCAGTACACCCAGCAGCTCGCCGCTCTGTTCACTTCCTGGGCCCAGATCGCCATCGCCGGCGCGGACGTCGCCGCCGCCACCGAAGCCGTCCGCGTCCAGCAGGAGCGCTACCGCCTCGGCGCGGGCACGCTGCTCGACCTGCTCACGGCCCAGGCCAACCTCACGCAGGCGCAGGTCAGCCAGGTACAGAGCCGCTACAACTATCTGATCGCCCGCGCGCAGCTCGAGGCGATCGTGGGGCACGCGCTATGACGAGCGTCGAGTTGACCACGTTCCGCACCGGCGACACGCCGCTGCCCGACGTCGTGATCCTCACCCACAAGCTGACGCGCGACTACGACATGGGGGGCGAGGTGGTGCGCGCGCTGCGCGGCGTGAACATCCAGATCAAGCGCAACGAGTTCGTGGCCGTCATGGGCCCGTCGGGCTCCGGAAAGTCCACGCTCATGAACCTGATCGGCTGCCTCGACACGCCGACGGCGGGAGAATACTGGCTCAACAGCCAGAAGGTGAGCGATTTGTCGGACGATGAATTGGCCCGGATCCGTAACAAGGAGATCGGGTTCGTGTTCCAGACGTTCAACCTGCTCCCCCGGGCAAGCGCCCTCCACAACGTGGAGTTGCCGCTGATCTACGCGGGGATGCCCGCGCGCGCGCGGCGCGAAAAGGCCGCGCAGGCGCTGGAGCACGTCGGCCTCGGCGACCGCATGGAGCACCGCCCCAACGAGCTGTCGGGGGGTCAGCGCCAGCGCGTCGCGATCGCCCGCGCCCTCGTGAACGACCCGTCGATCCTGCTCGCCGACGAGCCCACGGGCAATCTCGACTCGGCCACCGGCGAGGAGATCATGAAGTTGTTCGAGCAGCTGCACGACACTGGCCAGACCATCGTACTGGTGACGCACGAGTCAGACATCGCCGCGCACGCGCTCCGCCAGATCCACCTGCGCGACGGCCTCATCGCGCGCGACGAGAACATGGAGCGGGTGACGTGAGCCGTCGCTTCGCAGTCGCTCCCTTCGCGTTGCTCGCCCTCGCCTGCCAGAAGGCGCAGACCGCACCGCTCTACGAGAAGGTCCCCGTCGAGCGCCGCGACGTCGTCGTCACGGTGATCAGCCAGGGCCTGATCCGGCCGGTGCTCCTGTTCAGCGTGAAGTCGAAAGCCTGGGGCGAGATCATCAGCCAGCCGGTGGCGACCGGGGACGAAGTCAAAAAGGGACAGCTGCTCACCACCATCGACCCGCGCCTACCACAAAACAACCTGATCCAGGCGCAGGCCAGCGTCGAGAAGGCCCACGCGCAGCTCGACAACGCCAAGGCGCAGCTGACGCGGAGCGAGGCCCTGTTCAAGAGCGGGTCGCTCGCCGAGACCGACTACGAGCGGGCCAAGCTCGCCTTTGCCACGGCCAACGCGGCGGCCGTCGACGCCGAGGCGAATCTGCAGACCGCCAAGGACGCCATGGACGACACGCACGTGCGGGCGCCCATCACCGGCACCGTGCTCGAGCTCGACGCCGTGCGCGGCACCGTGATCTCGAGCCCGACGCTGGGCGGCGGCACGGTCATCCTCAAGATGGCAAGCCTCGACAGCGTGCAAGATTCGGCGCTCGTCGCCGAGACGGATATCGCGCGGGTGCAGCCGGGGATGCCCGCCACCATCAACGTCGACGCCTATCCCAACCGGGCGTTCCAGGGCACCGTTTCGAAGGTGCTTCCGCAGGGACAAGTCGTACAGAACGTCACCATGTTCCCGGTGCTCATCGCCGTCCCCAACCCCGGCCACCTGCTCAGGCCGGGTATGAACACCGAGGTGAGGATCCCCACGGGGCGGCGGCCGGGCGTGCTGGCCGTGCCCAATGCCGCGCTGCGGACGCCGCGCGACGTCACCTCCGCAGCCGGCCTGCTGGGGCTCGATTCGCTCACCGTGGCGCAGCAGATCGCTGCCGGGCAGTCCGCGGACACCGGCGGGCGCACCGGACGCGACACGGCCGCGGGCGGCGGGGGCGGCGGCGCGCAGACGGTCACGCTGCCGAACGGGCAGACGGTCACTCTCCCACCCGGTGTGACGCCCCAGCAGTTCCAGGCGGCCCTCAAGCGGATGCGCAGCGGTGCCGAGCCCACGCCGGCCGACCGCGGGCTGCTCAGCAACGTGTTCGGCCGGGCGCCGAGACCAAAGCTCCGGCAGCAGCGGCAGACCCGAAACAACCAGAACTACGTCGTGTTCGCGCTGCGGGACGGCAAGGTCGTGGCTGCGCCCATCAAGACCGGGCTCACCGACCAGGATTATGTCGAGGTGACGAGCGGGCTGACGGAGAGCGACACCGTGCTGGTGCTGCCGAGCGCCTCGCTGGTGCAGGCGCAGCAGCAGTTCCGCCAGCGGTTCCAGAACGTGACCGGCGGCGGGCTGCCCGGGCTGCGGCAGCAGAGCGGCGGGTCGAGGTGAAGGCCGCCACGATTGCGCTGCTCGCGGGCCTCTCGGCCTGCGCCAAGGCGCAGCCCGCCCCGCCGTACCAGAAGATCCCCGTCGAGCACCGTGACATCGTCGTCTCGGCCACGGCCTCGGGCGTGATCCAACCGATTCTCACGTTGAGCGTCAAGTCCAAGGCGTCGGGTGAGATCCTCGAGGAGCCGGTGCAGACCGGCGATGAGGTGAAGCAGGGTCAGCTGCTGGCCAGGATCGACCCGCGCATTCCGCAGAGCAACCTGACGCAGGCCGAGGCGAACCTCGGGGTGGCACAGGCACAGCTCGAGACCGCAACAGCGCAGCTCAAGCGGAGCGAGGCCCTGTTCCAGAGCCAGTCGATCACGCAAGCGGGACTCGACTCCGCCCGGCTCGCCTCGGCTACGGCGCAGGCCGCGGTCGCCACGGCGCAGGCGAACCTCCAGACCGCCAAGGACGCCATGCAGGACACGCACGTCCGCGCGCCGATCAACGGCACCGTGCTCGAGCTGGACGCCGTGCTCGGCACGGTGATTTCGAGCCCCACCAACGACGTGGGGGGCGGCACCGTCATCCTCAAGATGGCGAACCTCGACACGGTGCAGGTGTCGGCGCTGGTGGACGAAACAGACGTCGGCAAGGTGCAGCCGGGGGTGGCGGTGACAATCAGTGTCGATGCCTTCCCCCACCGCACCTTCGACGGCATCGTCCTCAAGATCGAACCGCAGGCGCAGGTGAGCCAGAACGTGACGATGTTCCCGGTGGAAGTGAACATCCCCAACCCCGAGCACGTGCTCAAACCGGGGATGAACACCGAAGTCGAGATTCATATCGGGCAGCGCCAGGGCGTGCTCGCCGTGCCCAACGCCGCGTTGCGTACGCCCAAGGACGTCGCGTCCGCGGCGAGCGTGCTCGGGCTCGATTCGCTGGCGGTCGCACGGCAGCTCGCGGCGCCGGCGGACGCGCCGCGCGCGAGCGCCGACACGACGCGGGACGGCGGTAAGCTGCACGCCGCCGAGGTGCGGCGGAGCGGCGGGCGGCACACCGTTTCGGCACCCCCGGCAGCCGCGACGCCCGGTCCCGGCTACATCGTGTTCGCCCTGCGGGGCGGCAAGATCGTGCCCGTGTCGATCGCCACCGGGCTCACCGATCAGGATTACATCGAGGTGACGGGGGGCCTGGCGGAGAAGGATACGGTGCTCGTGCTCACGGGCGCAGGGGCGCGCTAGCGATGCTCCTGGGCGAGATCGTCATGGTGGCGCTCGAGGCGCTGCGGGCGAACAAGCTCCGCTCGCTGCTCACTATGCTGGGCATCATCATCGGCGTGGGCGCGGTGATCACGATGATCGCGCTCGGCTCGGGGGCGCAGAAGTCCGTCCAGGACCGGATCCAGGCGCTCGGGCCCACGCTGTTGAGCGTGTATCCGGGCCAGAGCTTCATGCGCGGCGTCGCCAGCGGTAACCGTGTGAGCCTCACCATGGACGACGACACGGCGCTCGCGAACAACGCGCGCTACGTGAGCGCGGTCGTGCCCGAGCTGAGCAACAACCTCCAGGTGCAAAAGGGCGACCAGAACATCAACGTGAACGTCGTCGGCACCACGCCGAACTACGTCACCGTCCACAATTACTCGATCACGGCGGGCCGCATGTTCACCGCGGGCGACGATGCGGCGCGGCGGCGGGTGGCGGTGATCGGCAGCGCCGTCCCGACGCTGCTCAATTCCAACCGCGACGCAATGATCGGGCAGCAGCTCCTGATCCGCGGCATCACCTTCGAGATCGTCGGCGCCTTGTCCGAAAAGGGCTCGCAGGGCTCGTTCTTCAACCCCGACGAGCAGATCCTCATCCCGCTGCAGACGGCCCGCTACCGCGTCATCGGGACCGACCGGTTGCGCTCGATCACGGTACAGGCGAACGATCTCGAGTCGATGAACCTCGCCATGATCGAGATCGAGCGCGTGCTCCGGCGCCAGCACAAGATCCGGCCAGGCCAGGACGACGACTTCCAGATCCGCAACCAGACCGACATCCTCGCGACGCTGCAGCAGACCACGGATACGTTCAAGTACCTCCTCGCGGGGATCGCGGCGGTGAGCCTGCTCGTCGGGGGCATCGGGATCATGAACATCATGCTCGTGTCGGTCACCGAGCGCACCCGCGAGATCGGGGTCCGCAAGGCGTTGGGCGCCACGCGGTTCAATATCATGTTCCAGTTCCTGGTCGAGGCGCTGGTGTTGTGTCTCTTGGGCGGTCTGATCGGCGTGGTGCTGGGCTCGGGCGGCGCCATCGTGCTGTCGCGGATCGCACACTGGAATACGCTGATTTCCCCGCTCGCCATCCTCCTCGCCTTCGTGTTCAGCGCCGCGGTGGGGTTGTTCTTCGGCATCTGGCCGGCCCGCCGGGCGGCGAGCCTCGATCCGATCATCGCGTTGAGATACGAATAGCATGCGGAACTCGGAACGCGGAGCGCGGAACAGCACGACGCGCTGACGATTCGTAGGTCGGGCCCCGACGTCGGCCCGCCTGTTCCGCGTTCCGCATTCCGCGTTCCGACTTGTATCTTTTCCGACATGCTCGTTCTCCTCCTTGTGCTCCAGGGCGTCGCCACCGATTCCGGTCCCGTCTACAATGGCCTGGCGAAGCAGCTCGACGCGCGCATCCCGCGCTTCGAGGTCGAGGCGAAGATCGACGGCGTGCTGGACGAGCCGGTGTGGCGCCGGGCTGCCCGCCTCACGGGATTCTCGGAGTACCGTCCGGTGGACGGGCGCCCCGCGGAGGACTCGACCGAGGTGCTGGTCTGGTACGCGCCCGACGCGATCTACTTCGGCATCCGCGCGTTCGAGCGGCACGGCAAGGTTGTGCGCGCCACGCTCGCCGACCGCGATAACATCGACGCGGACGACCACGTCGCCATCCTGCTCGATACCTACCTCGACCACCGCCGCGCCACGATGTTCGCCGTGAATCCTTTGGGTGTGCAGGAGGACGGCGTGTGGAGCGACGGCGTCGCCGCCGGCGCCGCCGGGGGCCCGAGCGCGGGCGGCAGGTTCGACGCGACCATCGACTTGAACCCGGACTATGTCTACGAATCGCGCGGTCGCGTGACCGACCGGGGCTACGAGGTGGAGGTGCGGATTCCCTTCAAGAGCCTGCGCTACCAGAGCGCCGATCCCCAGGATTGGGGCATCCAGGTGCTGCGCTCGGTGCAGCACTCGGGCTACGAGGAAACCTGGACCCCCGCGGTCCGCGCCAACGCGAGCTTTCTCATTCAGTCGGGCCGCCTGGTGGGCCTCGGGGCGCTGCGGCGGGGCCTGGTGCTCGACCTCACGCCCGAGTTCACCACCAAGGTGGACGGGGCGCCGACCACGCCGGGCTACGACTATCGCGGCACGCCCGAAGTCGCGGGCAACCTGCGCTGGGGCGTCACACAGAACCTCGGGGCGACCGCGACGGCCAACCCGGACTTTTCGCAGGTCGAGGCCGACGTCGGCCAGGTGACGCTGAACCAGCGGTTCGCCCTGTTCTACCCGGAGAAGCGACCCTTCTTCCTCGAGGGCCTCGAGCAGTTCGACACGCCCAACAGCCTGATTTACACGCGCCGCATCGTGCAGCCCGTGTTCGGCGCCAAGCTCGCCGGCAAGGTCGGCGGCACCGGAATCGCCTACCTCGGCGCCGTCGACAACAGCGACCAGTCGGCCACCGGCGCGCACCCGATCTACAACATGCTGCGCCTGCGGCGCGACCTGGGACCGACGTCCACGCTGGGCGTGGCCTACACCGACCGCAGCGACGGCGATGACTACAACCGCGTACTGGGCATCGACGCCCACGTCGTGTGGCGTAAGATCTGGTTCTCGGAAGTGCAGGTCGCGAGCTCGTGGACTCGTGACCCGGGCGCCGGCCACGCGGGCAAGCTGTGGACCGTCACCTTCGGCGACCGCACCGGTCGCGCGTACGGCAACCACTTCGAGCTGCTCGGCATCGAGCGGAGCTTCCAGGACACGAGCGGGTTCGTGAATCGCACCGACGTCGTTGTCGGCCGGACCTACAACCGCTTCAGCTGGTACGGCCGCCCGGGAGCGCTGGTCGAGCAGTTCACCACCATCGTCGGATTCGCCCCCATCTGGCGCTACACGGACTTCGGCCGCTTGCACCGCACGATCGAAGACACGCTGCAGAGCTTCTTCGTGGCGAACCTGCGCGGCGGGTGGCAGGCGCAGGTAACGCTCACCCTCGACCACTTCGGCTTCGATGCCGCGGACTACGCGGGCTACATGGTCGGCGCCGTTCCCTTCGCCGTCCCGCACGACCTGTATCACCTCCCCGGCGCGGCGTTCATCGTGAGCACACCGAACCGGGCCGTGTCGGGCAGCGTGGTGGTGGGTTATTCGGCGGCGGCCATCTTTCCCGAGGCATCCGAAGGGCGCCAGGTCGCCGTGACCACCGTCGCCGCCCTGCGCCCGACGCCCGCGCTCCGGCTCGAGGCACGCTGGGTGCACCAGGGCCTCACCCGCGCGCGCGACGGCAGCCGCTTTCTGACGGCGAACATCCCGCGGCTGAAGCTCGAGTACCAGCTCACGCGCGCCATTTTCGTGCGCTACATCGGCCAGTACTTCGCGGAGGATCAGGTCGCGCTCGTCGACCCGCATACGGGGCAGCCGCTGCTCGTGAACGGCAGTGCGGCGCCACCGGTGGTCACGAACGATTTCCGCAACGACGTCCTGTTTTCCTACAAGCCGACCCCGGGCACGGTGGTCTTTCTCGGCTACGGCGCGTCGCTCACCGAGGCGGACGCGTTCCGGTTCCGCGACCTGAGCCGCACCGGGGACGGGTTCTTCCTCAAGCTGAGTTATCTGTTCCGGATGTAGATTCCCGCCATGTCCGACGCGGCCGATTTCGCCCAGCAGCTCGCCGCCGAAGACCGCACCAAGCAACGCCAGTACGTCCTGTCGAGCACGCGGGGGCGCTGGAGGGTGCTCGGTCTCGGCGTCGTGCTGCTCACCGCCATCCGGCTCGCCGGCCTCGTGCCCCTCGCCTGGTCGTTCATCCTCGGATTCACCGTCGTGTTCGCCGCGGTCAACTACGGGATGACCCGCGTCGCGCGATCCGCCGAGCTCCCCCCGTGGTTCGCGCACGCCACCATCGCCGTGGGCGCCGCCATGATCTCCGCGGTCGTCTACGCCGTCGGACCGACGGGGCATCTCCTGTACGTGGTGTATCTGATCGCCCCGCTCCAGGCCGCGCTCTCCCTGGGCCGTAACGAAGCCTGGCAGGCCCTGGTGCTCAACCTGACGGGCTTCGCGCTCGTCACGGCCGTCCGCACGAGCCAAGGCGCCCCAGGCTGGTCGTGGAGCGCGTCTCTGCAGGAGACGCTGGTTCTGGTCGTCACGAGCGCGGCGCTCGTGCCCTTGCTCTCGCGCATCGTCGCGCGGCTGCGCGCCACCCGCACCACGTTCGCCCGGCTCGAGACGGGCGATCTGACGGCGCGGGCGCCGGACGACGCTCCCGACGAGCTCGGGTACCTCGGCGTGAGCGTGAACCGGACCACCGACGGGATCGCCGCCATCGTGCGGCAGGTGCAGCGCCAGGGTCAGGAGCTGGCCACCATGGCGCAGCAGCTGTCGGCGTCGGCCCGTGAGCTGCAGGCCGCTTCGCAGGGAATCTCGACGACCACGCAGGGCCTCACGCGCGGTGCCGAGCGGCAGCGCGAGCTGATTGGACACGGGCGGGCCGACTCCGAGGCCGCCGCCGCCGTGGCCTCGCAGCTGCATGCCCGCGCCCAGGACGCGGAGCGTCAGATCGCGGGCGTCGCACAGCAGGCGCGCCGCCACGGTCAGGAGATCGCCCGGGCGAGCGAGCTGCTCGTCACTCTTGTGGATCACCTCGACCAGGTGTCGCGCGCCGCCGCCACGCTCGAGCTGGGCTCGCGCGAGATCGGCAAGCTGGTGGATGCGATCACCCGGATCGCGAGCCAGACCGATCTGCTAGCCCTGAACGCGGCGATCGAAGCGGCGCGGGCCGGCCAGCATGGGCTGGGCTTCCGCGTGGTGGCCGATGAGGTGCGCAAGCTCGCCGAGCAGAGCGCGCGCTCCGCTGACGAGGTCCGCTCGCGCGTCCGCCACACGCAGGACCAGATCACCCAGCTACTCGGCGCCATGGAGGAAGGCCGCCGTACGGCGCAGGGCGTCGGCGCCGTGTCCGCGGCCGTCCGCCAGGCGCTGGACGCCATCTTCGGCGACTTGAACGCCACGGTCCAGTTCGCCGCCGTCCTGGCGGGCGAGACCGAAGGCCAAACGGGCCGGATCCGCGAGGTGGCGCGGCGCATGGAGGAGGTCGCCGGCATCGCCGAGACGGCGGCGCAGGGGGCGGTCCAGACTTCGGCGGCGACCCAGCAGCAGCTCGCGTCGCTCGGCGAGCTCACCACGACGTCGCAGGAGCTCGCCGTCGCCGCCGCGAAACTGACCGCTACGATTCAGCGGTTCAACGTGAACGGCGCGAGCCTACCAGCCTCGGAATAGCGACGCGTCCCCGAAGTCCCACACCACGAACGCGATCAGCCGTGGGTGGCGCGGCTCGGGGCCCACGGCCGGGAGCTCGGCGCCACACGAGCCCGCCACGTGTCCGAGCCGCGAGAGCCGGATCCACACCTGCGGGTAGAACGACAACGCGCGCTCGCCTGTGGTCGGTACGGTCCAGCCGGCCTCGAGCATGGGCACGAAGCGGCCGAGCTCGTGCCCGACCCCGAGCCGATACGACATCCCGCTGAATCCATCCGACTCTTCCCACGTGCTGACGACTTCTCCCTGCACCACGAGCGCGCGGCGGGGATGGGCGCCGAACGCGAGGAACGGCTCCACCTCCCACACGTCCTGGCGTCCCAGAGGCGGCATGGCCTCGAGCCCGATGCTCACGAGCGCGCGCCGCTCGAGACTGTACCACACGTTGTACTTGAGCGCGCCGGTCACGCCATCGAACGCCTGCGCCTGCCCGTCGAGCGCCGTGCGCGCGCTGGCCTCGAACTGGAACCGCTTGCCCAGGCGGTGCTCGTAGATGTACTCCTGGCCGCGGGCCTGATCGGTGATGACGACTTCGTCTTCCGGGTAGGCCTTTTCCGCGAGGAACGCCCGCGGGAAGTTCAGCTCCCCCGGCGGCCAGCCCTGCTCGCCGCACAACGAGCGCGCGTAGCGCACGACGGCACGGATCTGGGCGGGCGTTCCGGCTTCCCCAAAGGCCGGCATGTCGAGCGACAGCCCGAATGCCGCGCCCCCCTGGGTGACGATCCTCACCCAGCGATCTTCGGTCTCGGCCGTCGAGCCCTTGCACTCGTGCAGGTCCGCGGGCGGCACTTCGAGCCGGGTGCTCGCCGCGGGCGTGCCGCGGCCGTCCGCGCCGTGACACGACTTGCACCACGATGCGAACAGTGCGGCACCGGAGTCTGGGGGGGGACCCTGCACCGCGACCGTCAGCGCGAGCGCCAGGCCGGCGAGCACTACGCGAGCCTCGCCAGGCGATGCAGTTCGGCGGCGGCCCGATCGGCCTCGCGCACGATGTGGTCGACCGGCGCCGTCAGGAGCTCGTGTCCGAGCACGACCGGGCGTCCCTCGACGAACACGTCCCGGACGTCGCTTGCGCGGGCCGAGTACACGATGCGCGAGACCGGGTCGCCCAACAGCGGATGGAGGTGCGGCTCGGACAGGTCCAGCACCACCAGATCGGCCCGCCTCCCGGGTGCGATGCGGCCGATCTCGTCCTCGAGCCCGAGGGCGCGGGCGCCACCCAGCGTCGCGAGCTCGAGCACCTGAGCGGCGGGGAGCGCGCCGGCGCCGAGGCGTGGCTTCTGGATCAGGGCGGCGAGGCGCATTTCGGCGAAGGCATCGAGCCCGTTGTTGCAGGGGGCGCCATCGGCACCGATGGCCACGTGGCACCCGGCGGCGAGCATCTCGGGGATTTTCGCCACACCGCTCGCGAGTTTCAAGTTCGAGGAGGGACAGTGCACCACCGTGGTTCCCTGACGAGCCAGGCGATCCATCTCGTGCGTGTCGATCCAGACGCAGTGCGCGAGGGCCGCCCGTCGGCCCGCGATACCGACCGAGTCCAGGTAGGCGATCTCTTCGAGGCCCGTGGTCCGAAGCACCGTCTCGCGCTCCACGATCGTTTCCGCCGCGTGGGTGTGCAGCTGCGCGTCGAACCGCTCCGCCAGATCACTCGCCGCGCGGAGCAAGGGACCCGAGCAGCTCGGGACGAACCGGGGGGCGAAACAGACGCGTAGCCGGCCCCCGGCGGACCCATGCCAGCGCTGGGCCAGCGCCGCGGCGTCCGTCAGCGCGTCGTCAGTCGACTCGGCGAGGTCGCTCGGCGCGCCCTCGGGGTGCACGTCCATCAGGCACTTGCCGACCGTCGCGCGGATGCCGATCCGCTCCAGCGCGCGGAACGCCGCCCCCGTGTGGCGTACCGTCTCCATGTCGAGGATCGCCGTGGTGCCTCCGAGCAGCAGCTCCGCGGCGCCGAGCAGGGCGGAGGCATAGACCGTTTCTTCCGTGTGTGCGGCCTCGAGCGGCCAGATGCGGCGCACCAACCAGTCCTCGAGCGGCAGGTCGTCGGCGAGCCCGCGGAACAACGTCTGGCAGAGATGCACGTGGGCCTGGATGAGACCGGGCATGACGAGGCAGCCGCGACAATCACGGACCTGGGCCTCGGGGCGGAGCCCTTTCCCCTTTTCCGCTTCGCCATTCCCCTTCCCGACCTGCACGATGCGTCCCTCGCGGACCGTCACGTCCGCCCGCATCACGCGCCAGGTGCCGTCGTGCAGCAGCACGTCGCCGCCGGCGAGCCGCAAGTCGGGCATGCGCCGCCCCGGAGCCTTCAGGTAGTGGCCCGCGGCGGAGCGCTGGTCGAGTCGTCGGGGAGGTCGAAGTAGGCGCGCAGCTCGTCCATCAGATCTCCGTCCTCGTACACGCCCGTCAGGATCCGCTCGGGGCCGCCCGGATCGATCAGGAGATAGCCGTAGGGATAGTCCAGGCCCGACAGGAGGATCGTGCGGCGCCTGGCGTTGGGGAGGGAGATATAGACCGTGTCGGCATTGGTGGCGACGAGCTGGATGCCGCTCGCCGCGAGGGCGGGCGCCACCTGCGCAGTGTAGTATTTCAGGTCGTCGAACGTGTCGGCCTGGTCGTCCCCACTGAGCGTGTCCGCCGCGCGCAGCCAGAACAGCACGACGCTCGGCGTCGTGATCACCCGCGGCACGACGAGCGAGCGGTCCGTCGAGTCGTGGGGCACGAGCTGGGTGAGGTCCACCGAGTCGCTTTGCTGCGCCATTCTGGCGAGCGGCCGCGTTCGGCACGCGGCCACGCACACGAGCGCCACCAGCGCGCCGATTCGCATGGATGGAAATATATTCCACCGATTGGAGCAGCGGAGCGCAGGTGGCTGTCCAGTGCATGCCCTTGCGGGAGCGAGCGGTCGTGTTTCTCTTCACAGAGGCGTGAGGTCCACTACGACCACTTCCCGTGCGGAGCTGCCATGAGCAGACGTCGCACCCGGCTCGTTCGCAGGCGGGGTATCAGTCGCATCGACCAACCATCCACCCGGACGTACGGCTGGTTCGTGCGGGCCGGCTTCGAAAAGCGGCCGGACGGCAGCTACGCGCCGCGGCACCGGAAGTTCTTCGGCGACGCGGGCTATGGCGGCAAGCGACGGGCGCTGCGGGCGGCGCAGGAGTACCTGGCCATCGTGCAGAGCGGGCGGCGCAAGGCGAGGGCGCGCAGGGTGCGTCACGCCGCCTGACCCCCGAAGGGCTTGCTCCTTGCCCCGCCCTGCTTGCGCCGGTGGCAATTGCGCCCGCAGGTTAGGAGCTCCATGACCGATACGTCGACGGAGTTCGAGGTGCGCGATCCGAATGGCTATGTTCTCGTATTCGGTGGGGCGTAGCCCGTGTTCCTGACCGGCCTCTTCATTTGCGGTGCGACGCGATAGATCGCCTCCCCTCTTCACCTACCCGACGCGTTGTTGTCTCTGTCCCCCAACCACAATAGAGCATCGATGATCAGCCGATCCTGAATCGGATTGTTCAGGGTGTATGACAACGTCTGGTTGGTGGCGCCGTACTTGTGCTCATAGTCGATGTCGTTGTGGCCCATGTTCAGATAGATCATCCTGTACTTCTTGTTCGACCAAACCACGGGATAGTAGCCACTGTGCCAGATCTCGTGCGGCTTGGGGCCGGTGCCCAGCGGAAAGCTCGACGAGTCTATCGAAAGCAGAATGTCGATATCGGGATTCTGTCTCAGATCGTTTTCCCATCGGTACCACTCACTGGGCGAGGACGTGAACGTCTCAGGCAGGTGGTACGTCGCCGGATGCCGGCGGTCTTCGACACGGAGAATGGCCGACGTCGGTCTCCACGTGTTACTCACGTACGATCCTGACCCGAGAAATATCTTGTGATACCAGTCCCAGTTTGCCGGATACGCCGAAGGTGTCAAAGCAAAACCAGCAAAATGAAAGCCCATCCAGCCTCCGCCATGCTCCATGTACGCCTGAAACGCAGCTCGTTGTGCAGGGTCTTCAGGACGGGTATCCAGAAAAACCACGACCTGATACTGAGCGAGAAAGTCCGGATTCAGATTGTGCCAATCCGACGTGGCGTCATAGCTGAAATGGTACTTGGCCGCCGTCTCCGGAAACCAGCGCTCGACCTCATGCAAGAAGCTGATGTGTGCCGGATCTTCTTTGCCCGTGTAGAACGCGATCACGCTAAACGCCGGCTTGCCCCTACCGGCGGTCAGGCCTGCACAACAATAGACCAGCGCACCTATCCTCAAGGTCTTGAGGGCAGTCATGGGAGCCCCGACACTCTAGCGGTCCGCCTTGACGTCGTTCGGCACACCGAGCTGCTGCCAGAGATAGACGTAGCTCAGGGCGTATTCCTTCGCCACTTGGGCATTGGTGACGCCCGCCCCGTGTCCGCCCTCCGTGTTCTCGAAGTAGTAGAACGGAACGTTCATCGATTCCATCTTCGCCGCCATCTTGCGCGCGTGAGCGGGATGGACGCGGTCGTCGCGCGTGGTCGTCGTGAACATGACCGTCGGGTATTTCGTGGCTGACTTCAGGTTCTGGTACGGCGAGTACCTCGAGATGTAGGCCCACTCTTCGGGCTTATCCGGGTCGCCGTACTCTGCCATCCAGCTGGCGCCCGCGAGCAGATGGCTGTAGCGCTTCATATCCAACAGCGGGTTCTGGATCAGCACGGCGTTATACAGCTCGGGATGCTGGGTGAGCGCGACGCCCATCAACAGTCCACCGTTGCTGCCGCCGCGAATTCCCAGGTGTTGCGGACTTGTAATGCCCTGCTTGATCAGCTCCTGGGCGACCGCCGTGAAATCGTCGTAAATGCGCTGCCGATGCTCTTTCAAGCCGGCGCGGTGCCACGCCGGCCCGAATTCCCCTCCGCCGCGAATGTTGGCGAGCACGAAGACGCCACCGCGCTCCAGCCACACCGCCCCCGTGTGGCTGCTGTAGTACGGAGTGTTCGAGATCTCGAATCCGCCGTAAGCGCCCAGCAAGGTTGGATTGCTGCCGTCGTGCGCCATGCGCTCACGATGGACGACGAAAAAGGGAATTCTCGTGCCGTCCTGCGACGTGGCGTCCATCTGTTCGACGACAAGCCCCTTTGCATCAAACATCGCCGGAAGCCGCTTGATCTCCGAGACGGAGCCATTCTCAGCGGTGGCGTACAGCGTCGTCGGCTGGATAAAGTTGGTGAAGGTGAAAAAGTAGCGATTCGATCGCGGCGAGCGGGCGACGACCCCGACGGTGCCGAGATCGGGGGCGGGAACCTTCTCGAACGTCCAGACACCGCCCTGGTGGCGATAGCGGCGCAGCTCGCCGCGCACGTTGTTGAGAACGTTGATCACGAGGTAGTCGCGCGTCGACGAGATACTGTTGATGGTCTCGCGTGGCCCCGGCTGCATCACCAGTTGGAGATCGCGCTTGCCGGCCATGAAGTCAGCGAACGACATCGCGACCAGTGATCCCGTCGGCCAGGTTTGGCCGCCGACGGTCCACGGATCTCGCACGTACACGATCATCTGATCGCCCACGAGGTATAGATCTGCGTCTTTGAGCACATCAATCTTTACGACGTTCCCCTTGTCGTACAGATACTGGGCGCTCTCATAAAAGTTGATCGCGTCGATGATCCGTAAATAACGACGGTCCCCGGCATCCACGCTCGCGCTGAACGCGCCCACATGGTCGGCTGGAGCCTCAAACACGGTGATCGCGGACGCGAGCGGGGTACCGCGCTTCCATAGCCTCACGATGCGCGGGTAGCCTGACGTCGTTACGGTGCCCGGCCCAAAATCGGTGCCGACGAACAGCGTGCCGTCATCCACCCAGGCGGTGCTGGTTTTTGCCTCGGGAATCTTGAATCCATCGCTGACAAATGTCCGGGTGTTCAGATCGAACTCGCGGATTTCGGCTGCATCGGATCCACCCCGTGAGAGCGCGACAATACAGCGCCGGTATTCGGGCTCGAAGCAATCGCCGCCGCCCCAGGACCACGTCACACCCTCAGCTTTGCTCAGCGAGTCCAGGTCGATCACGGTCTCCCATGTCGGATTCGCGGTCGCGAAGCTGGCCCAGTTCGTTCGCCGCCAGATACCACGCTCATGCTCCGCGTCCTGCCAGAAGTTGTAGAGCGAGTTCCCGATGATCTCGGGGTTGGCGATCTTGTCTTTGGAATCGAGGATCTGCTTGATCCGAGCGTAGAACGACTGGTAGAGCGGCGACCGAGTGAGCGCCGCGATGGTCGCCGCGTTGTGGGCATTGACCCACTCCATCGAGCGCTGGCCTTCGACGTCCTCTAGCCAGACGAAGGAGTCGGGCGATTGCTGTGGTGGTGACGACTGCTGCGCGGCAATCGGGGAGATCGCGAGCAGGGAGAGAAGTCCTAGCGCCGCGCGACTTGTACACTCGTTCATGCGTGCTCCTGGTGACAGCATTCCGGATGGTGTGTTACGCCGCGACTACCTCTTCCGCAAGATGGCCCTCGCCGGCGCCGCTTCGTGCCCTCGCACCTTGAGCGGGAGCACGATCAAATCGTAGTCACCGGCTTGCACCGGGCGCAGGTCCAGCCCCTCCACGATGGGAATCCCGCGCCCCAGCAGAATCTGGTGCGTCCTCGGCGCTGGAGCGCCGAATTGCTCCGCCGAGATGTAATCGACGCCGACCAGCACGACGCCGGCATCCGCCAGGAGCTGCGCCGCGTCGGGCGCGACGTAGGCGAAGTCCCGATGGAACGTCACCGAATCCATCCAGCCGCGCAGTGTGCTCCGCGTCCGGAACAGCACGCGCTTCGCGCCCCTCCAGGCGTGGCGGTTCAGCTCGCCGGAATCGATCGCCCGGACGCTGTCGGGGATATCGATGACCCGCGCGGTACCGATCAGCGGTTCCAGCGGCACCTGATCGATCGGTGCGCCATTGGCGACGAAATGCATCGGGGCGTCAATGTGCGTCCCGCTGTGCGCGCCGAGGGAGTAGCCCGACAGCGTCAGGACATCGCCCTTTCGCATATCCTTGAGAAAATCGAACTTCATGGGCGCGTCGCCCGCGTAGACGGGAGTCGTCGCCGGGTCGAGCATCGCCGTCACATCGATCCACCCTCGAGCGCCCACGTCTCCCGTCCCCTGTTCGCGGGGAGCACACCCCACGACGAGGCTGAGCAACAGCGTGAAACCCAGCCCCGCCACACCGATGATCGACTCGGCGACGGTCCACGTCTTCAGCGTCTGCTGGACGGTCATGTTGAAGAACTCCTTGATGAGCCAAAACCCCGAGTCATTCACGTGTGACAGCACCAGCGAGCCCGCGCCCGTCGCGAGCACCAACAGTTCGGCGTGCGAGCCCGGCGTCGTCAGCGCGATGGGAGCGACGATGCCGGCGCTCGTGGTCATCGCCACGGTCGCCGAGCCGGTGGCCACACGGATCAGTGCCGCCACGGTCCACGCGAGCAAGAGCGGCGAGGCGTGCGATCCCACTGCCACGCCGGCGATCGCTTTCCCCACGCCGCTCTCCAGGAGCACCCTGTTGAAGCCGCCGCCGGCGCCGATTACCAGAAGAATGGCGGCGGTCGGCGCGAGGCAGTCGTTGGCGAACTTGAGGATCTGATCCCGCGTGAAGTGTTGCTGGTGTCCCAGCGACCAGAGGGAGAAGAGCAGCGCCACGAGCAGCGCGACGATCGGGCTACCGACGAAATCCACGCCCGAGCGGAGGGTGCTCGCCGCGTCGAGCGCGACGTCGGCCGCGCTCGCGCACACCATCAGAATCACGGGAAGCAGCACGGTGAAGAGCGAGATGCCGAAGCCAGGCATGGCGCGGGGAACACCCCCCACGAACTGCGCGGCCAGCGGGTTCTCCTCGGGCAGCGCAATGCGGGGCGCAATCCAGGTGGCGAAGATCGGGCCGGCCAGCGCCGCCGTCGGCAGCCCGACCAGAAGGGCATAGGCGACCGTGCGCCCCACATCGGCCTGATAGGCGACGACCGCGAGCATCGCCGCCGGATGCGGCGGCACCATCCCGTGCACCACCGACAGCCCCGCCACCAGCGGGATGCCGATCTTGACGAGTGACATGCCGGTGCGCCGCGCAATCGTGAACACGAGTGGAATCAGCAGCACGAAGCCGACCTGAAAAAAGACCGGGATGCCCACGATGAACGCGACGACCATGACCGCCCAATGCACGCGTCGCTCGCCGAACAGCGTGATGAGGGTGGTCGCGATGCGCGTCGCGCCGCCGGACTCCGCCATCATTTTGCCCAGCATGGTGCCGAGCGCCACCACGATCGCGATGAATCCCAAGACGCCGCCGACCCCGTCTTCGAATGCCTTCACGACACCGCTTAACGGCATTCCCGCGGCCGTCCCCAGGCCGAGGGAGACCGCGATCAACGCGATGAAGGGGTGCAGCTTGAAGCGCGCGATCAACACGATCAGCGCCACTACCGCACCGAGCGCGTAGAGCAGCAGCAGCCGTGCGTTCGGGCTCATATCGCCGCCCCAAGATGCTCACACTTTGAAGAAGAATCGAGGCACGACCGAACGCCGGCCTGGACATCGTGGCCCGTGGGGGTCTAATCTCTCGCATGCGCAACCGACTCCTTCCTGCACTGCCTGCCCTCTTGCTGGCCCTCACGTCCCGCACCGGCGCCGCCCAGACCACCCTGCAGCTCCGGTGGGAACTCCTAGGGGACAGCATCGCCAACGACCGGGGCGCCTCGCGCGCGGCCTTCACGCTCACGAACCGCGGCGCGAAGCCACTCCCGTCGGGCGGTTGGGCGCTCTACTTCAGCGCGCTCCACTCGCCGCAGCCCGGAAGCGTGGGCGGCGGGTTCTCGAGCGAGGACCGGGCGGGCGACCTGCACCGCCTCGTGCCGGCAGCAGGCTTCGCTGGACTCGCCCCGGGTGCCAGCATTCGGATCCCGTACCTGACCGACCTCCTCCTCAACCGCAGCTTCGTTCCGAAGGGTCCTTACATCGTTTTCGACGACGCGAAGGACGTGGGCGTGAGCGTGAACGATTATGTCGCCCTCCCCTTCGAACGGCCCCCGCAGGGCGCTGGGCGCGATCCCCGCGTGGTGGCACCCGAGAACCAGTTCGCGCTCGACTCCGTGATCCGCGCGCTCCCCGCGAGCGAGCTGCCACCCGTGTTCCCGACGCCGGTGGAGGTGACGCCGGGAACGGGAGCGCTGCGCCTCACGGCCATGCCGCCGGTCGAAGCGCCCGAGCCTCTCAGGAACGAGGCGACGTTCGCCGCGGAGTACCTGCGCCCCTACTTCGGCACCACCCGGAAGGCCGGTGTCCCGCCGCTGCGACTCGAGGTGGGTCCCGTGGCAGGTCAGGCGTCCCCCGAGGCGTACACGCTCGTCGTGGATTCCATCCGGGGCGCACGAATCGTAGGCGCCTCGCCCGCCGGCGTCTTCTACGGCCTCCAGTCGCTGCGCAGCCTGCTGCCCCCCGGGCCCACTCCGCGCGCCGGTGTCGTCCTGCCGGCGATCAGCGTGGTGGACGCTCCTCGCTTCGCCTACCGCGGGTTCATGCTCGACGTCGCCCGCAATTTCCACCCGAAGCCCGTCGTGCTGCGGACGCTCGATCTGCTCGCGCGCTACAAGGTCAATGTCTTTCACATCCATCTCACCGATGATGAAGGCTGGCGGGTCGAGATCCCGAGCCTCCCCGCGCTCACCGCGGTGGGCGCGCGCCGCGGTCACCCGCCCGACTCGGACCGGCACCTTCCGCCCGCGTTCGGCTCCGGCCCCGAGGTCGATCGGCCATTCGGCAGCGGCTTCTATTCCCGCGCCGACTACGTCGAAATCCTGCGCTACGCGGCGGCGCGGCATATCGAAGTCATTCCCGAGCTCGAGATGCCGGGCCACGCGCGCGCCGCGATCACGGCCATGCGGGGGAACCCGCAGTACGTGCTCAGCGATCCTGACGACCGCTCGGCGTACAGCACACCCCAGGGCTACCACGACAACGTGATGAACCCGGCGCTCGAGTCGACCTACCGGTTCATCGAGCGCGTGGTCGGCGATCTGGTGGCGATGCACCGTGAGGCGGGCGTGCCGCTGCGCCACATTCACATGGGCGGCGACGAAGTCCCGGCCGGTGTCTGGGAAGGGTCGCCGGCCGTGCAGGCCTACTTGAGGGCGCACGATCTCCCGAGTGTCGATGAGCTGTGGTTCGTCTTCTACGGGCGGGTCGAGCAGATCCTCAAGGCGCAGGCCCTGCTCCCGTCGGGCTGGGAAGAAATCGCGGTGCGTAAGACGAGCCGCGACGGGCAACGGACGAACATCCCCAATCCCGACTTCGCCACGCGCGGCTGGCGCGCCTACGTCTGGAACAACGTCCTCGGCTGGGGCAACGAAGACCTCGCCTACCGCCTCGCGAACGGCGGTTACGACGTGGTCTTGAGTCCCGTGAGCAATCTTTACTTCGATCTCGCGTGGAATCAGAATCCGGAAGAGACGGGGCTCGACTGGGGAGGCTACGTCGACCTGCGCAAGCCCTTCCAGTTCATCCCGCTCGACTACTACCGCAACGCCCCGGTCGATCCCTCCGTGTTCGTCGGCAAGGACCGGCTCACCGACTACGGCCGGGCCCACGTCCTGGGGATTCAGGCCAATCTGTGGTCGGAGACGCTGGGTGCCGAGGGGCGGGTCGAGTACATGCTGCTGCCGCGGCTGTTCGCCCTCGCCGAGCGGGCGTGGGCGCCCGACCCGGACTGGGCCAGGGAGCGCGACCCCGCAAAGTCCCAGTCTCTGTACCGCGAGGCCTGGTCCCGTTTCGTCAACGTGGTCGGCCAGCGCGAGCTGCCCCGGCTCGATCGCGAGCTCCCGGGCGTCGGGTACCGGATCCCTACCCCGGGCCTGAAGGTCGACGGCGGGATGGTGCGCTGCAGCGTGGAGCTGCCCGGCTTCACGCTGCGTTACACGACCGACGGCAGCGAGCCGACCGTGCGCAGCTCCGAGGTGCGCGGCCCGATCCCCTTGCGTGGGGCCGTCCGCGTCGCCGCGTTCAACACCACGGGCCGCAAGGGCCACACGGCCCGCCTCTCGGCTCCCCACGACAGCCAGGACAAATAGATGGGCAACATGGCTTCGGTCATGAGCGCTTCCGTCAAGGTAGCCATCGTATGCCTGGGCATCGCATGCCTTGCCTGTCCGCAGTCGCCTCGGCCGTCCGCCGGCCAGGCGACGACTGGCATCGACTCGTTGAACGCCGCGTTAGTCCACGCGTACCGCAGTCACGACCCTCTAGCGTATGCCGCGCTGTACACCGACACGGCGGTGTTCGAGTGGCCGGCGTTCAACACGGTTCGGGGTCCGACTGAGCTGGCGGCGATGGCGCGCAGCAACTGGGCCTCGTTGCACGACATGGACCTGCGTCTGATCGTCTCGACTCGCCGCGTCGCGCCCGACCATGCGCCCGACCATGCGACGGAGTTTGGCGCCTTCCAGCAGTCCTGGCGCGACTCGAGCGGCGTCCGCATGACGGAGTACGGCAGGTACGTCGCCTTCCTGCTTCGGCAGCAGGACGGCAGCTGGCGGATGGACCGCTTCTTCGGCTTCGAGGACTC
>Ga0209806_1000237_pt1 | contig 36271 bp, 23 predicted proteins | sample GraSoiAngelo_152_FD_186166 | JGI IMG/M metagenome (GOLD analysis project Ga0209806, IMG submission 186166) | Grasslands soil microbial communities from the Angelo Coastal Reserve, California, USA - 14_1009_12_30cm (SPAdes) (version 2) | ecosystem: Environmental > Terrestrial > Soil > Grasslands ... | reverse complement strand
TTAGCCGGATGTCACGCGACGAAGATCCAACCAGCACGTCGAACTGACCGGGTTCTGCAACCCAGTCTCTCTTCGCGGTGTAATAAGCCATGGCACTCCGGTCAAGCGTAAAGTCGACGACTCTTGTTTCTCCGGGCGCCAGAACCACGCGACGAAAGCCCTTCAATTCCTGAATGGGGCGATCCACGGTCGAGTGCGCATCATGAAGGTAGAGTTCCACCACCTCCGCGCCCGCGCGCGATCCGCTATTGCGCACCCGCAGAGTCACTCCTACGGGCTGGCCGGGCGCAACCTTGTCCGGCGACACTTTCAGATCGCTGTAATCGAACTTCGTATAGGAAAGACCGTAACCGAATGGGAACAGCGGCTCTATATTGCGCTTGTCGAAATATCTGTAGCCGACGTAGATACCTTCGGCGTAATCGACTTGAAGATTTTCGCCAGGATAGTGTCCGTAGGCCGGAGAATCTTTCCACTGCTTCACAAAAGAAACGGGAAGCTTTCCGGAAGGATTGGCGTCGCCGAATAGAACGTCAGCGATTGCGTTACCGCCTTCCTGTCCCCCATACCACAAGTCCAGAACGGCGGGGACCTTCCCGATCCATCGGCTCATCGTGACCGGACCACCGGCATTGATGACCACCACGGTGTTCTTATTCGCGTTTGCAACCGCATCGATCAGATCGTCTTGCCCGGCGGGCAGCTCCAGCGACTTGATGTCAAAGTCTTCCGACTCGAGTTTCGCCGATCTTCCGACCACGATGACCGCAGCATCGGCCGTCGCGGCGGCACGGGCAGCCTGTTCGATGAGCTGCGTGCGCGCCTCGGCGGTATCCTTGGCAGGATCTTCGCCTTCCATGGAAACACCCAGGGCATAGCTCACCTTCACGCGCTCCCCCGCGCGATCCTGGATGCCCTTCAGGGGCGATACAGAATATTTTGGAACGACCAGCGAACTCCCCCCGCCGCCCGTTCTGGCAATCGCGGCGTTGGGTCCGATAACTACCAGGGAATGAATCTTCGAGGGATCGAGCGGGAGTATGTCACCGTTATTTTTGAGGAGAACGATGCTCTCGTCGGAAGCCTTTCGCGCCAAGGCGCGCTGCTCCGCCGTATCGATTTCGCCGGTTGCCGTGTGCGGTTTGTCGAACTGCCCGCTCACAAAGATCACCCGCAGGATGTGGCCTACGTTGTCGTCAATCGTGGCGGGGGAAATTTTCCCCGACCTCACCTCGGGCAGCACTTTTTCCGGCGCCAGCCAACCGCCGTCATTGCCCGCCGCAATCGTGTCCGGTTCCTTGAGCCACTCTTCCATCGGCGTTCCGCCAGGCATCTCCAAATCCATGCCGGCATTCACCGTGGCTGCCGAGCTGTACGTGCTGCCCCAGTCGGAAACCACGAAGCCCTTGAAATTCCAATGCTGTCTCAGCATATCCTTCAATAAATAAGTATCCTCAGCGCAGTACACTCCATTGAGCTTGTTATAAGCCGACATGACAGACCAGACGCCTGCTTCCTCAACCGCCGCTTTGAATGCGGGAAAGTAGATCTCATTGAGTGCGCGCTCGTCTACTTTTACGTTCACCCGGTGCCGTTCGAACTCCTGATTGTTCGCGGCAAAATGCTTGACGGTCGCGATCACGCCCTCGCCCTGAACTCCGTTAATGTAGGCCACCGCCAGCCGGCTGGTGAGATATGGATCTTCGCCATATCCCTCGAAGTTTCGTCCCCAAAGAGGAGTCCGATTAATATTCACGGTCGGCCCTAAGATCATGTCACGTCCCAGAGCTTTCACTTCCTCCCCGATGGCTTTCCCTTCTGCTTGCACCAGTTCGGTATCCCAGGTCGCGGCCATCGCCACCCCAGCGGGAAAGGCCGTGGTCATGACTTGCATTTTCGCGCTCATGCCACCGGTCTTCCGCGAAGGTCCTGCCCACGACCGTATTCCGAGCGGGCCATCGGCCATCTTTATCGACGGGATGCCGAGGCGCTGATTAGGAACGGTCTGCATCCAATCGGCCCCACCTAACATTGCGACTTTTTCCTGGAGCGTCATACGCCCCAAAAGATCCTGGACACGTTGCTCAACTTGCAGATTAGGATTCTTGTAGGTGGGAACATCGGAACTGCTTTGCTTCTGCGCAAAGCCCAGGCTAGCCGCAAAGAGACCCAACATCACGCAAAATAAGCGCCTCATTGTTAATGCCTCCAAAAGAAAGTCAGGTCAGCCTGAGCTGTTTGGCTACTCTGCCCGCCTCAAACCAAACCGCAAAGATGTTACCTTCGTCGTCCATGCATACGCCATCCGCACAAGTGAACCCTGCCGGGAACAAGGATCCATTTGCGGGTTGCATGTCATACGACCTTAATCGTGCTTGCACGTGCGATTTGGTGATATCCCAGTTTTGATTATCCGAACCTACTTCAACGATGGCGTGATACCTTTTTTGCAGCCCACCTTCGCCAATAGCGTGGTGCCCGAAACAAAAGTAAAGGCCATGCCTGAATCTTTCGCCCAACCGCTGCTAAAAACTCCGACCGTTGCGATCCGGGACGTTTACTGTCAAGGCAGTCGCCGGCACCAGAGTGCGGAAGAGTGTACGGAGACAACCGACCTGGTGTTTCCGTATCGCGGAGCTTTTGGGCGCTCACTATTTTCAACATTGGGCCGACCCCGACCTACTCCGGCTAGAGATCGATCTTCTTCAGTTCGCCCTTCGCAATCGCCTCGATGTGCACTTGATCGGGCCCGTCGGCCAGACGAAGCGTTCGTGCATTGGCCCAGGCGGCAGCGAGAAAGGTGTCTTGGGAAACGCCGGCTCCACCGTGTGCCTGGATCGCACGATCCAAGACCCGAAGAGCCACGTTCGGGGCGACGACTTTGATCATGGCGATTTCGTTTCGTGCGGCCTTGTTTCCCACCGTATCCATCATGAACGCAGCCTTCAGGGTCAGCAGGCGGGCCTGCTCGATTTCCATGCGCGAAGCCGCAATATCGGCGCGAATCGTCCCTTGTTCCGCCAATGTCTTGCCAAAAGCAACGCGCGACCGTACTCGCTCGCACATCGTTTCCAGAGCGCGTTCGGCTACCCCGAGACAGCGCATGCAATGGTGGACTCGGCCCGGGCCAAGCCGGCCCTGGGCAATCTCGAAACCCCTTCCTTCTCCAAGCAGAATGTTGGAGGTGGGGATGCGAACGTTCTCGAAGCGAATCTCGGCGTGCCCGTGAGGGGCGTGATCGTATCCAAATACGGTCAGCATGCGCATAATTTTCACGCCCGGCGCATCCATCGGCACCAAAACCATCGATTGTTGCTTATGCACTGGAGCGGCCGGATCGGTCTTGCCCATAAAAATAGTGACCCTGCATCGTGGATCCCCACCGCCCGAGGCCCACCACTTATGCCCGTTCAGTACGTATTCGTCCCCCTGCCTGACAATGCGGGCTTCGATGTTGGTTGCGTCCGAGGATGCGACGGCCGGCTCCGTCATCGCAAAGCACGAACGGATTTCACCATGCAGGAGTGGTTTCAGCCATCGCTCCTGCTGTTCGCGCGTGCCATACCGAGCGAGGACCTCCATATTGCCGGTGTCGGGCGCCGAGCAATTGAAGATTTCCGGAGCCATGAGACTGCGGCCCATGATCTCGCATAGTGGCGCGTACTCCAGATTGCTCAGTCCGGCACCGAATTCGGCATCCGGCAAAAAAAGGTTCCAGAGCCCCGCACTGCGCGCTTTGGGTTTCAGGTCCTCGACGATCCGGGTCGGTGACCAGCGGTTCTGTTCGATCTCTTCGGCATAGCGCTGCTCGTTCGGATATACGTGCTCATCCATGAAGGCGGTGAGGCGTTGCTGAAGATCACGAACCTTCTGGGAGAATTCGAAATTCACTGGTTCGCTCCTGACAGCCAGACGTCAATACGCCTCAGCGGAAGGTTCGCAGGTCTTTTGAGACCAGGTGCGGAGTACCATTCAGCATAAACAAGCGCAACCTGTCGTCGCGAATCTGAATGATTGTGAGGGCCGCATTGTGAAGTACGCCGGCAATTTTCATGACGCGTTCGTCGGCGATATCGAGTGCGAGGCCTGCCCAGATCGCAATTGGAGTCGCGGAAGTGAAGACCGCTACATTGTCATGCCTCGACGAACTCATTCTGGAATGGCATGCCGCAACGCGCTTCTGAAACTGCTGCCAACTCTCGCCTGCGTATGGATAATCATTGCGAATCCACGCGTTCACGACCGCAGTATCGCAGGGCAGCCAGCGCCGGTGAACGCCTGCGTCGTGCTCTTCGCGGCTGGCGTGAAGCTGTTGCCGCATGGCTTCATATTCTTGCTTGAAGTCCGCATTCCCGGCGCACATTGGGAGAGCGATTTCGCGATACATGCGATCGAGATCAAACTCACTCCAGCCAGAATCCACGACTATGTCCGGAAACCCATCGCCGTAGCCGGCCTTTACCTCGCGGGCGGTTTGCTGCTGGCGGCACATCTCTCCACAAAAGCTTGATTTAAACCGGATGTCTTGCGACCGGGAATAGTGACCCAGAAGTTGACTCTGGCGGCGGCCAAGGTCCGAAAGCGAATCGTAGGCGTCACGAGTGCCAGCCTGACCGTGCCGGATCAGGTACAGGTTGCTCACGCCTGCCTCTCTGCCAATGAAGCGGCTTGTCGAGCCAAGGCCGCTACCTGCTGGTCGAATTCCCGAAAGCGTTCGTCTCGCGTCTGGCCGTGTCGAAAGCGATAGTAGATTTGCTGAAGAATCACCGCCAGTTTAAACATCCCGAGCACTTCGTAATAAACGATGCCAGAAACATCACGTCGCGACCGTTCCCAATACCGCTCCAGGAACTGCTCGCGGTCGTACCACCCGGGCCTGGAGGTAAGTGCGGGTGTGGGACCGCGTCCTGCTCCAGCCGCATCTGCCCATGCCCAGTAGCACAGGGTGAGCCCAACATCGGCTAGCGGATCGCCGACCGTCGCCATCTCCCAATCAAGCACGGCTTCGACTTCTTTGAGAGATCGGAAGATCACATTATCCAGTTTGTAATCGTTGTGCACCAAGGTTGGTGGAGGCGAGTGTGGCAAATGCCGCGTGAGCCAATCGCCAATCGAATCCATATCCCGAATTTCATCTGTACGGGCGCGATCCCAGCGATCTCGCCAGCCTTGCACCTGTCGTTCCAGAAAACCCTCGGGCCTTCCGAGTCCGGCGAAGTCGCGGTGGGTCACATCGATCGAGTGCAGCCGAACCTGACAGTCAACGAAGGCTTCACTGATCAGGCGCGCGTGATCGGGTGTAGCACGGCATGAGGCGGGCACTTCACTGCGCAAAATCAATCCGGGCCTGTATTCCATCACGAAAAATATGGCACCGATCACCGTGGAATCTTCACACAAGTGGTATGGCCGCGGAGCTTCAGGAAAATGGGGATGAAGCGTCTCAAGAACGCGATACTCGCGGGCCATATCATGCGCCTTCGGAGCCACTGGACCGAGGGGGCCGCGACGCAAAACGAATTGCAGGCCGTCGCTACAGGACAGAAGGTAGGTAAGATTCGAGTGTCCGTCCAAAAACTGTTGGATCGCGATGCCGTTTTCCGCGCCTTCGATCTTGCCACGCAAGTACTCAGTGAGAACGTCAAGAGGGACTTCTTCGCCTACGCGAACTGCGCTTGGAGAATGCAACTGGGAGGTCTCCTGCACTTACGCGGTCACCGGCTGTCCCTGTGCGAAGTCGGCGAACTTTCTTTTTTCCTTCGCGAGCTGTGTCAATAGTGGAGCGGGCTGCCACAACTCTCCGTGTTGTTCCTGAAACTGGAGAATGCGGCCGTAGACTTTGTCGAGGCCAAGCGCATCGGCATACCACATTGGGCCGCCTCGATAAGCAGGAAATCCGTAACCGTTGATGTAAATGATGTCGATGTCGACTGCACGCAACGCAATTCCTTCCTCCAGAATGCGCGCGCCCTCATTGACCAGTGCGAGAATGCAACGATCCACGATCTCGTCAGTGGAAATCTGGCGCTGCTCGATACCACTCTCTACCGCCCACTTTCGCACCAGCGCGCCGACCTGAGGATCAGGCAACGCGCGGCGGGTTTCATCATAGCGGTACCAGCCTGCCTGCGTCTTCTGTCCATAGCGTCCCATCTCGCAAAGTTGGTCCTCGGCTATAGGCTGCCGGACGCCCGGTTTCTCTAAATGCCGATACTCCTTGCGGATCCGCCAACCCACATCGAGACCCGCCAGATCTCCGGTTGCGAGCGGCCCCATCGCCATGCCGAAGTCGTACAGTGCCTGATCGACCACTTCCACGGGCGCTCCCTCTTCAACCATGAACTGCGCCTCGCGTCGATATGGATGAAACATTCGATTGCCGACAAACCCGCGACAGTTGCCGACCAGCACGCCTATCTTTCCAAGCTTCTTGGAGAGTTGCATGCAGGTAGCAATGACGTCTTTGCTGGTCAGCTTGCCACGCACAATCTCCAGAAGGCGCATGACATTTGCAGGGCTGAAGAAGTGTGTGCCGATCAGGGATTGCGGACGCGACGTAGCCCGCGCGATCTCATCGATGTTGAGGCTCGAGGTGTTGCTGGCCAGAATCGCGGTGCTCTTGCAGATTGTGTCCAGTTCGCCGAACACTTTCTTCTTAATCGACATGCCCTCGAATACCGCCTCGATGACCAGGTCCGCGTCGGAGAAGCCATCGTAAGTCAGCGTCGGGGTAATTAGCTGCAAGCGCTGATCGACGAAGTCCTGGCTGAACCGTCCACGTTGAACAGAAGCCGCGTAATTTTTCTGGATCGTGTCCCACCCGCGATCGAGCGCCGGAGGGTCGGTCTCCTTCAAAAGCACTGGAATTCCAGCATTGGCCAGGACCATTGCAATCCCGCTGCCCATGGTGCCGGCACCCACGACCGCCGCCTTGGTCACCGGAACGGTTATGGTGTCTTTTGGAATGTTGGGAATCTTGCCGACTTCACGTTCGCCAAAGAACACGTGGATCAGGGCCTTGGACTGATCGGAGAAAAGACAGTCCATGAATAGCTTCCGCTCGAACTTGCAGCCATCGTCAAATGGTAGAGTGGTGGCCGTCTTTACAGCATCGATCGCCGCCAGTGGGGCGGAGAGGCCGCGCTGCTTCTTTTTCGAAGTCTGACGCGCGGCGTCAAAGATGGCCTCGTTCTCCTGCGCAGTGCCAAGCTTTTCATTCCGATCGCGCGTCCTCGTAAACGGCTTTGCAGCGACGTCGCGGGCGAAGGCGACCGCTCCCGGCAACAAGTCGCCTTCGACGAGGCGATCAATCAAGCCGCACTCGAGCGCCTTTTGCGCGCCGATAGGATCGCCGAGCGCGCACATCTCGACCGCCCCGGCAACACCAACAAGGCGCGGTAACCGCTGGGTTCCGCCTGCACCCGGTATCAAGCCGAGCTTCACTTCCGGCTGGCCCAACCTCGCATCGGGCGTGGCGATGCGGTAATGGCCCGCCATCGCGAGTTCGAGTCCGCCACCGAAAGCATTGCCGTGAATCGCCATCACAATCGGCTTACGACAATCTTCAATGCGGGACAAAAGAGGATGAAGTCCTTCGCCTCGCGGCTTCTGCCCGGCTGTAATTTTGCCGAACTCCTTGATGTCGGCGCCGGCGATAAAGGTCCTTCCCGCGCCAGTCAAGACAGCGGTCTTGATCTCGGGGTCGCATTCAACCGCTTCCATCGCTGCCAGAATGCTTTCCAGGACGCCGGGACTGAGGGCGTTCACGGGGGGATTGTTGATCGTAATAATGGCGACATCTCGGTGTTTGCTGAACTGAACCAGTTCGTTCATGAAACCGCTCTCCGCCGACTGATCTCAGTGCTTTCGTCTTACGAGACCTCTTAGCACAGGCTACGATGAGCCGTGCGCGCTCAACTCGCCGCTTCTGTTCGCGGCTTCCTGCCCGACCAATCCTGCTTGCGTAGTTCTTTCTTCAGGAATTTTCCAGTCGCCGTCTTGGGCAAGCTCTCAACGAATTCAATTGATTTTGGACACTTGTAGTGAGCGAGACGGGCGCGGCAAAACTCCACTAGTTCAGCTTCCGTCGCCGACGACCCCGGCTTGAGTATGACCAGTGCCTTAGGCACCTCACCCCACTGTGGATCGGGCACCGGAATGACAGCGGCTTCGTACACGTCAGCATGCACAGCGAGGACCTTCTCCACTTCCAGGGAAGAGATATTTTCTCCTCCGCTTACGATCATGTCTTTCTTGCGGTCCACGATCAAAACATAGCCGTGCTCGTCGATGGTCGCCATATCTCCGGTGTGGAACCATCCACCCTCGAGGGCCTGGGCCGAGGCTTCGGGATCGTGCCAGTAGCCTGCCATCACGCCATCGCTGCGCGCCCATATCTCGCCAATCGTCTTGCCGTCCGGTGGCACGTCGATGCCATCTTTACCCACGACGCGGAGCTCTGTTCCTGGAATCGGAAATCCGGTGCTTGCCTGACCTTCGTAGCGCTGCTCGCCCTGCCAATCCAGGCCGCTCTTCATGGGCGAAATAGTGAGCACCGGTGAAGTCTCGGTCAGCCCGTAACCCGAAAAGCACGTGCACCCCAGCTTTTCTTCGACCTCTTTTACCAGGGTCGGAGAAGAGGCGGCTCCGCCAATCGAGACTCGCTCGAGACTGCTGAGGTCATACTTCGAGCGCTCCGGGCAGTTCACCAACGCCAGCGCCATGGCTGGCACAACACTGCATGACTGAACACGTTCCCGCTCGATCAGTCGAAAAACTTCAGCAGGATCAAAACGATGGATCATCACGTGAGTGCCGCCCAGAAAAGTGATTAAGTGGGCCGCGCCCCAGCCGTTGGCATGGAATAGCGGGATGGTATGCAGTTCGATGGTCTCATGGGAGCTCTTCATTGCCAGGGCGACCGACAAGGCATGCAAGTACAAGTTGCGGTGAGTCAGCATCACTCCCTTGGGATTGGCGCTGGTGCCGCTGGTATAGAAGAGTTCTGCGAGAGAGTTTTCTTCCACTGCCATCAGATCGCGCCGTAGAGGCGTAGCCGCAGAGAGCAAATCATCGTAGTTTTGGGGCATCAGCCAGTTGGTCTGCGGAGGCCCGTCAAGGAGGATGAAATTCTTGATCAAAGGCACCGAGTTCCTGAAAGCTTCGACCAGGGGGAGAAAGGTGCTTTCCAGAAACAAGGTTGTTACGCCCGCATCATTCAGAACGTAAGCGAGTTCCTGAGGAGACAACCGAATGTTAAGGGGCAATAAAACGCCGCCGGCTTCGAGCACTCCATAATAGGCTTCCAGGAGGCGATGACAATTCGTGCTCAGGAAAGCAACCCGATCTTCAGTCTGCACACCGAGCGAGTGAAGCACTCCAGCCAGCTGGCCGACGCGGGCCCCAAATTCCGCATAGCTGAATCTCTTGTCGCCGCATACCACTGCGGTCTTGCGCGGGAATTGCTGCTCGGGATAACGCAGAAAGCGTAGCGGGGTCAGGGGAATATTCATTTTCCAGTTCCGGCGAGATTGTAACGTTCCTTTCTGGACTTACCAGGCGGACTGTCCGCCATCGACCACCAGCACGTGTCCGGTGACATACGCGGATGCGTCCGACGCTAGGAAAACTGCAGCTCCTTTCAAATCGTCTTCGCCTCCAAACCTGCCTGAAGGGATGGATTCGAGCAGGCGGTCTCTCTTATGAGTGATCACCCAATCGGACATGTGCGTGGGAAACCAGCCGGGAGCGATCGCATTCACCTGGATGTTGTGAGCGGCCCATTTGCAGGCAAGGTCCTTGGTCAGCGTGATCACCGCTCCTTTGCTGGCATGATAGGCGGTTGCCTGAACGATCTCCGATGGCGCCCCTCCCATGCCTGCCACGGACGCCATGTTGATGATCTTGCCGCGGCCTTGCGCGATCATGACCTTACCCACCGCCTGGCTGAATAGAAAGGTGCCCGTCAGGTTAGTCTCGATGACCTTGTGCCAATCGGCCAGGCGCATATCTTCGAATGGTGCGCCCCAGGAAATCCCCGCATTGTTGACGAGGACATCTATGCGATGGAAACGGGCGGTGGCTGCATCCACGACGGCGTGAATCTGTTCCGCATCTGTCACGTCGCAAGCAAGAGCTAGTGCGTGAACGCCAAGGGCTTCGAGTTCCTGGGCTGCCTGCTCGCATCGTTCGCGCTTCCGCGCGCACAGCACGATGTCGGCGCCCATCTCCGCGAGCGCCTGGGCGACCTGTCGGCCCAGGCCGATGGAACCTCCCGTGACCAGAGCCACCCGTCCTTTCAGATCAAACAACTGGCGTACGTTCATTGCTGGACGAGTCGTGGCCCCGCGTATTTTGTGTTGCCCGGCACCGGTTTAGAAGCTGAGCCTCGCGCCCAGCTGGATCTCCCTTTTCGGCAGCGCCGACGTGAAACCCAGAGGCTGGCTCGGCGATAGGCTTGCCGTGCCATGCACATTAAATGGCGGTGCGAAATCAGCCCCGACGATGTTGTTCACCCTGGCGTAATTGGTCCGGTTCGTGAGGTTGAAGCCCTCAGCCATGAATTGCAGGCTGTATTTTTCGGCAATCCTGATCGCCCGGCTTAGGCGGAGATCAAAGCTGACATAGTTCGGCCCAAGCCCGCTATTCCTCGGGGCGCCGGGCGGACGGTCGTTGGTGAAGTGGTTATCGCCATTGATGTCAGCTCCAGCCAGCAGGTTAAACGGATGCCCGCTGTTGTAGGTGACGATCGGCGCCAGCTGGAAACCTGACAACAGACGCGAACTCTGCCATGGACTCTCAGCCACAGCGGCAACCACAATCTTGTGGCGCTGATCGAAGTCCGACAGTGCCCTCTCGTCGGTGAGGGCCACTTCATTGAACGCTGCGTAATCACTATTGAAATCCGTGGAATCGTCGATTGCCTTGCTATAGGTGTAGTTGGCCAGCAGAGTGAGGTGTTGGCTGAAGCGTTTTTTCAGCTCGAGAATCCCGCCATGGTAGATCGCATTTGCGATGGAGCTGTACTGGTTGTTCTGCAGGATGGTGCGGGTCGGATCCGCGAAGCAGAGGCCAGGAGTCATCGCACATTGTGGCGCTCCCCAGTCCTGAAACGGAAGGCCGTTGGTGGGCAGTCCATTTGCACCCAGTTGACCCGCCACTATCGGCGCCCCTGGCAACAGGTTCGTATCCACGGCCCACGGCAGGTGCGTCGTGTGGACGTACGTGTAGCTCACCGAGATCGACATCCCACTCCCGATCTCGCGCTCGATTGCGAGCGAGGCTTGTTGAGATTGAGGGTTGCGGTAGTTGCGCTGTCCGAAGAAGAGCACAGTCCCGGGAGGAAGAGGACCGGTGTTGCTGACTTGAAGGCCGATGGGAGGAGCGCTGATATCGGCCGCTGAGATGCAGGCGTTCTGTCCTGCAGGAGGCGTACCACACAGAATCTTGCCCTCGGCAAAAAGAATTTGGTAAATCGCCGCCGAGTTCTGGAATGGATTCGAACTTCCCGGTACGCCCAGGATGGACACCAGGGTGTTGGCAATTTGCCGGGTTCCATTCACGTTGCCGAGCGTTTGTACGACATTCGGAATCTGCGCATACACGGGAGAATAGAAAATCCCATAACCGCCGCGGATCACGGTCTTTTGATCATTCGAGGGATCCCAGGCAAACGCAACCCTGGGCGCAAGGTTCTTCTTGTATGTATTGAGAGGGCCATATTGCGAATCCAGTTCGTAGCGCAGGCCGTAGTTCAAGGTGAGATTGGGCCGGATTCGCCACGAGTCCTGCCAGTAAGCCGCCGTGAACGGCCGGTTCTCAGCGTAATTGGGATTGCCAAAGCCTTGTTCATAGAAGGCCGGCAGGCCAAATCCCCACGATTGCAGCGTGCTGATGGGAGCCGGAGCGGTGGTCGCGAGATTGCATGCGATCGGCTCTTCCAAACAGGGGCTGAGCAAATTCCCCGGCAGATCCAGGAACTCGAAACGTCCCGGGAAGAATGTGTCGGAGGTGGTGTTATTTCCGCGAATCAACTCGTAGAAGCCCATCCGCATGGAATGGTTGCCGCGAATGAGGCTGAGGTTGTCGGCCAACTCGTAGCGACGTGCGGTGGTGTGGCTGGGTAAGAATATGCTTCGCCCAAAGAAGCCGTATCCCTGAACGTCCAGTCCGGGCCCGCCACGATCATTCGTGTCCACGTTGAACTGATACCAGTTCCATTGCGCGCGCAGTTCATTGATGGAGGTATTGCTGAACTGGTGAAACCAGGAGCCCTGCAGAGTACTGTCCCACTCCAGCAACGAAGTACCGCGGGAGAAAGCGACGAGGGCTTGCACATCCGGATCAGATTCTTCCAGGTGAGAAAAATTGTAGCGAAGGAATCCCTGATCGTGATCGCTGAAGTGGTGATCCATGCGTGCGGATCCCTGATGTTGTCGTATGGGAAAGGGGAACAAACCACCATCTTTTTCAAATTGACCGACAACGAACGCGTCCAACGGGCTGGCGGCAGGGTTCACCGTCAAGGTTCCGCCGAGGACGGCGGCACACGTGGCAGCCGGCAGGAGAGTAACCGGATTGGGGGCAGAAGCGCCCAGCTTTGCTGCAACCGCAGCCCCCACCGGGCCGCTCAGACACGGAACCAGAGTGCTATTGCCTTGGGCGGCCAACCCTCCGTTGATCAATTGTTGGCTTGAGGTAGGAGCGAAAATGCTGCTGTGGGTCAACAAGGGCACGGAGTCTTGTGCATCCGAACGCAGACCTTCGTACGCAAGAAACAGAAACGTTCTATCGCGTCGAACCGGGAACCCGAGACTGCCCCCAAATTGCTGCCGACTCAGGGAATTCTTAACAGGGGCACCGCTGGCGGTCAGGCTGAAATTTGAGAAAGTCGGGTCGGGTGCGAGCGCCGGGCTAAACGCAAAAGGGTCCCGAGCGTCCATGGCATCGTTGCGAAAGAACCCAAAAACTCCGCCGTGCACGGTATTGGAGCCGGACTTGGTGACGATGTTGATGGAAGCAGCGCCCGCTCCGCCCAACTCGGCGGGGTAGTTGCTGCGGTTGATCTGAAACTCCTGTACCGCATCCTGACTCACGGTTAAGCGCACTCCCCCAGCATCATCGTTGGCTTCTCCGCCGTCCACGGTCACGCTATTGCCGCGCCCGTTACTCCCATAAAAAGAGAGCCCGCTCTGCGGTGTTTGCTTCACTCGAAAGTCGGCATCATCCGCGATCGTGCTTGAGTTGCTTACACCCGGCATCAGCAATGTGAAGGTGAGGTAATCGCGCCGGTCGATCGGCAAGTCCATGACATAGCGTTGTGACACGCTATTCGCCTGACTGCTTCTTTCCGTTTCGACGGCTGCCGGCACGTCGCTGACTTCGACCTCAACCGAGACCTGCGATACCTTCATCTTGAAATCGGAAACTACGGTCGCCCCTACGCCAACGACCACACCCCTTCGGAGTTCGGTTTGGAAGCCTTCGTGTTGAACAGTTACGTTGTACGTCGCCGGGGGAAGGGCGATGGCCTGAAATCGTCCGGAAGCATCAGTGGTCACGCTGCGCTGAAGTCCTGTTTGCGGGTCCGCGATCGTGACTTTCACATTGGGCAAAAGTGCGCCGGAGGAGTCGGTGACAACTCCCCCCATGTTCCCTGAGGAGCCCACCCCTTGGGCAGCGGCAGCTCCAACAAAAACCAGCACACACGAACAAAGAAGAATCGACCAACCGATCACTTTCCTCATATTCCCTCCGCGTAAAACTGCCTTCAAAGCAGCGGACAGATTGCGAGCGGACAATCGGCGGCGGATTATAACAACAAACCCGAACTGTAGCACAAGAAAACAATGGCTCCAGTATGTTTTTCTTACTCACGGTAATATTTTGCAATGGTGTTTGGCGCTGGCGACTATGAAATTCAATAGGGAGGCGCCTTGCGTCCGCTTGCGCTCACATCGTAAACTTCCCCTCTTTCATTGGAATCTGCAAATTCCGTCGGCACTTGTGACCGGCAGCTGGAGGGACCACCGCGCGTGCCATCGCAGCGTTCTGCACTCAAAGGGGAAGTGATTGCGCTTAAGCGGAAGAGGATTGTAGACGCTGCCCGCAGGCTTTTTTACGAAAAGGGCTATGAACGCACGACGCTCGACGACATTGCTGCCCGCCTCGAGGTCACCAAGCAGTTCATCTATTCCTATTACAAGAACAAGACCGAATTGTTGCATGAGATCTCCATGCAATGCATCGGCGAGTGCCTGAAAACACAGTCGCGCATCTTGGCCGGCAAATTGTCGATCCCAGAGAAACTTGCCCGGATCGTCGACGAGGTTGCCCAAGTCATCATCAGCTACCAGGCGCACACGATCATCTATCTCAGGGAAGAGATGAACCTGGACCCCGAGATTGCCCGGACAATCCGTGAAGAGCGGAACGAATTCGACCATCGCACCATGAAGCTGCTGAAAGAGGGCATGCGAAACGGCGATTTTCACATGGTCGATGAGCGCATTACCGCACGATGCATTGGCGGCATGCTGGTCTGGTGCGCGCTCTGGTATCGGGATCTCGGAGTGTTGGCGCCAACCGCCATTGGACAACTGATCAGCCAAAATGTAATGCGCATGGTCGGCCACCACGAGTACAAAACAGCCAAGAAGAAGTAACGGTAGAGCTGGCCGGCCGTTGCACAAGACATTACGGAACAGCTCCGCTTAAGTTGCCGCTCAACGCTTCCTCCAGCGTCTCATCTTACATACGGTAATGCAAATATACTGGACAGTATGATGGCTATTCGCTATCGTATCTGCCAGCTTCCGAGGTCTTCATGCAGATCGCCGGCAAGGTCGTGGTGGTTACGGGCGGGGCAAACGGAATTGGACGGGCACTGAGTGAGCGGTTTGCCGCGGAGGATGCAAGAGCTGTCGTGATTGCCGACATTGACGGCGCCCGGTCCCGCGAAGTGGCTGATCGCATCGGCGGTATCGGCTTGGAAGTGGATGTCGCTCGGGAAACCGACGTCCAGCGATTGGTACATGTCGTCCTGGAGAGATTCGGAGTTGTCGACTTGTTCTGCTCCAATGCCGGTGTGGGATGCGATGGAGGAGTTGCGGCTCCAGACGGAGACTGGGAACTGAGCTGGAAAGTGAATGTAATGGCGCACGTGTTTGCGGCGCGTGCCATTCTTCCCGGGATGCTCGCTCGCGGAGAAGGTTATCTGCTGCAGACCATCTCGGCGGCAGGACTGCTTTCGCAGATCGGTTCGGCCCCCTACAGTGTCAGCAAGCATGCCGCTCTTGCCTTCGCGGAGTGGCTTTCGATCACGCATGGCGACCAGGGAATCAAAGTGTCCGCCCTTTGTCCCATGGGTGTGCGCACCGACATGCTGCGGAAAGCAGAGTTCGGCGGCGGGTCCTTCCTGCTGGATTCAGCGCTCGAACCGGAACAAGTTGCCGACCACGTAGTGAAGGGATTGGCGGAAGAAAAGTTCCTGATCCTACCCCATCCCGAAGTCTCTGAGTACTTTCAACGGAAAGCGGCCGATTACGATCGGTGGCTTCGTGGTATGCGCCGGCTGCAAGCCACGAACCCGCTACTGAAGGAGGTTGTCCAGGGTCGCGCTGCTCCTCGCGCGTAATCGCGGAACTGGACAGAAATCTTATGAGCACGCAATCGCTAGTTTCGCACCCCAGGGGGCTGGCGTTCCTGCTGGACGAAACTGCGCCCCAGCATATCTTTACTCCCGAAGATCTGACCGAGGAACACCTTGCAATCGGCCGTATGATCGATGAATTCTGGGCCAAAGAAGTCGAGCCGAACCTTCCTGCTATCCGCGAAAAGAAACCGGGATTGGCGCTAGCGATCCTGCGGAAGTCCGCAGAGTTGGGACTAACCGGCATTTCAATCCCTGAAGAATACGGCGGCATGGAAATGGATCTGCCCTCGCTGATGGTCGCCGGTGAGCACATGGGGCGTGACAGCTCGTACGGCAGTTGGTATTCAGCGCACACCGGCATTGGCACTCTGCCGATCCTGTACTTCGGCAATGCTCGGCAAAAAAAGAAGTACCTGCCAAAATTGGCCCAAGCGGAATTGCTCGCTGCCTACGCACTTACTGAGCCTCTCGCGGGTTCCGATGCCCTCGCGGCGCGTACGCGTGCCGATCTTAGCCCCGACGGTTCTCACTACATTCTCAACGGGCAGAAAATGTGGATCACAAATGGTGGAGCTGCTGATCTGTTCACAGTTTTCGCAAAAGTAGGAGGAGAGAAGTTCACCGCTTTCCTGGTCGAACGGAGCTTCGCCGGCGTCAGCAGCGGTGCGGAAGAACACAAGATGGGCATGAGCGGGAGCTCCACCACCGCCGTCTATCTGGATAACGTGCCCGTGCCTCTGGAGAACGTGCTCGGAGAAATCGGGCGCGGACACATCATCGCATTCAACATCCTGAATATCGGCCGGCTCAAACTCGGCCCCGGTTCGCTGGGCGCCGCCAAGAACGTGCTTGCCATCAGCCTCAAATATGCCAAAGAACGCAAGGCGTTCGGTTGCGCTATTGCGGAATTCGGCGCCATCCGGCACAAGCTCGCCGAAATGGCGATTCGCATCTATGCCACGGAATCGATGACCTGGCGCGTAGTCGGACTGATTGAAAGCAGGTTGCAGGCCCTTCGAGCAGAGCACTCCGAAACGTCGCAGCGGGAAATGAAGGCTCTCGAAGAGTACGCAGCCGAATGTTCAATGGTGAAAGTCTACGCTTCGGAAATGCTCGATTTCGTGGTTGACGAAGGAGTCCAGATTCATGGCGGCTACGGCTATCACCAGGATTATGCCGTTGAGCGAGCCTACCGCGATGCGCGCATCAATCGGCTCTTCGAGGGTACCAATGAGATCAATCGCCTGCTCATTACCGGCATGTTGCTGAAGCGTGCGGCGCGTGGCGACCTGGCGCTTGTTCCCGCTGCCCAGGCAATTCTCGGCGCAGACCGTACTCACGCCACGGAGCAAGCGGACGAACAAACGCGTCTTGTACGGAAAGCTAAGCAAGTCGCTCTGCTCGCAATCGGCGCCGGCTATCAGAAGTACGGAATGGACATGCAGAAGCAACAGGAAATTCTCATGAGCGTCTCAGACATGCTGATGGAAATCCTCGCGATGGAATCGTCCCTTCTGCGGAGCCGAAAACTGAACGCGTTCCAGAAAGACACAAACGCATCTGATATGACCACTGTTCTTCTTTGTGAAGGAATGGACCAGGTCGAAGTCCTATGTCGTGCGGTTCTGGGGAACTGCCTCGCTGGCGATGCGTTGCAGCACGCTATGTCGAGCCTGCACGATCTGGCAAGCTACGCTCCCGCCGATACGATCAAACTACGGCGGGAGATTGCCGGTCGCCTGATCGCTGCTGAGCGATATTTATGTTAGTAAGTTGCGTAAGGAAATCCAAGGCCCCAGAACGTCAGGCAGGATTGCAGTCTTCGACGAATCGCACTTGAAGCGATTGCTTGCTTGTTACCTCGATTACCGCACCCACCACCGCGCTCGTTGTGGACTTCAAAAACATACGCTGTCAAGTTGTGACTTTGCCCGGCATGGCTGTGTCGTAATCGAGGCGCATGGAGGCGAATTGACGCACCTTTGACGCTCGTGACCGAACGGGTTACAAATTCCATTCGATATTCGCGGACTCTAGTTGTCTGAATTTGTTGACAACCGGAAACGCTCGTTGATCGCTGATTGCGAAGCAATTACAAAGTGTAAGTACAATTTTGCAGGATTACAGCTACTTCTAACTCGGCGTCAGTCGTTCAAAAATCTGCCAACCGCGAGCAGAGCTGAGTACCCGCAAACACTTAGATAACGAAAATAGAAACGTATTTGTGGCCGAAGCAGATTGGCGCTGCGTTTGCTAGGGCGTTGAGAAAACTCCGGCATTACTTAATCGGTTCCATCCGACAGTCGTCGGTTTGTCGAACGCGAGGGTTGCCGACTAAAAAGATTTGTTGTGGTCCTATTCTGGCAACTCGCTCACGCTTCCCGGCTGCTGACGGAGATCTTCGGCTTGCACTGCTTGCATAGTGAGTGCGCGTCCGTGTCTCTACAGGATTCGGCAAAGCCTCCCTGAATGTCCGACAGACGATCTCTCGAGCTAGAGACGGCTCGCACTGGCACAGCTTACGGACTCTTTCAGCGATTACTAACGCTTCCCCCGTCAGTGCGCAAGAGAGCGTCAGAAAGGTCGATTAAGCAATGAACGCGACCATTACTACTGCCGTTCTGCCTGCCGTCGAACCTGAGAGATCGCATCGCCGGCCCCTGCTGGTCGGATACGTGCTTGCGATCGCGCTGGTCCTGGTACTTGTGGTCTACGGCTTCGACTACTACACCCTCGACGCCGCTCACCGTCCTTTCTCTTCCAAACACGCTGTCCTGAAACCGAGCGGGACCATCGGCCTCAAACTGGGCGAACTCGCTCTGCTGCTGTTTTGCACGATCTTTCTCTATCCCCTCCGAAAGCGCTGGCGATGGCTCTCGCGCCAGGGCAGTTCCAAGAATTGGCTGGATTTCCATGTGCTGGCTGGGCTCGCGGCTCCGCTCATCGTCGCGTTCCATTCTTCGTTCAAGTTCCAGGGCTTTGCCGGCGTCGCATTTTGGGTCATGACAGCAGTGGCCCTAAGCGGCGTACTTGGGCGGTACGTTTACAGTCAGATCCCTCACAACTTAAATTCGGCGGAACTCTCATTGGCCGAACTGGAGCAGCAGCACACGCTACTGGCGCAGAGGTTGACCGCGCGTGGAGTACTGCCCACTGCCGACTTGCATTCGCTGCTTCGGCTGCCAAGCGCGGCCGTGGTGAATAGATTGCCCTTGATGGTCGCGCTCGTTTACATGATCATGCTCGACCTGATGCGCCCGCTCCGGGTCGCACGCGCGCGCCGGCATGCGCTCGGCTGGGGTGAGAGACTCACGACCATCGGCGGCCTCCTGCGGACGCGGCACCAGCGCCTGGAACAGGCTATCGAAGCTGCCCGCGATCAGGCCTTGCTGAGCAAACGCATCCTGTTTCTCTCCCGCGCCCAGACGGTGTTCCACCTCTGGCATGTCATCCACAGGCCGTTTAGTTATTCCTTCGCGGCGCTGGCCGCGGTCCACATCGCCGTAGTCACCATGATGGGTTTCATGGGATGAGAGTTCTGAGGAGTCCAGACTATGAGTTTCTCTACTGCAGCTTTATTTGTTTACGTCTTTATCGTTGCTGTCCCGTTGTTCTTCTACGTCCGGCGCCACAAGCGAAAGGAAGCACTGGCGCGCGAGGCTGCGAAGAGGAACGCAGACTCCAAAGGGCCACAGGCGCAGCACCCGCACATCGATACCGGCAACTGCATCGGTTGCGGCACGTGCACGGAAGTGTGTCCCGAAGGCGACGTGTTGGCTATATTCGGCGGCAAGGCGGTGATCGTCAATCCGCATAAGTGCATTGGACATGGTGTCTGCGCCGAAGCTTGCCCGGTCGGCGCCATCACCATGGTGATGGCGAGTCCCAGCGTAAGTGCCGACCTCCCGTATCTGACGCCAGAATACGAGACGAGCGTCCCCAACCTGTTTATCGTCGGAGAACTCGGCGGCCTGGCATTGATCAAAAACGCGATCAACCAGGGGCGGGAATGCGTCGACATCATCGGGCAGAGACGCCAGGGACCCGGAGCAGGCGGATCCGTCGGGGAGGTCTACGACGTCTTGATCGTGGGCGCCGGTCCTGCCGGCATCAGCGCCTCTCTGCGCGCCATCGAGCGTCAGCTCAACTACGTCACCCTGGAGCAGGATGAGATCGGGGGAACGGTTACGAAATACCCGCGACAAAAACTGGTTCTCACCAGGCCGGTCGAATTCCCTCTGTATGGGAAGTTCAACAAGACGGAACTTTCTAAGGAAGATCTGCTGACATTCTGGCAAAAAGTGATGCAGCGGGCCGACTTCAAAGCCCGCACGGGCGAGAGAGTAACGGACATCCGAAAGGAAGCGGACGGGATCTTCGCGGTGGCGACAACCAAGAATCAATACCGCGCGCATGCAGTCGTGCTGGCGCTCGGCCGGGGCGGAACACCCCGTAAACTCGGGGTCAAAGGCGAGGAACTGCCGAAAGTCATGTACCGCCTGATCGAAGCCGACCACTACACAAACAAAAAGATCCTGGTGGTGGGCGGCGGCGATAGTGCCGTGGAAGTGGCCATGGGCCTGGCTTACCAGAAGGGCAACCAGGTCACTCTCTCTTACCGGCAGACAACCTTCAACCGCATCAAGGAGAGGAATGCCCAGCGAATCGAGGAGTGCATTCGGAAACGGAAGCTGCAGGTGCTGTTCGAGTCTGCGCCGGTGGAGATCAAGCCGGAAAGTGTCGTCCTCAAGGTAAAAGGCGAGACGCAGGAGATCGGCAACGACTACGTCTGGGTTTTCGCGGGCGGCATTCCTCCCAATGATTTTCTTAAGAAGGTCGGTATCCATTTCGGCATGCTCGACGTGACCGCGGAAGGAGGTAAAGAGGAAAAACAGGCCCGTGCCGAGAAGCCACAGCTGGCAGAGGTTGCCGCGGTTGTCGGCTAAGGCGCGAAGTGTTGCGGTTGATTTTTGTGATTTAACGAACCAGAAGGGGGAGAACGGAGATGACACAAGAAGAAATCCGGCTATCAGAATCGCGCACCCGCCAGAAGCACTGGAAGCGCTGGGGGCCATATCTCAGCGAGCGAGCTTGGGGCACCGTGCGTGAAGACTACAGCGCATACGGGAGTGCGTGGGAATACTTGTCTCATGATCATGCCCGGTCGCGTGCTTACCGATGGAACGAAGATGGCCTGGCAGGAATCAGCGACCGTCGCCAGACGATCTGCTTCGCTCTGGCGCTATGGAACGAGCGAGACCCCATCCTGAAAGAAAGAATCTTTGGCCTGACCGGGAACGAGGGCAACCACGGTGAGGATGTGAAGGAGTACTACTTTTATCTCGACAGTACGCCGACCCATTCTTACATGAAGTACCTTTACAAATACCCGCAGGCGGAGTTCCCCTATGCGAAGTTGCTAGAAGAAAACCGGCGCCGAGACAGACTTCAATCGGAGTACGAACTGCTCGATACAGGCGTGTTCGACGAGAACCGCTACTTCGATGTATTCGTAGAATACGCAAAGGCCGATGCCGAGGACATTCTCGTCAGGATCACAGTCACGAATCGTGGTCCGGAAAGCGCGAATCTCCGCGTTCTGCCGACCATCTGGTTCCGCAATACCTGGTCGTGGGGACAGCGCGAACTCCGCCCAGAGTTGCGTCGTTCGCGTTCGGGTCCTGACCCGGTCATCGAACTGAATCAGGCCCAACTTGTCAGTCGCTGGCTTTATTGCGCAGGCAGTCCGGAACTGCTGTTTACGGAGAACGAGACCAATTATCAGCGTCTCTGTGGGTTCTCGAACCGCGCCCCATATGTCAAGGACAGCATCAATGACTACGTCGTGCATGGTTGCAAAGATGCCGTTAATCCCGAACATACGGGCACCAAGGCGGCAGCTCATTACAAACTCACCCTTGGTGCGGGAGAAACGGCCGTAGTCCGAATGCGTCTTGCCGAATCCGATTTCAATACAAACAATGCCTTCGATGATTTCGACTGGATCTTCACCCTCCGCCAGCATGAAGCCGATGAGTTCTATGCGACCGTGACTCCACAAGACCTGTCGCCCGATGAGCAAAATGTGATGCGTCAGGGCTTTGCAGGCATGTTGTGGTCAAAGCAGTTCTATCACTACGTTGTCAAAGACTGGTTGCGGGGTGATCCGGACAACCCTCCGCCGCCTGAACAGCGGAGGAAGGGGCGCAATCATAATTGGTCTCATCTCCATAACGCCGATGTGATTTCCATGCCGGACAAGTGGGAGTACCCGTGGTATGCCGCCTGGGATCTGGCGTTTCACTGCATTCCACTCGCGCTCATCGATTCAGACTTCGCGAAGGAGCAGCTGATCCTGATGCTGCGCGAGTGGTACATGCACCCCAATGGGCAGATTCCCGCCTATGAATGGGCGTTTGGTGACGTCAATCCACCGGTGCACGCCTGGGCTGCGTGGCGCGTGTACAAAATCGACAAGAAGCGTCATGGCAAAGGGGATCGTGCGTTCTTGCAGCGGGTGTTTCACAAGCTGATGCTGAATTTCACCTGGTGGGTGAATCGCAAGGACGCCGAAGGCAGAAACATTTTCCAAGGCGGGTTTCTAGGTTTGGACAACATCGGTGTGTTCGACCGCAGCGCACCCCTTCCCACCGGTGGCCACATCGAGCAGTCTGATGGGACGAGTTGGATGGCGATGTACACCCTCAACCTGCTGACCATCGCGCTGGAGTTGGCAAAAGAAGAGCCTTGTTATGAAGACATCGCCAGCAAGTTTTGGGAACACTTCATCCACATCGCTCATGCGATCAGCCATCGCGGGCACGACAGCATGGGGTTATGGGACGAGGAAGACGGCTTCTTCTACGACGTACTGAGGCTGCCAGACGGCTCTCAACAGCCATTGAAAACCCGCTCCATGGTGGGATTGATCCCGCTGTTCGCGGTGCAAACGCTGGAGCCGGAACTGCTCGAGCAACTGCCGTCCTTCAAACGACGCCTGGAATGGTTCATCGACAACCGCCCTGATCTCGCGTCGGACCTGGCCTCTGCGCGCACCGAAGGTGTGGGCGAGCGCAGATTATTGGCCATCGCCGATGAAACCAAGCTGCGCCGGATTCTAAAGCACATGCTGGACGAACGTGAATTCTTGTCCCCATATGGTATTCGTGGGCTGTCCAAGCTTCACGGCGACCAGCCTTATTGCCTCGCGGTAAACGGCAGCCAGCACTGCATTTCCTACGAACCCGGAGAATCCTCCAACGGAGTGTTTGGAGGAAATTCCAATTGGCGCGGACCCATCTGGTTCCCGTTAAACTATCTGCTGATCGAGTCTCTTCAAAAGTTCCACCACTATTTAGGCGACGACTTCAAGGTCGAGTCACCTACCGGATCAGGCAACATGCGGAATCTGCGCGAAGTGGTGAGTGACTTGTCGCGCCGCTTGACAAGCATTTTTCTTCGCGATGAAAAGGGCCGACGGCCGCTTTTCGGTTGCTCGGAGAAGTTTCAGACCGACCCCCACTGGCGTGACCTCTTGCTTTTTCACGAATACTTCCATGGCGATTCCGGAATTGGGGTGGGTGCTAACCATCAGACGGGCTGGACGGGCCTAGTCATAAAACTAATGCTCCAGAACGGCGCGTCCTCAAAACCACAAATGTTTGAAAACATCATTACCGAGCTGGTGCCTATAGCGTGACGAGAAGGTCACCGCGATGCAAAGGAAAATCCTTCTGAGGAAGGGGTGAGAACATCTACTTTTGACGCCGCCAGAGATCAGGTCTTTCGAAGTAATCAGCGAGGCCCCACAAGGCAGCGCATAGGAAAAGGAAAATCAAAAGGCCTGCTAAGACGAGCGCGAGGTGGTCCTTGAAGGTGTTAACGATCAGCAGCAGGGTTGGAGATTGAGACTTGGAAAGCTCGTCCTTCGTGAGGAAAATGATTGCAAAAACCGCGGTGGCCAGTATTGGAAGTCTATACGCCACCCATTTGACGACCTTCCATACCGACACGTCACTCGCACCTCACGCGATAGGTTAACATCGCGAACGCTGGAAGTGGTCTCAAAAAACGGCTGCTGAAAGCGCAGAATGCGAGCTTGGCGCGTGCGCACCAAACTCATTTTTCTCTCAGCTCGCAAACTGCTCAGCCCTGACGCGTTCCTCAAGGGAGTGGTCGGGATCAAAGAGCAATTTGACCAGCTTTGACCGATCCTCCAGCACCTTCACAGAAACAATGTCGAAGAACTCTTTAAAATCAGCCGATGCACTCAGCGGCCGTTTGTGCGGGTCGAGGTTTTCAAACTCGATGACCGATGTGTGCGATAGCAAAGCTCCCCTCCAATGTCGCGGCCGGAAAGGGCTGACTGGAGTAAGAGCGAGCAGATTGCTCTCGAGAGGAATGACGGGTCCGCGTGCTGAAAGGTTGTAAGCTGTACTGCCGGTGGGGGTTGCCACCATGACTCCGTCGGCCGCAAGCAGAGCGATCCTAACGATCCCGTCAACAGAAATCCGCACGTTCGCCTGCTGCCGCGTACGGCGGAGGATGGATACTTCGTTGAAGGCCAGCGACTCCTCAACCTTGCCGTCCATGGTTTTAGCTGTCATCCGGAGTGGGTGGAGCGTTACCTCCTGGGCTGCCCGAATTCGTTCAATGAGCGTGTCTGACCGATAGACATTCAACAGAAACCCCACAGTTCCACAGTTCATCCCAAAGATCGGGCGTCGTAGGTGCAGGTACTGATGGACTACGTGTAGCACGAATCCGTCCCCGCCTAACGCGACGATCACATCGCTTTCCTCCGGCGCTACGAGCTCGTATAGTCCAGCCAGTTCGTCGCGGCTGGTTCTTGCACGTTCGGAACCGGAATCAACACAGGCGATTCGCGGGGACGAGAAACTGTGCTTGCCGACAGAGTCTGTTTTTGCCATTGCGCTTGCCTCATCTTCACCACTCGCGCCAGACGTGACATTCTGAACGCCGCGGCAGGATATCGTCAGCGCTAGCACGACACTAAACTGTGCGAGCACTTTACAACTCTTTACAACTCTCTCTGCAAGTCCGCTATGGTTTTGACATTCATTCTCCAAAGGACGGGAGCAAGGCTATCGAGTTTCCCGTCAGCGTGGATGGAGGTCGAAAAGAAATGCGTGACGAAGCAACCATTGTGTTTTATGTAGACGATAATGCCAAATCCAGAAGACTACTAACCAGCATTCTAAGAGAAAGTGGTTTCGAAGTGATCACCGCGAGCGATCCGCTCGAAGCCCTTGGAGTTTGCAAGGAGATTTCCTTTGACCTCGCCCTCTTGGACCAGCAAATGCCAAAAATGACAGGTTCGCAACTGGCGCAGGAGATCAAATTCTTGACTCCTGATATTCCAATCGTGCTGATCTCGGGTAGGGAAGCGCTTCCGCCAACGGAATTGGCATTTGTGGATGCTCACTTCGGCTCCGGGACCACTCTGGATGAACTCCTGGACGGGTTGCGCACGCTGGTACGACCGAAACTGCCCCTGGTGCGAATGAGTCGTTCAAATGTACGTTGGGCTGACTCGACCTGATACGCGTTGAACTCGCTGATCCATCGAACACGAACGGCAAGGGAGTGGGAGTGGCAGACGCTAACCTCAGAGCAGACAGGTCTGCCCTCGCCCTCGCAATTTGATGCGCAGGTCCGCGCATTGTTTGTTCATGGACAAGTAAGAGATCTGTAGAACGTTGCGAACTTCGCGGCCAATTAAAACTGGTCCCTGTACTGTTCCAGTGCAACCCGCACCAGTTGACTGCGCGTGTGCACGCCGGTCTTGGAGAACAGTTGCTGCAGGGTGGCCTTGACGGAGCTTTCCGAGACGCCAATCTGTTCGGCAATCTCCTTGTTGGCGAGGCCTTCAAAAACGAAAGAAAGAACCTGGCGCTCGCGCTGTGTAAAACGCGGTTGCGGGCGTGGGTTCGTGTTGCCGGCGATCGCGCCTTGTAGCAACTCCTGATCGAACCACACCTTGCCTGCCATGACGTCCCGAATACCCTGGGGAAGCGAAGCGGCCGAGTTGTGTTTCATGAAAATTCCACTGATGCCCGTGCTGATGAGCTCCGTCACCTTACTCTCATCGACTCCGGCAGTCACTACCAGGACTCGGCCATTGAAGCCCTGCCGTTTCGCGAGCCGCATGAATTCCGTCCCGTCTCGTTCTCCCAGATCGAAATCGAGGAGCACGATATCAATGTGCGTGTGGCGAAGTGTTTCCAGAGCTTCTTGAATCGATCCGCAATGCGCCGTTACCTCGAAGCCGGGTTCGGTTGCCAGCAAGCGAGCGACGCTCTCTCGAAAGAGTGCATGATCGTCGAGGATCAGGATCGAAATGGTTTTTTGCGCGGGCTCAGGCATGCACGCTTTCTTCGACCGGGGAATAGGCATGTAACACGATGGCAAAACAACATCCGCGTGGGCGCGGCTCGTACAGCAGCTCACCTCCAAAACTCCTCATAATAGCGCGGGACATGTAAAGACCTAAACCGGTGGATTCCGCTCCCCTCTGGAAGGGCCGGAAGAGGTTCTCTGTGCTGGCAATGCCGTGGCCCGTGTCCTCGAAACGAATCACCACGTTCTTATTCTCTTCCTCGACGACCGTAACATCCAGCCGCTTCGTGCTGGCTGTCCGCATGGCGCGTTGGCTATTTTTGGCGAGATTGAGGAAAACCTGGATGAGGCCGTGCCGGTCCGCCAAGACAACGGGAAGAGTGGATGGAACGTGCCAGCAAACCTCCATCTCGGATTCGCGATACGCGGAGTCAATCAGTACGTGGGACTCGTCCAGCACCGAGGTCAAGTCGACAGGCGTTGCACTTTGCACGGAGGAAGGACGCAACTCGAGGGCAGTCACTTTTTCAAGGCTTTGAATGAGCGTATTGAGCGCATGAAAGTCTTCGTTGTTTCCCAGCTCCGGAACGGCAGAAAGATTCTTGTGAACCACGAGCATCGCGCTGCATATGTTGCGAACTTCGTGAGCGACTGCAGCCATCAGGATTCGGCTGCTCTTCAAAAGATGATCGAGGCTGAGCTCTTCGCGATTGCGCAAGTCTTCCGATAGGTCCACGACGATGGCGGCCAGTCGCGGGCCGGAAGGACCGCTGTAGGTAGAAAACCAAATACCCGCAAGAAACGCCTCACCGTTGCTGCGCTGTCCCCGGCACTCCAAGGTCGTGCGAAACACGCGCGTCGCTTGCGTTTGTATGACAGTTCGCAGCGCGGGCAAGTAGGAGCTGACGTCCTGACCTTGCAAACTGCGGGAGTCGGGTGCGAGCAATTGCTGGGCAGCCTCGTTGGCAAGTAGGATCTGTCCGCTCAGATCGATGGTGACGATGGCCGCCGGGCTGCTCTCCACCAGTGTCTGCATTTGTTCTTCCGCTTCCCGCCGCAGCTTCATCAAGTCGCCAAGATGCTTGCGCGTCATCATGCGGCGATTTCGCAGAAGCTCGGAAATGAACAGGCCCGTACCTACGAATCCCGCCGAACTAAAAATAAGGTGAACGAGAGTCTCATCCTTAGGAAGGTTGGTGAAATCAAGCACGGCACATGCCAGCGCTATGACGACGATCTGCGGCCGGGAAAGAAAGCCTCCCACAATCATGATGGGAAACAGGTAAAGGAAGCCGAGCGAAATGTAGGGCTCGATATACCAATCCACTACGGCGATGGCAATAAACAGGATCCCCGCTACGGCGAGTAGCTTTTTGCGGTGGGCAGGCGCGTAGATGGAGGATAAGGGATCTTTACCCATGAACCTTAATTCTCGCGCAATTTCAGGGTATGTGCGAACTGTCTTTGCATGAACTGCCCAAAAGATAGCCTCGACCGATATGCGATGCTGGCCGTGTAATCCCTTTTGCTGCTTCGTCTAGCGCTCGCGGTGACATTTCCTGCGCGTTACGCTCTTTCCCGGCGCGTCAGTCGCCAAGAGCCCCTCCATCCGCTGCCCCTCAAAAGGGTACCCCAAAGATAGGGAAGCCATATCCGCATGATCTGTTCAGAACTGAAAGATACGATTCCATTCCGTCAAAGAATTGAACATTCTAAGCCATCTCGGATGTGGAGTTTAGCGCAGAATCGCAAAACTTGCGATTTCCCCCTGTCTGCTTACCATGCCGCGAGGGGTGGTCTGTTTGAGCGTTGATTGGGATCAGAAACTGCGCACGCAAACTCGTTTACAGAGAATCAATGTGTCCACATTCAGCACGTCAGCAATCTCTTCCGAACAAGACGCGTTCCGGCCTCTAATCGCAGCCATGCCTCAGAACAACGTGAGTGATTTGTTGACTGCAGGGTTCGGAGCTCTGGACTTGCTGAACATCGGTGTCGTGATATGTGGGTCGTCCGGTGAGATGCTGGTTGCGAATGACACCGCCCAGGAAATCCTCCGTGCCCGCGACGGACTCGAACTGGATGCGCAAGGTGTGCTTTGCGCAACCTGCCAAAGCGGCGCCTCGCTTGCCGGAGTGATACAACAGGTGGCCCGGGCGCGCAATGGCACGGACAATGATAATGTCGATAGTGCTTTCGCTGTGCGGCGGCCCTCCCGCAAACGCGCGTTGACCTTGTTTGTGCGGGCTGTCAATGCAAAGGCCGAACCGCCGGCAGATCACGAAGCGGCAGCCCTGGTGATGATTTTGGATGCCGCACTCCCAGTGGAAGCGACCGAATTAGAGCTGCGCCAGCTCTATGGATTCACATCCACCGAAGCGCAACTGGCGAACCTGCTGATGGAAGGTATGGCTCTGGAAGATTGCGGCGACGAGTTGGGGATTCGTCGCACGACGGTGCGCATGCATCTGCGAAACATTTTTGCTAAAACTGGTGCGCGCCGACAAGGCGAGCTGGTCGCATTGCTGCTTAAGAGCATTGGACTTGGTCCGCGCGTGAAATAAGAGCGCGCTCCGTCCATTCCGACCATTCTGCTCCCATCATGGTCATTACTGTTTGTTCGCGCAGGCACACTTGCGTGAAACCGTCACTTGCGATTCATTCATGTGAACGTAGACATGCGCCCGGCTCTCTCCTAACCTAGCGACTGTCGATGGCTGTTCGTGTTGATTTGCGTTTAGCATAGTTTTTCCTCCCTCGGGTGGCGCGAGGCATGATTCGAATCTTGCGCCCAACCGCCTACAAGCTGACGACCAGACTCCCCCTGTATTAGAAGGGGACGGGTTTATTCAAAAAACAACTCGATCCATGGCGACCAGCCAGCGTGTTCCCATTTCGGACGAAAGCATCCAGTGCCCGGTCTGTGGCGCTTCGGCGGCAAACGGCGGCTGCAAAGAAGCCGGCGGTTGCATCGCCGCCCATGTGGCGATGGAGAAGGACCTTACGCGGGAAACGGCGGCAGCGGAATCGGTGAACAGAGATGCTCGGGTTCTGGAGGCGGGGTTTGACGCGCTCGCGCTGCTTCACATCGGGCTGGTGTTATGCGCAGCAGACGGAAGAGTCATTGGCGCGAACGAGATTGCCGACGAAATCCTTTCGACGCGCGACGGTCTAGAGGTTAGTCAAGATGGATTCTTGCGAGCGAGTCAGGAAAGCGAACGCCCGCTGCAGCAATTGGTGCAGCAGGTGGGGAATCGTACACGGGATGGTGGCCTCGTAAGCGAGGTTCTCGCCGTCAAAAGGAAGCGTAAGCGCCCGCTGACATTATTAATACGCGCCAGCCATGCGACGGTGGCAGCCGAGGGAGAACGCAATGTTCTCGTCATGGTCATGGATTCTGCGCTGCCGGTGAGGGCCATCGAATCGGAACTCAGACAACTGTTCGGTTTTTCGTCGATGGAAGCTCGCTTGGCGATGCTCCTGATCCAGGGGGATGAACTCGAGGAGTGCTGCCAGGAACTCGCTATTCGTCGTTCCACTGGTTGCACACACCTCAAAAGGCTTTTCAAGAAGACCGGGGTGCATCGGCAGAGCCAACTGGTGACCTTGTTACTAAAGAGTATTGGCCTCGCATACCTTGGCGGTCTGGGCGCGAAGCTCGCGTCTGTGGAGTCGCTGCCGGCGGAAGATCCGGCCGTGCAGCGTGTGGGTAGATCGCAGATTACGTTCTGAGAGCTTTGTATCCAGCACGACCCATAGGCAATGCTTGATATTAGGCATCGGCGCGTAGCAAATGAAGTGGGAGTCAAATTCTCGTATATTTCACGCGAATCTTTGGACCCTATCATTCATCTGAACGTAGACAGCGATTGGTAAGTCGCCTAATCTGCTGCAAGTTCTGAAGACCAGACTCCCCCTAGTCTGAGTCCTCCCCTAAAAGAGAGATGGCAAGCCAGGGCATTTTCTCCCTCGCCCTGGGCGACACAACCTACATTTGCTTCGGAATTCTGTGGAGGATTCCAGTTGGCCCTGAATTGCGCCCGCTTGTCCGACAAACAGGACATCAACGCTCGCCCGCGCGTCTTCGCATGCGCAAGTAGTGCTGTCGCTCAAGAGCGCGATCCTGAATATGGATTTTTCGCAGGCAGCCATCTCCCAACTCCTTCACTTCAACCCTCCCCCAAAGTTCAAAAGGCGCTAACTGCGCCGCCAGGTTCGGAAGGAGACCGTACCGTTATGAAAAGAGCGCACCAAGTCTGGTTGCCAATACTTCTCGTCTGTCTAGTAACCGTCGCCGCGAACGCCCAGTCGTTCCGGGTTCAGTGCCCGACCAGCACGATCACACACCCCCAGGCTCTGCACGACAACAATTCAGAGCCTGCTTACAGTGGCCCGACTGTTTATACCGCGTGTACACCGGGACAGACACTTCCGGACGGGTCGACCTGCTCAGCATGGGGTAGATATGTCAGCTCGAAGGTAAACGGCGCGATCAAGTGCCAACAGATTTCGGGCGGCGACGGCTACGCGACCATGGCCGATGGCACGCAGACTTACATGTTCTCCTTCGGGCCACTCTCCGGCTTGGCAAAAATCGCTAGCGGACAACCGGGCACAGACTTCCCGAGCGAGTTCAACACATTGTATTCCGGTGCGAATCCGTTGCAACCTGGCGACCCCGCCACCACCAATGGGGCGACTGACTCTCCTTATTCTCCGGGGAACCTCGCCACCTTTAGTTTCAATGGTGCAGTCGGATTGGCCAACGACATTGCCAATGCAGTGTCAATCTACGACATCAGCGAATCTGGCCACGTGGTTACGGTGGTCGGCAATGCCCCCTTGGGGGTGGCAATTGGCCAGAAGGTGACGATCGCGGGTCAGGATACAACTGGCTATAACGGCACTTTCACGGTGACTGCTGTCAATGTTCCCAATCCCTTCTTCGCCGCTAACCTTGCCTTCCGGTATTCCGACCCTACTACTGGGCTGGCGGAAGTGTTGGAGTCGACGAGCGCCACAGCTTCCATTCGCGCCGGAATTGACGGGCACGTCGAGACCCGCCCGATCCTGGATGTCGGCGTGATGAACGGCAACATTCCCGCGCCGCTCATGGCGATCGATGAAGACGATGAGTTCTTCCTCACCCTGACCAACGTGGGCATGATCATGCGCCCCGACTTGTTCGAGCAGCACACGGTTCACTTCCACGGATATCCGAATGCTTCTTCCTTCTACGACGGCGTGCCCGACGCTTCCGTCGCCATCAACATCGGCGGCAGCTTCACGTACTACTACCTGGCTCCAGATGCAGGCACTTACTTCTGGCATTGCCACATCACGCCACCGGAACACTTGCAGATGGGCATGGTGGGTCAGATTTATGTCCGCCCGAGACAGGATCGTTACTCAGGAGACCTCTACGCTGGACTTCAGGCGCAGGAGGGGGATCTACGCACGGCCTGCAACTCTGGCGATATTCTCTGCAGCAATCCCTTACCGCTCGTCAAAACCGGCAAGTCTGGACCGGGTCTCTATGCCTACAACGACGGCGACGGATCAACTCAGTACGACGTCGAGTACCCAATTCAGATTCACGGCTTCGATCCCAACTTCCACTTTGTCGGCATGACCTTCAACCCGGAAGGGTTCACTGACATGAAAGACAAGTATTTCCTGCTGAACGGAAGGAGCTATCCCGACACAGTTACATCCGGCCCCATGTTCACGCAGACGGTAGACGGCTCCATGCACTACTCGCAGCCCCTGCCGGCGATTATCAATATTCCGGCTGGCAAGAGAGCGTTGTTGCGTATTTCTGATCTGGACGTGACCGAGTATCAAACCCTCGCTTCGCTCGGCATTCCGATGACGGTGGTTGGCTACAACGCGAAACTGCTTCGGGACCAGGCCGGCAACAACATGTACTACAACACCAACTCGATCACCCTGGGTGGCGGTGAATCACTCGACGTAATTCTGGACGCTTCCGACACCTCGAAGTATCCCTCCGGGAGCGTGTTTTACCTCTATACCCCCAATCTTGACCACCTCTCAAACGACGCGGAGAACTTTGGCGGATTGATGACCGAAGTTCACATCAATTAGGAGCGCAGCCATGAGGGCGACGAACATGAAAAAAGCAATCTTGAAGACACGACTTCTGGCGCCGATGGTGGCAGTGGCCTTGCTACTCACCGCTACGGCCTTTGCGGCGGCTCCTGGAATCAAGGCAACGAGCTTCGCGCTCACTGCACAAGCGGCTTACGTCAGTCAGCCCGACGGGCAGATGATTTACTCGTGGGGCTATGGATGTGCCCAGGCCCCGGGAGCGTCGGCCTTTGTCCCGCAAACCACGACGGCTCCGTTCTGCAACACCATGCAGGTGCCTGGGCCGACTTTGATCGTCACCGAGGGCGTTCCCGTTTCCGTTGCATTGACCAACAATCTTCCGGTTGGCGCGGGCAACACCTCGATCCTTTTCCCGGGATTTACGGTGAACGCGACGGGCGGTGTTCAAGGGCTGCTGACACAGGAAGCGGCACCGAACACGACCGTTACCTACACTTTTACGCCGACTTCGCCCGGCACCCGTGCCTACTACAGCGGCACGCAGAGCGACCTGCAGGTTGAGATGGGGATGTACGGCGCCATTATCGTGCTCCCCAAGACGATACCAACCGCCTGCACTACTGGCTTGGCAGCGGCCAACGTCACAGTAGAGGGGAATTTTGGCGAAACCGATTTCCGGTTGGCTCCAGCCGCCTACAACAGCCCCAAGGCATGCTACGACCGTGAGTACTTGTTCCAGTTCTCCGAGATCGATCCCAACATCCACACCCAGGCCCTGGCGCAGATCAACGCTATTGCGGCCTGTAAAGCGGCAAGCACTCCGATATGCCCGAACCTGGATGTTCCGACCGAGCCTTACCACCCTGCTTACTTCATGATCAACGGCCGCTCTATGCCGGATGACATGGACCCGAACTACTCACCCCAGTATCCGCACCAGCCTTACAACGGCAATCCGCACATGCATCCGGGAGAACAGGTCCTGCTGCGCATCATTGGCCAGGGACGCTGGCAGCATCCCTTCCACGAGCACGGCAACCACGTGCGCATCCTGGGCCGTGACGGCAACCTGATTCAGAGCGCGACTGACGCGAACAGCTTGGCTGGACCCCTTCTCTTCACCACCACAACCACGCCGGGCCTGGCCATGGACGGAATCTTTTACTGGACCGGGAGAGGCCTGAACTGGGACCCGTATGGTCACAATCCGAACTCCACGGATCCCGTCGCGAAGCTTTCCTGTATCCCCGATGCCAATGGATATAACACCGGGGTCGCGGCTCAGAGTCAGCTCAACTACTACGAGTGGTGCGCGGATCACAACAAGCCGGTGCAGGTGGCGCCTTTCGGTGACGTCGCCGGCGGCGGCCCGGTGACCTTGCCGGACGCGAACATTCTGACCAATGGCGCCTGGTACGGGGGCAGCCCGTATTTGGGCCCAAACGCTACCCAACGGGCGACCGGATGCAGTTCCGATCCTTACGCAAATCCTAAGACTACCTGCGGCGGAACCGGATCTACTCCGCCCTCGGGCACGATCGCGAACCCGCCCGGGAGCGAAGCTGGCTTTGCTTTCATGTGGCACTCGCACAACGAGCGCGAAATCACCACCAACAATATTTTCCCCGGCGGAATGATGATGATGATGCTGGTTGATTCCCGGGAATTTCAGATCGACGAGTCGAACTAACTGAGGAGAAGAGCACAAATGCGATCCAACTATCTCAAAACTTTGAAGACAGCGGTCCTGGCGATATCTGTTCTCCTCCTCGGAGCCAGCGTCTCCTTCGCCCAGCAAGTCTTTTTGACTGCGGGCGCGGCTAATGCACCTCTGCCGGACGGTTCCTCGGTACCGATGTGGGGCTATACATGCAGCGGAGCTGTGGTTGCTCCCGTTACTTGCGCGGCCTTGAACCCGCTCGCGGCTCCTGGATGGTCCCCGATCGTTATTACGACCCCTCCCGGCAGTCTCACAATTAATCTCACGAATAACCTGACGTTTGCGAGCGGCGCCAATAACATCCCAACGTCGCTCGTGATCGTGGGCCAACTCGGTGGTGGTCTGGGAAAAACTGCAACGAAGGCGCCGAGCCCACAACATCTCCAACAGGGGGCCACGTGGCCCATCGCCGGCGATAATAGCGGTGCTGTTTTCAATCCTCCTCCCCAGCAGGATCGTGTGCAGTCGTTCTCTACCGAGGTTCTGGTAGGCACTCCGCAGAATCTGACCTGGAGCAACCTGCGCCCCGGCACCTACTTGATTGAGTCTGGGACTCATCCTTCGATTCAGGGCCCCATGGGTCTGTACGGAATCCTGGTGGTGACGACCGTCCCCAATGGAACGACCGCGGGACAGGCATATCCGGGCGTTTCCTATGGTGCTGAGGTTCCGCTCGTGATGAGCGAAATCGATCCAGCCCAAAACGCAGCGGTGCAGGCAGCGGTGGTTACAGCCGGCTTCAGCGAAACGGCGACTCACACGATGGCCGACGGCGTCTCCGTCGCAGTGACTGCCGGAGGCTCGGGCTACACCGCTCCACCGGCGGTTTCGTTTGCGGGCGGAGGCGGTTCAGGCGCCGCAGCTACAGCGGTCATTGATACAACTTCCGGAAGTCCGACCTTTGGGCAAGTGATTGCCATCAATGTCACCAGCCGTGGAACCGGCTACACTTCCAATCCGTCCGTAATCCTCAGCGGTGGCGGTGGCACTGGAGCGACAGCGTCCGCAACATTGGTACTGGTTGGGGGCGCCCCGTGCGGAACTGCCGCAGCATGCTATCCGCCGGCGGTGAATTACACGCCCCTGTACTACCTCATTAACGGACAAGCGTTTAACAAGACCAACGCAATTGGCTCGCAATTTGCGGCTTCGCCGACCTCAGGCGTGACCGGTGGTGTGCTGGTGCGCATGGTCAATGCTGGCCTGCACATGCACGTGCCCTCGATCGTGGGCTCGGTCACGACACCTGCTGTCGTTCCGACCGGAGTCACTGCGGCTGCAGTTCCGGGCTTCAGCCTAGTGGCTGAGGACGGCAATCCGCTGCCTGGTGTTTCTCGCGTACAGAGCGAAGTCTTCATGGCTGCGGGCAAGACCTATGATGTGATGATCGATGCGCCGGCGTCCACGTCGACGGCTCCCGCCCTTCCCATCTTCGACCGCGAGTTGAGCCTGTCGAGCAACTCCGTCGGGCGCGACGGCGGCATGCTGGCCTACATCAGCATCAATGGTGCAACGATTCCGAGCACCGGCGCGTTCTCCGCCGCTGCGGCGGCGGCGCAAGCCAACCCCGACAGTTACAGCATAGTTGCCGGCCAGACTCTCACCGTGTCGGACCCAGCGAAGGGCGTCCTTGCCAATGACGTTAACGTGTACGGCGTTAAGGTCGTGGGTACTGTCGCCGGACTGGCTCTCAACGAGAACGGGACGTTCAGCTACACCGGTAGTCCGACATCATTTACGTATTGCGGCAACGGCACTACCTCTGGAGCCGCCTGCGCCACAGTGACCATCGGCGCCGCAGCCCTGGAAGCAGGCACCGGTATTACCTGCGCCGGGCCCTTCACCTATACTTCAAACGTCGCTACAACTTTGAGCATCAAGCCCCCGGGCGTGCTCTCGACTTGTAAAGATGCGGCGGGCTACCCGCTCACGGTAGATCCGGCGAGCATCACGTCGGCTGGATTTACGACTCTTTCCGTCGATGCGAACGGCGGTTTCAATGCCATCGTTCCTTCCTCCGGCACTTACACCTTCCACTTCAAGCCGAAGAATTCCCAGGGAACCACCGGTTCGACCTCGTATCAAGCTTCGATTACGTTCCAGAGCGCAAGCGGCCTGGTCGTGAAGGTTCTGGACGGCGGCAACAAGTCACCGATCGGCGACTACCGTTGGATCATTGAAGAAGACCGCACGTTCTATATCAACCCGTTCTGTACGACCAATCCCCCACCCGCGGGCTGCCCGACCCAGAGCAGCGGAATCGTTGCCACCTTCGGAACGAATTTCCACACCAGCTATATGCCCCTTGTAGCGGCAGGTTGTACGGGTCCACTGTCCTGCGAATCAGGCCAGACCGTCCTCGGCGTACCGGCAGTTTGCGATGCTGGCAACGGTATTTGCCATACCGACGCTTCGCAACAGGCAACACTTGATCCCAGCCAGGTCCATCTCGATCCGACCAAGCGGTA
>Ga0209806_1000236_pt1 | contig 36281 bp, 38 predicted proteins | sample GraSoiAngelo_152_FD_186166 | JGI IMG/M metagenome (GOLD analysis project Ga0209806, IMG submission 186166) | Grasslands soil microbial communities from the Angelo Coastal Reserve, California, USA - 14_1009_12_30cm (SPAdes) (version 2) | ecosystem: Environmental > Terrestrial > Soil > Grasslands ... | reverse complement strand
GAGCTGGGATTGATCGATGAGTACGAGTTCGTGGTGCATCCCAGGCTCGCGGGCCACGGGCCGACGTTGTTCGCGGGGCTATCGAAGCATGTCGACTTGAAGCTCGTGAGCCGGCTGGAGTTCGGCTCGGGGGCAGTGGCGATGCGGTACGAGCCGAGAAGGTAGCCTTCAGCCCCAGCCAACAGACGGGCTTACTTCTCCGCCGTGTCCTTGAGGCCGTTGAGCACTGGTCCCCAATTGTCCCGAGCCATCTTGTCCGCCTCTTCCTGGGTGGGATTGTTGTCCTGAATCAGGGTAAGGGTTGTCTTGCCATCGTCACCCGCCAGCTCGCAGGTGACGGTGTGATAGTTCTCAGGCTTGTCTTCGCTGCCGCCCATAGGACTCCAATGCGTATACCGCAGCAGCCTTTGGGGTTTTACTTCCAGTACCTCACCTTTGTCCTCATACGATTTGCCTTTCCATTCGCCCCTCCATCGGATGGGGCTGCCCTTCTTCCAGTCGGTCGATAAGTTCGTCCCGTGCATGTACTGCTTGACCTTTTCGGGATTGGTCAGCGCGTCCCAAACCTCGTCGATGGGAGCGGCGATCGTCACCGTGCTTACAGCTTCGAATCCTCTGGCCATCTGCAACCTCCAGTTATTCCAGCCTTGTCGCCATCCTCAATGCAAATAACGCTCACGGAAAAGCGAGAACGCAAGCCGGTCTAAGATCGGCCCGATTGGGCCTTTCTGTGCGACCGTTCGCCATTGCGCTCGCCTTCGCGCTCGGAGCCGGGGCGTGCCAGCCGCCCAGCGCTGCTTTGCACGGTGCGTCACCATCCGCCGGCAACGGCCTGACGATCACGCACTGTCCCGATGGCAAGCCGGCGCGCGCCGGGCTGCAGAACTTCGGTGCGTACATCGGGACGTGGCAGGCCAACCGTCCGCACAGCGTCCAGTTCCCCGCCGATTACGTCATCGGCACGATTTCCGGACGAGTGGTGGTGCGCTGCAGCCGCGACGGCTACGTGGTCGTCGAAGAGATCCGTCCTCTCTTCGATTCGCCCTCCGGCCAGGCGCTCAGGGTGGCGCTGACCGACGTCCCTGACGACGGCCAGAAGGTCTACGACCACGTTCATCCCGGCTGCAGAGTGCTCCAGTACAGCTCGCTTCAGCTTGCCCACCAGCTCGGCGCCGTCGACTCCGATGGCCGCGTCGACATCACGTTCAGCAGTGGCGGGACCGCGTACAACTCGGGGGCGGTCAACTTGATCCGGCTGGACGTAGCCAACAGCCTGGGGGCAGACGCGGCCGCCTGCTGACCTGCCGCGCGCCTGGCGGGCGCATACACTCAGCGCACCGTGGAAACTCAGCCTGTCGACACGGCGAGGTGGGCGCGCACCCGGGGCATGCGCCGCATGCGCGCGGCCCTGCAGGCAAGCCTGTTGTTCCCTGCCCTTTCGAGCTTCTGCAGGCTCGACGTTCGCGACCGCGAGCAGCTTCGGGTGCTCGAGGGTCCGGCGGTCTTCGTCGCCAACCACGTGAGCGCGCTGGATGCGGTGGTGATGGCCGAAGCTCTCCCGCGCCGGTATCGCAATCGCTCGGTTGTGGTCGCCGCCGCGGACTCGATCTTCAAGCGCAAGTGGGAGGCGCGGCTCGCGCAGGTCACGGTCGACGCTTTCCCCATCCCCAGGGGAGGTGGCGCGCGAGCGCACCTCGATTACCTCAAAGAGCTGCTGCGCAACAAGTGGTCGGTGATCATCTTTCCGGAGGGCCGTCTCACCGTGACAGGTGCGATCGGGACTTTTCGCAAGGGCGCCGCGATCCTCGCCGTGGACACCGGTGTGCCCATCGTGCCCGCCCACGTCGACGGAATGTACGAAGTCATGCCTCGGTTCCGGCGCGTGCCGCGCCCCGGCCATGTCACCGTCACATTCGGTGCACCGTTGATGCCCGAACCAGATGAGGACTACGACGCTTTCATCGCCCGAGTCGAGGCGGCGGTGCGGCGCCTCGCGGGTCCGAAAGGCGTCGAGGTCGAACCTCCGAGCGGAGCGCGCTCCGAGGGGCCCAACTATTGGTACTGACAGCGCAACCATCGACCCTGGTTTAGATCCCGGGTGAGCGTCGACTGGCCGCTGGGTGCGGTGGAGCTGAAGGTTCTCGACCTGCAGCGTGCGGTCGACTTCTACGAGTGGTTCGGTCTGAGCCGAATCAGCGGCGGCGATGACCATGCCGTTCTCGGTGCGGATGGTTCGCCGCTGTTGCGGCTCTTCGCGCTTCCCGGGGGTCGCGACCGGCCGCGGCACACCGCGGGCCTCTACCACTTTGCGATCCTTCTGCCCAGCGAGCAGGAGCTCGGTGGCTTCATGCGGCGAGCGCTCGACGAGCGATTGCCGCTCACCGGCACGGCTGACCATTTCGTCAGCCAGGCCCTCTATTTCGACGATGTCGAGGGCAATGGCATCGAGGTCTACGCGGACCGGCCGCGCAGCGAATGGACGTACCCGGGCGGCCGGCTCAACATCGGCACGGAGCATCTGGATTTCGAGCGGCTGCTCCGCATCGCATCCGCGCCGGAGAAGAAGTTCTCGGCAGGCACCGTCCTGGGTCATATGCATCTGAACGTGAGCGACCTCGACAAAAGCCAGGCCTTCTACGAGTCGCTCGGCATGGAGCTGATGGCAGAGGCGGGCCACGTCATGCGCTTTTTGAGCTGGAACGGCTATCACCACCACCTCGGGATCAACCTGCTGGAGGGGCGCGGCGCCGCCCCGGTGGCCGGCGACGTGAGGGGTCTGCGCGCCTTTCAGGTCAAGAGCCTCGCCGGTCGCCAGAGCGACCCGGACGGCATCCAGCTGGAGGCGCCGCTCTAGATCTCCAGGCGGGGCGCTGGCGATTTGTCGGGTAACCCACCCGATGACCAAACTCGTTGTCCTTGAAAAATCGTCGTGTAGGCTATTGTGCCGGCGATGTCCGAACTACTCCTGGTCGTCCAACTCGCCATCGAGCTGGCCTTCTCCGCCCTCGCGATCCGGACGATCGTGAGCTGGATGCGCCAGCCCGACCGGCGCCACGGTCACCTGGGCCTCGCCCTGGCCTCCCTGGCCATCCTGATCCTGCTCGCGCCGGCCCTCGGCGGCACCGGGCCGGTGGCCCAATCGCTGACCGACCTGGCCATCGTCCTGTTCCTCGTTTCGGGCTACGGCCTCCTCATGTTCCGCGACTCCTTCGTTCCGCTGGGCACCTGGGCGCGCCGCCTCATCACGGCGGGCATCGTGGCCATCGGACTGGCCGGCATCGCACTGCAGCTGCCCTCGAACCCCGAAAGCCCGCACACCCCTCTTCAGACGCTCGACTTCGTCGCGATCGTCGGTGTGTGGGCGTTCTGCATCCTCGAACCGATCGTGACCTTCTGGCTCGCGGCGCGGGGACGGCCCGCGGTGGAGATGGCGCGCTTGCGTTCCATCAGCATCGGGTACGCGGGACTCATCTTCGTCGTGGTTTTCGGGACCATCGCCGGATCGTTGAACGGCGCCGTTTCCCTCGCCGTCGACGTGATCGGGTTGCTCATCGTGCCCGTCCTGTATTTCGCCTTCTTCCCGCCCGTCTGGCTTCGGAGGATCTGGCGTCAACCGGAAGAGGAGCAGTTTCGAAGCGCGCTGCACGATCTGCTCCTGTACAGCTCCAACCGGGTTGAGCTCGCTGAAAAGGCCCTGGTTTGGGCGGAGCGTCTCGTCGGCGGTGACGCGGCTTTCATCCTGGATGACGGCGGTTCCGTGCTCGCAAGCCGCGGGATCACCACCGCGGAGGCCAAACAGCTGGCAATCAAAGGCCAAATACTGGGCCCCTCACTGGATGGTCGCGCCCCGCGACGCCAGGGCTCATCCGTCATCGTGCCCCTCGACCTGCAGCAGGGCCGCGGCGCGATGGTCATCCGGTCCGAGCGCCTCACCCCGATCTTCGGCGACGAAGAGCTCAGCCGCCTCAGCCAGTACGCGACGAGTCTCGCGGCGGGCCTCGACCGTGTGACGCTGAGCTCGAAGATCGCGGCCCTCGAGCGAGCCAAGACCGACTTCTTGAACGTCGCCTCGCACGAGCTGCGCGGGCCGATGACCGTGATCAAGGGCTACCTGACAATGCTCGAAGCGGGTGCGTTGGGTGACCTGGCGCCAAAAGCGCGATCGGTGCTTCCGCTTCTCATCTCCAAGTCGGACGAGGTCAACTGGATGATCGAGCAGATGATTGAGGCGTCGCGCCTTGAGGAGGGCCGCCTGGCCTTGAAGCGCCACCGCGCGGACATCGTCGAGCTCACGGACTCCGCCATCGATGGCGTCAGGATGCTGCTGACCGGCCACGACCTCAAAGTCGATATGCCGGTGGAGTCGATCGAAGCCGACGTCGATCCCGACCGTTTTCAGATCGTTGTCCGCAACCTGCTCAGCAATGCCGCGAAATACTCGGCCTCAGGCACCGACATCACGGTCGATGTGCGGCGCGACGACGGCAAGGCCCTGGTCTCAGTCCACGACGAGGGCATCGGTATATCGACGGAAGACCAGTCCAGCCTGTTCACGAGATTCGGCCGGATCGACACGAATCAGCACGTGCAGGGCACCGGGCTGGGCCTGTGGCTGTCGCGCGAGATCGCGCGCATGCACGAAGGGGATCTGACGGTGGAATCGAGGGCTGGCCTGGGCAGCACCTTCACCTTTTCGGTGCCGCTCAGACACTAATCTCACCTGAGTGTCAGGCTTCGTCGGGGTCCCGGATGCACAGGTGCGGTTTGAGCCCCGTCATTCTCTCGATCTGGGCCTGACGCTGGCGCCGCTGGGCTCGGGTCCATGGCTGCGGCGCGAAGGCGAGGCGATCTGGCGTGCCACTCGCACGCCGGCCGGCCCGGCGACGATGAAGATCCAGCATCACCTTGGTTCCATCGATGTGCTCGCGTGGGGTCCCGGCGCGGAATGGGCCGTCGCCCAGGCTCCTGCGCTCTGCGGCGAACACGACGATGACACAGGTTTTGTCCCTCTACATCCGCTGGTTGCTCGACTCCACCGCGAGATCCGTGGCATCCGAATGCCGAGGAGCCACGCCGTTTTCGAGGCACTCGTGCCGGCGGTCATCCTGCAGCAGGTCACAAGCGAGGAAGGGGTCGCCTCTTACCGCCACCTGGTGAACGCCCTCGGCGAGGTCTCGCCCGGGCCCGTCGCGCTGAAGCTTCCACCCTCGCCACAGGTCCTCGCCGGCACGCCTTACTGGGCCTTCCACCGCTTCGGAATCGAGCGCAGGCGGGCCGACGTGATCATCCGCGCGGCGCGCAGCGCCAAACGCCTCGAGGAGACCGTGACCATGGACCGCCCGAGCGCTTATCAGAGGATGCTCGCGTTTCCCGGCATCGGCCCATGGACGGCGGCCAAGGTCGCGATGGCCGCGCTGGGTGACGCCGATGCCGTCCCCATCGGCGACTACCACCTGCCGCACTCGATCGGCTACGCGTTCGAGGGCACCGCCCGCTCGACCGATCAGCGGATGCTCGAGCTGCTCGAGCCGTATCGCGGACATCGGGCGAGGGTGATCCGGCTGATCACCACCGCAGGAATTGGAGCCCCACGTTTCGGCCCGAAGAAACCGCTTCGGTCGATCATCGACAGGTAGGCCTACGCGTCGAGGGTCGCCAGCGTCTCCTCGACCAGCTCCACCAGCTCACCCATGCCCTGGCTGTCGAAGATCAATCGGGCACCTGCCGCTTTGTACAGCTCGGGGAGCGGCCGCGTGCCGCCCAGGGCCAGCGCCTCGCGATACCTGCGCACGGCGCCACTCTGATCCGTCAGGCTGTTGCGCCACACCTGCAGCGCGCCGAGTTGCGCGATCCCGTACTCGATGTAATAGAACGGGTATTCGAAGAAGTGCGGTTGAAAGTACCAGCGCGCGATTCGCTCGGCGTCGAGGCCGCCCCAGTCCACCGTGTCGCCTTCGAACCGCCGCCTGAGCTCCAGCCACTTCTGGTCTCGCGCATCGGCGTCGCGGCCTTCTCGAGTCGTGTACATCCATTGCTGGAAAGCGTCGACCGATGCGCAGTGCGTGAAAAAGTGGATCGCTCGCTCGAGGAGGGACCGCCGCGCGCGTTGGGCGTCGGCATTCGAGTAGTAGCCGCCGTGCTTCTGATCGACATAGGGCGCCGCAAGCAGCTCCATCGACATCGAGGCGACCTCCGCCATCTCTGCGCCGGGATGACGTTGGAATAGGAAAGGCAGGTTGGCGGCCTCGAAAACGTGAAAGCAGTGTCCCGACTCATGGAGCAGCGTGCGCACGTCCTCATCGATGCCGACCGCGTTCATGAAGATCAGAGGCATCTTGCGCGCGGGCAGCGAGTCGCAGTAACCGCCGGGCGCCTTGCCCTTCCGGTTGTCGAGGTCAAGCAGCTTCGCATCCGCCATCTTCTGGAAGTACGCATGGAAGTCGGGCTCAACGTGCTCGAAGATCTCGCTCGTGCGTGCGATGAACTCACTGACGTCGCGGTAGGGCTCGAGTGGGGTACGGCCTTTCGGGTCGACCCATAGGTCCCATGGCCTGAGCCGTTTCACGCCGAGATGCTTGCGGCGAACCTCGAGCAGTCGGTTGATGGCGGGCACGACCGCCCGCTCGACCGCCTCGTGGAAGCGAAAGCAGTCGTCCGGCGTGTAGTCGAAACGGTTCTTCTCGCGGTGCATGTAGTCGCGGTAGTTGTCGAATCCCGAGTTCTTCGCAGCCTGCTGGCGCAGGTCGTACATGCGGTCGAAGAAATCAGCCAGCGCGTCGCGTTGCTCGACGAAGGGCTTGAACATCGAGCGGAAGGCGCGCTCGCGGACCGCGCGGTCGTTGCTCTCGAGGAACGGCCACATCCGCTGCGGGGTCATCTCCTCGCCATCCCAATCGACGGTCATGGCGCCGATCGCCTTCGCCCATTCGGTCGAGATCTTGGCGAGCTCCGTGAAGAGCGGCACGTTGGCTTCGCTGAACAGCTCGATCTGGTTTCGGAACCTGCGAACCGTCGTCTCGAGGGCGGGCGTTACGTAGCCGAGCTCGACCAGTCGACGCTGCAGCCTGGTGCGCTGCTCGTCCGCTTGAGGGTCGATCTCGCTGCCGAATCTGAGGTGCGCCGCCTCGCTTTCGCGGTCCGCGGTATTGATGGAGTACGCGAAGTTTGCCAGGGCCGCCGCCTCATAAAGCAGCGACTCGAACTGCGACCAATCAGCGAGCCACGATTCGACGTTGGTGCGGTCCAGCGGCCGGGCGGCGAGCTCTTCGTAATATGGCGCGACGTCGTGCCAGGTCGCGTCTTTGAAGGCCTCGGCGGACTCAGGTAGAGCGATCACCACACACCCCCCGGCGAACATGCTACAGAGGCTCACCCGATGAAGTCCTCTCCGCTTCCCCTGCCGTCCGCCGTGCGGGCCGCGGCCGAGTCAGCGCTCGGAACCGCGCCCGTCAAGGAGGAATTCGCATGGATGAGCTGGGCCGGGACCGTGTGGCGCCTGGGCGGCCAGACCGGCTCCGTTTTCGTCAAGCGGGCGGCGGACCTTGGCGGTGAGAGGGATCGCCTGGCGTGGCTGGCCGGCCGTTGGCCGGTGCCGCAGGTGGTCGGGTTCTTCCACGACGTCGGCGACGACTGGCTCGTCACCCGCGAGATTCCGGGCGTGCCGATGTACCACCCGTCGATCGGCTGGGAGCCGGGCCGGGTGGCGACGAAGCTCGGCGAGATCGTTCGCGTCCTGCACTCCGTCGACGCAACTGGCTGTCCGTTCGGCGTCAGCAAGCGTGGCAACGTGCTCATCCACGGCGACTGCTGCCTGCCCAACGTGCTGGTGCAGGACGGGCAGCTGAGCGGTCTTGTCGACGTGGGGCAGTCCGGACTGGGGAATCCGGAAGACGACCTCGCCGCGGGAGTCTGGACGCTGCAGTACAACTTCGGCAAAGGCTTCGCGCGGCCGTTTCTCGACGCGTACGGCTGGCCGCCGATGACCGACCAGGCGATCGAGAAACTGAGGCGAAAGTACGCCCGCTAAGTTTCGGGTCCTCCCCATTCATGGGGAGGTGCCTCTTCCCCACGCAGTGGGGAAGTACCGCCGCTTGCGGCGGGGATGGGGCTGCGCCGGAGGGGCTGGGGAGGTCAGGTCGGCAGGACGATGTTCTCCACCGCGCGCCAGCAGTACCAGGCTGCCACTGATCGGTAGGGTCGAAATATCTCGCCTTCCGCCTGCAGCGCGCGGGGCGTGATCATCTCGCGCTTTCGATGAGCGAGCGTCCAGCCTTTGCGCACGCCGTAATCGTCTATCGGCCAGACATCGAGGCGGCGCAGCTGGAACATCAAGAACATCTCGGCCGTCCACGGGCCGATGCCCCGCACCTGCACCAGCCTCGCTTTCAGCTCGTCGTCCGACAGCGAGTCGACGTCCTCGAGCGGCACCGTCCCGTCCGCCACCTTGCGTGCGAGATCCGAGATCGCAGCTTCCTTTGGCCCGCTGACTCCGGCCGTGCGCATCAAACCCGGAGCCAGGGCCAGGACGGCGGCGGGGGAGAGGCCGTCTTCAAACAGATTCATGAAGCGGCCGAGGATGGCCGACGCCGCGGCGCCGGCGAGCTGCTGGTACATGATCGATCGGACCAGCGCGCCGAAGCTGTCGGCCGATGCGTCGCGCAGCTGCATGGGGCCGGCCCGCTTGATCAGCTTTGCCATTGCCGGGTCGCGCCGGGCGACAAGCCGGGTTCCCTTCGCGATTTGTTCGGGAGTCGCCGTCAGGGCGATCTTGGGCTTGGTCTTCAGGCGAATTCAGACATGAACTGGACGAACTCGTCGCGGGTCATCCGCAGCTCGTCCTCGCCAAGGTCCTTGAGCGGTCGCTGGGGGATGTGCTCGGTGGTCGCGAAGTCGGACATCTCGGCGTCGACGTACAGCAGGCCGGTCACCAGGTGACCCTCCGCCCGTCCCTCCTCGATGACCTTGATCGCAGCACGCCGGTCAGTGGGGTCGTGGTCATCGCCGAGCTTCTTGAGAAGGATGTGCGAACCGTCGTGGAGCCTGACGTCGCGCACGGTTCCCGGCTCGTAGTCGACCTGGACCTCTTCGAAGTACGGGATGAAGGACACGTCTGCGATCGACTCCTCGTGGTCCTTGACCCAGCTATAGCTCTTCGTCGATCCGTCGTGGTCGTTGAAGGTGACGCATGGCGAGATGATGTCGAGGATCGCGGTGCCGCGATGAGCGATCGCCGCCTTGATCAGCGGGACCACCTGCTTGCCGTCGCCGCTGAAAGAGCGAGCAACGAACGAGCACCCGAGAGCCAGCGCGACCGCGCATGGGTCGATCGGCTGGAAGGTGTTGACGGCGCCCTTCTTCTGCACCGAGCCGAGGTCTGCGGTCGCGGAGAACTGGCCCTTGGTCAGGCCGTAGGTTCCGTTGTCTTCGATGATGTAGGTGCAGTCGACGTTGCGCCGGATCATGTGCATGAACTGGCCCAGACCGATCGACGCGGTGTCGCCGTCGCCGGAAACCCCGAGCATGATCAGCTGCCGGTTCGCCAGGTGCGCGCCGGTCGTCAGGGCGGGCATCCGGCCGTGCACGCCGTTGAAGCCGTGCGCTGTCTCGACGAAGTACGCAGGCGTTTTCGACGAGCAGCCGATGCCGGACATCTTGGCGAGCAGGTGCGGCTCGACGCCGAGCTCATAGAGCGCCTTGATCATGTGGTTGGTGATCGAGTTGTGGCCGCAGCCCGCGCACAGCGTGGTGGCGGCGCCCTTATAGGCGTCGCGGGCAAGTCCGGCACGGTTCACTGTCGTGCTCACGCGGGTACAGCCTCCAGCTGAATCAGTGGTTCCGTGATTGCCGCGGCGGGAATCGGCTGTCCGTTGTAGTGGCGGATCGAGCGCACACGTTCGACGAGCTGCGCCGGCAACGCGAGGCGGATCAGGTCGAAGAGCTGGCCGTCGCGGTTCTGCTCGACCACATAAACGTGATCGTGTCGCCGAACAAACTCGGCAACGTCATCGGAGAGAGGCAGAGCCCTGACCCGAAGGTAATCGATAGCCTTGCCGGCGGCGGCCAGCGTTTCGCGCGCCTCGATGACCGCTGAGTGCGTCGAACCGAAGGCGATCAAACCGATCGAGGCGCCGCTCTCTTCGACCACCGGCGCCGGCAGGGCGTGGCGCGCGGTCTCCAGCTTGCGAGACAGCCGGTCCATGTTGCGCGCGTATGCTTCTGCGCCTTCCGTGTAGCGAGCCTGCTCGTCGTGCCCGGAACCTCGTGTGAAGTAACCCGCGGCGGGGTGGTCGGTGCCGGGAATTGTCCGATACGTCACGCCGTCACCGTCGACGTCGCGGTAGCGGCCCCACTCGCCGGCCAGCTTCTCGAGGTCTTGCTTCGAAAGCACCTTGCCGCGGTCGAAACCTTTCTCGGGGTACTTGAACTCGGGTGTCATCCACAGGTTCATGCCGAGGTCGAGGTCAGAGAGCACGAACACCGGCGTCTGAAATCGGTCGGAGTGATCGAAGGCGTCGCGAGCGAACTCGTAGCACTCCTCCACGGTCCCGGGCAGCAGCACGAGGTGCTTGGTGTCGCCGTGAGACAGCGTGTAGACGAACCCGATGTCCGCCTGCGAGGTTCGCGTCGGCAGCCCGGTCGAAGGCCCGATGCGCTGGATGTCGAAGATGACGACCGGAACCTCGGCGTAGTAGGCGAGGCCGGAAAACTCGGCCATGAGGGAGATCCCCGGTCCTGACGTCGAGGTCATCGCGCGCGCACCCGCCCAGCCGGCGCCGATCGCCATCCCGACCGCGGCCAGCTCGTCCTCGGCCTGCACGACCGAGACGTGCTTCTCGCCCGTCTTCTCGTCGACGCGAAAGCGGTCGGCGTAGGCGATCAGGTACTCGCACAGCGAGGACGACGGCGTGATCGGATACCAGGCCACCACGGTGACGCCGCCCATCAGCGCGCCGAGTGCCGCCGCCTGGTTGCCCTCCACGAGCACCTTGCCCTCGACCACCCCCGTCATCGGTTCGAGCCGGTAGGGATCTTGCTTGGAGAAGTTGTCCTGCCAGTAGTCGTAGCCGACCTTGATCGCGTCGAGGTTGACCGGCACCGCCTTCGGCTTGGGGAGGAACTGGCGCTTGACCCCGTGCTCGATGGCGCCCCACGGGATCCCCAGCAGGCCCGCCACGACTCCGACGTAGATCATGTTCGCCAACTGCTTGCGCAGCGTGTCGCTCTGGATCTTCGACTTTGCGAGCTTGGAAAAGGGGACCGGGTAGTAGACGATGTCGGTCCGCACGTCGGCGGTCGAGAACGCCTCTTCGTGGATGACGACGCCCCCGGGGCGCACGGACTTCAGGTCCTCGCGCCAGGTCGCCACGTTGAAGGCGATCAGGATGTCGACCTTGTCCGACCGGGCCATGTGGCCTTCCGGGGTGATGCGCAGCTGGTACCAGGTCGGCAGGCCCTCGATGTTCGAGGGAAAGACGTTTTTCGGCGCCACCGGGATGCCCATGTGGAAGATCGCTCTGGTGAGGACCAGGTTGGCGGTCTGGCTGCCGGAGCCGTTCACTGTGGCCGCCTGGATGGTGAGGTCGTTGACGATTGATTCGGTCACTTGGGTTTCTTGGATGGCGGATTAAGGATTCTACGCGCCTGCAGGGTTGGCCCTGGATTCCTTAGAGTCGTCGAGTCGTGAAGGTGGCCGTGCCCAAGGAGAGCGAGCAGGGAGAGCGCCGCGTCGCCCTGGTTCCCGACACGGCAAAGATGCTGGTGGCGGCCGGCCTGGAGGTCAGCGTCGAGGCCGGCGCCGGCGCGTCCGCGTTCATCACCGACGACCTTTACGAGAAGGCCGGAGCCCGCGTCGCAAGCCGGGCTGGAACCATGCTCCACGACGCCGACGCGGTGCTGAAGGTGCAGGCTCCGCGCGAGAGCGAGATCTCCCTGCTCAAGAAGGGTGCCGTCCTGATCAGCTTCCTGCAGCCGGCGACCCAGGCGGACACGGTCAGGTCCCTGGCCACGCACGGCATCACGGCATTCAGCCTCGAGCTGCTTCCCCGCATCAGCCGCGCCCAGTCCATGGACGCCCTGTCGTCGCAGGCGTCGGCGTCCGGCTACAAGGCGGTGCTGATGGCCGCGGACCGGATCGGCAAGCTGTTTCCGATGATGATGACCGCCGCGGGTACGGTCGCTCCGACGCGGGTCCTTGTGATGGGCGCCGGGGTTGCGGGACTGCAGGCGATCGCCACCGCGCGACGGCTCGGGGCCGTTGTGTCCGCCTACGACGTCCGTCCCGCGGTGAAGGAAGAGGTGCAGTCGCTGGGCGCCACTTTCATCGAGCTCCCGCTGGAGACCCAGGAGGGCGAGGGCGGCTACGCGAAGGAGCAGTCGGAAGAGTTCCTGCGCAAGCAGCGCGAGCTGATCGGCGAGCACGTCGCCAGGTCGGACGTCGTGATCACGACCGCCGCCGTGCCAGGACGCCGGGCGCCGCTGCTGGTGACGGGCGACATGGTCAAGGGCATGCGCCCGGGTTCAGTGATCGTCGACCTTGCGGCGGACACGGGCGGAAACGTCGAGCTCACGCAGGCCGGCAAGGATGTCGATGTCGGCGGGGTGACGATCATCGGCACGCGCAACGTCCCCTCCACGATGCCTTTGACCACAAGCCAGCTTTACGCCCGCAACGTCGCCAACCTGCTGCTGCACCTTGTCAAGAACGGGGTGATCGCCCTCGACATGCAGGACGACATCACCAAGGGCGCATGTGTGACTTACGGCGGTGAGATCGTCAACGAGCGCGCGAAGCAGATGGTCGCAACGACGTGAACAATGAGCTGCTGAACGAGCTGACCTTCTTCGTGCTCGCGATATTCGTGGGCTTCGAGGTCATCTCCAAGGTGCCCACCATCCTGCACACACCGCTGATGTCGGGCACCAACGCCATCCACGGCATCATCCTGGTCGGGGCGATCGTGATCGCGGCCGGCGCGCAGACGCCGGTCGAGATCGCGCTCGGCGTCGTCGCCGTGACCCTGGCCACGACCAACGTGGTCGGCGGCTTTGTCGTGACCGACCGGATGCTCGAGATGTTCAAGGGCCGCCAGCCGGCCCGGCCGTCCACGCCGCAAGAGACGAAGAAATGACGATAGCCATCGCCCTTGCCTACCTGGTCGCGGCGGTGCTGTTCATCCTTGGTCTCAAGCAGCTGAGCTCGCCCAAGGGAGCACGCAACGGCAACTTCACGGCCGCGCTCGGCATGGTCATCGCGCTCGGCGCGACGATCCCTCTCCTGCACTTCAGCCGCACCGGCATCACGATCATCGCGATCGGGGTCGTCATCGGCACCGTCGTCGGCGTTTTCGGCGCACGCATGGTTCGCATGACCGCGATCCCGCAGATGGTTGCGCTGTTCAACGGCGTCGGCGGTGGTGCTGCGGCGCTGGTGGCTGTGGCGGAACTGCTGCGCTTCGGCAATCACCCGGCGTTCAACGAGGCCTTTCCGAGCGTCTTCAGCATCGTCATCGGATCGGTCTCGTTCGCGGGCAGCATGGTGGCGTTCGCCAAGCTGCAGGCGCTGCTGACGGGAACGCCCATCACGTACCCCGGGCAGCAGGTGGTCAACGGCCTGCTCGCGGCCGCGATCGTCGGCTTTGCGATCGCGGTGCTGGCGGTCGCATCGATCCCTTTCTCGTTCATCGCGCTGATGGTCCTGGCGCTGATCCTCGGCGTCGCTTTCGTGCTGCCCATCGGCGGCGCGGACATGCCGGTCGTGATCTCACTGCTCAACGCATGCACCGGCCTTGCCGTGGCGGCAAGCGGTTTCACCCTGAACAACTTCGCGCTCATCGTGGCGGGCACGCTGGTGGGAGCTTCCGGAAGTCTTCTGACCAAGCTCATGAGCGACGCGATGGGACGCTCGTTGGGCAACGTTCTGTTCGGCGCGTTCGGCCAGGTCCAGAAGGCGGCCACCGCTGCTGCGGGCGGTCAGGCTCGCAGCGTGAGGTCGGCCTCAGCGGAAGACCTCGGCACCCTGCTGGCCTACTCGCAGCGAGTGATCATCGTCCCGGGCTATGGGCTCGCGGTGGCCCAGGCCCAGCACGCGGCGCGGGAGCTGGCGGACGTGCTCGAGAAGCGGGGCGTCGACGTCGAATACGCGATCCATCCGGTCGCCGGCCGGATGCCGGGTCACATGAACGTCCTGCTCGCGGAGGCCAACGTGCCCTACGAGCAGCTCAAGGAGATGGACCAGGTCAACGACGACTTCAAGAACGCTGACGTCGCCCTCATCGTCGGTGCCAACGACGTGGTCAATCCCGCGGCGCGCAGCACGCCGGGGAGCCCGATCTACGGCATGCCGATCCTCAACGCGGACCAGGCCAAGAACGTGATCTTCATGAAGCGCTCGATGCGCCCGGGCTTCGCCGGGATCGACAACGAGCTCATGTATGGACCCAACACTGTGATGTTCTTCGGCGACGCCAAAGACTCCCTGACCAAGCTGGTAGCCGCCGTCAAAGCCGCCTAGTCATTAGACGAGGTGGGGCCTCAGGCCGGATTGACTCCGGCCGTCACCAAGCGTTGACCGCCAGACGCCACCAGGCTGTCCTGTGTGGAAGGAGGGGGTCCCGCGGGGGAGGCCTGCCTCCCCCGCGCCTGGAAGAGGTGGAGCTGTAGGCCGGATTCACTCCGGCCGTCACCAAGCGTCAACCGCCAGCTGCCACCGGGCGACACCTGTGGAAGGAGGGGTCTCGTAGGGGAGGCCTGCCTCCCCTATGCCTGAATATGACGAAGCCTCCTTCCATGAGGTAGGAGGCTTCGCGCCGCGAAGAGGGTGTGGTGCACGAAATGCTATGGCCGGCCCATACAAATTGTTAGTGAGCCAGCCACAAATAAGCTCCGCCGGCGTTGTTGGTCACGAGTCCCGCTCCTTGAGCACCCGCTCGAGGTCCTTGGTGTCGAACGGGTGGGCGAGGCGGAGGACGAAGTGCTGCAGGCCGGCGTCCCGCCATTCCTTCAGAACCTTTGGGGTGAGCCCGCCCACGTTGGCCGTCCGCTCGATCTCGCGCGGGTCGCGCCCTATGCGCTCGCAGTAGTCGTCGACGAGCGCGGACTTGCGCGCGAACTCGGTGACGGATGCGATCGAGTTCCACATCTGGGCGTGCTCGGCGACCAGTCGCAGCATCACCTGTTCGCCGCCACCCGCGATGAGGAGCGGCATCGGTCCCGCCGGGCCTGGCCTCAGCTTGTTGATGCGCTCCTTGATGCGCGGCAGCACCTGTTTGAGCAGCCGGACGCGGTCGCGGGCCTCGCCGAAATCGAACCCGTACTCCGCGTAGTCGCGCTCGAACCAACCCGCGCCCAGTCCAAGGACGAGGCGGCCTCCCGACAGCTGGTCGACCGTGGCCGCGATCGAAGCAAGTACGTCAGGGTTGCGATAGCCCACGCATGTGACCATGGGGCCGATCTGCGGAGCTCGCGTGTCGATGGCGGCGGCGGCGAGCAGCGACCAGCACTCGAAATGATTTCCGTTCGGGTTCCCGTAAAGCGGAAAGAAGTGGTCCCAGAACCAGATGCTGTCGACGCCGAGGTCATCGGCGCGCCGCCATGCATCGCGGAGCTGCTGGATCGTGCACTGCTGCGGATGGATCGTGACCCCAACCTTGAACGGCCGAGCCGCACTCATGTCTGTGCGATTATCGACGCTCCATGATTCGACAGCTCGTCCCGACTCGGGTCGACCCAAGCACCGCCGGACGTGATTTCTGGAACAGGTATCACGAACTTCGCCGGCTGCGGCACAAAGAGCTGCGCCCCGACGACCCGCTCGAGCCCGACGACGTCGCCGAGAAATACATGAAGAAGCCGAATCCATTCGATTTCCAGCACTACTACGAGATCTCGCGCGAGGGAGTGATGCTGAGCTGGCTGCACGGGGAATCAGTCGCTCCCGCCAATCCGGAATACCAGACGAACAAGCATCTTCTGTGGGCGGACGCTTACGTGCGGATCGAGGAGCGTCGCCAGGGGATCGCCTCCTTGTGGCTGCCGCTGATCGCGCGGCTCATGGACGAGCTGGGATCCACGGTTGTGGGCATGCACACGGACCAGCCGAGCGGACATGCCTTTCTGGCCTGGCTCGGCGGCAAGCCAAAGCTGACCGACATCGAGAGCCGTCTCAGGATGTCGGAGGTCGACTGGCCGATGCTCGAGCGCTGGGCTGACGAGGGCGCGCGTCGCTCACCTCAAACCAAGCTCGAGGTCTATGACGGGAGGCTGCCCGACGCGATGCTGCCGCAGTTTGCCGCGCAGCGAAGCGCCCTCCTCAACACCATCCCCTTCGAGAACCTCGACATCGGCGACATCGTCGTCACACCGGAAAAGATTCGCCACTACTACGAGGTGACAGCTCTCACCGGCGAGGTCCCACACGAGGTCCTGACGCGAGAATCAGATGGCTCCATCTCAGGCATGACCGACGTTTCCTGGTATCCGTATCGCCGCACGATGCTCGAGCAGCAGTTCACCGGCGTGAGGCCTGATGCGCGGGGCCGAGGGCTGGGCAAATGGATCAAGGCGGCGATGCTTCTTCATGTCCACGAGCTCTACCCCGACGCCGAATGGGTGGTGACCGAGAATGCGGAGTCGAACGCGCCGATGCTCAAGATCAATCGGACGATGGGATTCAAGCCCTACCGCACGGCAATCGAGTACCAGGCGACGCGAGAGCAGCTGGAGTCGCGAATCCGCTCGGTCTAGGTCTGCCGGCTCCTCTGCACGCTGCGCACCAGAAGGATGACGCCGACGATGATCAGCAGTCCTGGCAAAGCCGCCTTGCCAACCGGGCCGAAGAAGTCACGGCCGCTGATGCCCAGGATCGATTCGAACACGACAAAGCCGATCAGAAAGATCATCAGGCCGATGAACATCAAAGTGCGTCCGGTCCTCAGCGCGTGCAGGTCCCGATCGCGCAGCGCCTGAAGGTACATGCCGAGCCCAATGCCTCCCGGCACGACGAGCGCCCAGCCGTAAGCCCAGATCGGCCAGTCGCCGGTGCTGTTCGCGTAGGCCAGCACGAGACCGAGCATCGTCACGATCCCTCCAGGAATCGTGGCGACGGCTCCAAAGCTGATGAAGCCGACGACCAGCAGGGTGAGCCCCGGGATCAGGATGAAGAGAGGCCAGCCGTTTTCTGTCAGGTCGACCCCGGACATCACGACGAGCAAGGCGAACAGACCGACGACCACGAGCACGATGCCAAGCGCGGCGCTGGACCCGCTGCGGCGCGGCCGTGGGGGATAGGGGACGGCGTCGACGTATGGAGGCGGCGCGGTGGGCGGCTCCGGACCGGGCTCAGGCGTCGCTTCAGGGGCCAGCGTTGTGCTGGCCTCCGTCGGTTCCGGCGCCGCCGGAGCCTCGGGTTCGATCGGTTCCGAGACTGTCTCGGGAGGCTCGGGAATCGCGGCCGCCTCATCTTCTTCGCCGGCCGGTTTCCTAGAAGCGAATATGTCAGGACTTCCGGAAAGCAGGTCCGGGTTCACATGCACCATGTCGTCTTTGACGCTTGCGTCGTCGGTCGAGTCGTCCGGTGACGGCTTGGGGGCGCGCTTTCGCTTGCTCATGGGACGAAAAGCTTAACCGCCATCCCTGAGAGCGAACATCGGGTTGACGGGACCATGGCCGTGACCGATCTCGAGCGCATCGGCGATCGCCTGGGTGATGAAGCTCTTGGCCTGGCGAACCGCTTCACCGGGTTGTGCGCCCCGCGCGAGCCAGGCGGCGATTGCGGCCGAGAAAACGCAGCCGCTGCCATGCGTGTTCATCGTGTCGATCCGCAGGGCTTGAAGTTCGATCAGCTGGGATCCATCGAAGAAAACGTCGGTCACCAGTTTCATGTCCGCAGCGTGGCCGCCCTTCACCACCGCCGCCCGCGCACCCATCGCGACGAGGTCGCGTGCCGCGTGACGACACTCTGCGAGGTTGCTGATCGTGCGGCCGAGCAGCACTTCCGCCTCCGGCAGGTTCGGCGTGACAATCGCGGCGAGCGGGATCAGTCGATCGCGAAGCGCGCCGACCGCGTCGTCGCGGAGCAACCTTGCTCCGCCCTTGGCCACCATCACGGGATCGACGACGACATCGCGCAGGTGGTATTCCGTGATCGCCTCCGCAACGGTGGCGATGATCTCCGCACTCGACAACATGCCGGTCTTGGCGGACTGAACGCCCAGGTCCTCCACGACCACCCTGATCTGCTCGCGAATCAACGAGGTTGGCAGCTCGAGGATGTCGGTGACGCCGGTCGTGTTCTGGGCCGTGATCGCGGTGAGCGCCGAAGTGCCATGGACGCCGAGCGCGGCGAATGTTTTCAGGTCGGCCTGGATACCTGCCCCGCCTCCTGAATCGGAGCCGGCGATCGTGAGCGCGACCGGAAGCCTCAAGCGCGGCCCCATTGGCGGCCGCTCCAGTAGACCGCCGCCGCTACGCCGACGCTGACGAGTCCCGAAAAGTCGGCGCCGTGGAGCCCCGCGATCAACGGATCGTTGAAGAAGGTGGGTTTTGCCACCAGGTTGCCGAACAGGTTGGCGTAGTTCACAAAGAGCAGGCTCGAGGCCGTCCCGGCGAGCCACGCGCCCAGTGCGAGCGCCGGGCGCGCCTTGTGCTCGAACACGAAGAAGCTGAGCAGCACGACGGCGGCCCATGCCGGCGCCCACAGGTAGGTCAGGATCAGGAAGTCCTCGTAGGCGATGTGGAAGTCGCTGACCAGCACCGCGTACGTCGCGAGCCCGGTGCCGAGCAGACCGCAGCCCAGCGCCGTCTGCCAGCGCTGGAGCTTGATGCCCATCGCGAGCGTCACCAACCCCGCCGTGTACACGTCGAGGTAGTTGGCCCAGATCTCTCCGACGACTATGAAAAGGAAGAAGGGGATCGCGACCCACGTCGGTGCGTGCGCGCTGATCACCGCGAGGACTCCCTGGTCGGCCGCCAGCTTCGCGTCGATGGTCGGAAGCAGCAGACCGAAAAGGCCAAGCAGGATCATCGGCACCGCAATGCCCACGACCGGCCACAGGGTGACCGATCGAGTCGAGCTTGCCGCGGGCAGGTACCGGGAGTAATCGCTCGCAAACGGATACCACGAGGCGACCAGCGCGAAGCACGTCATGAAGCCGAGCACGAAAGCGCCGGCGTAGTTGGAGCCTGTTACGACCGCACCCTGCGCCCAGTTGAATTGCGGCGCGAGCGACAGGAACAGGGCCGCGGACAGGACGGCGAACGCGACCGCGCCGTATGCCTCGAGGACCTTGATCGTCTGGTGGCCGAAGACAGCCACCCCGACGCTGATCGCAGCGATCACCAGCACAAGTCCGAAGGTCAACCACCGGTTGCCGCCTCCGAAGAGCTGCGCCCCCGCCTGCGCCGCGATGACGCAGTCGACGGCGAACCAACCGGTGGCCAGAAAGAGGGTCAGCCCGGCGCCGAGATAAGAGCCGCGGAACCCGAAGATCCCGCGCGTGAAGACGATCTGGGGCAGGCCTGAGCGCGGACCGGTGTTGCTGAGCAAGCCCAGGATCAGCGCCGCGGCGGCTGTGCCGAGGGCCGTCGCGACGAGGCCGTCCCAGACCCCGAGACCGTAATAGGTCGTCAGCAGGCTTGCGGTGAAGAGGCTCGCGTAGTTGACAAAGGCGCCCGCCCAAAGAAACGCGAGGTCCCGCGGCGCGCCATGACGTTCCGCGGCGGGGATCGCCTCGATGCCGCGCGCCTCGACGCGGCCAAATAAATCCGCCTCTGCGGTTTGAGCAGCAATGTCGCCCATGGTTCTCCCTCCGCTGGCATTACCCAGTTCAGGTTCATGCGGTCGGCGCGTCGGCGCCCTCTCAGCTCGAAACGCGAGCTCCCGTCAGAAAGGGATGTTACCGGTGCGCTATGTCTGTCGCCACGGCGCAGGCAGGAGGTGCGCCAGGATGCGATACACCTCGGGATTCAGTGCCAGCCCGACGTGGCTGCCGTTGACCTCGATCGAGTTGAGGTCGTGGCGCAGACACGCCTTCCAGTTGACGACTCCATCGGAGCGGGAATAGATCGAGGTGGTGGGGACCCGCGGCGCCGCGCGCAGGTCGCGTAGGAAGCGCATCTCGACAGAGGCGGGATGCCCGTACCGAACCGCATTGAAAAGATGTGCCGCATGCACGCCCGCCATGGTCAGCGGATGCACGTCGAAGGGGTCATTGAGCGGAGAGCCGAGCGTGATCACTTGCTCGACCAGGTCCGGCCTGCGGTGCGACAGGACTTTCGCGAGCACGCCGCCGCGGCTGTGGCCGATGAGCGAAACGCGAGACGCGGACTTGACGTGCATCGCGATGAGCGTGTCGATCAGCGGTCTGAGCATGACCTCGGAATACATGACGTTGAAAGCCACACCGGCGAGGCGAGGTCGGTAGCCGACGCGGCGCAGCCAGTCGAACTGCGTGCGAAGAGTCCAGTCGCCGGCGAGGAAACCCGGGATCAGCAGAACAGGTTTGCGCAATCCCGGCGGCACGTCGTCGCCCCGGAACACGGGATCGCGAATCAGTTTCAGAAACTCGAGATAGAAGCGCCCCTCGAGCCACATCGGCGGGATCGGATCCCAGCGGCCCATGTGACGCAGGTGGGGAAGGATCGAGGCGGAAACCTGCAGCCGTCCGGGCCGCCGGCTATGGGGTGGTTCTGAGACGGTTGCCAATTTGTGTGCTGAGCGCTACTCCGTTAAGAAGCTTCGGCGGGCTCCGACCGGATTCTATATGCGCTCCACCCATTCAGCGCCTTCATGAACAGCCCGGGCGTTTCCATCATCGGAACGTGGCCGGCGCCTTCGAGAATCTCGAGTTCCCAATCCGGACGCCGTCGGCCAAGCTCGACCACCGCTGAGATCGGGATCACGCGGTCGAGGCTGCCGTGAATGACCAGGGTCGGGGCGCGCACCGCGAGGACGCGGGTCCAGAAGCGGGGATCCGCCATGCGCAGCCCGATCGAGCGCGACGCCTGAATGAGGGCGCGGCCGTTCTGCCGTCCGAGCTGGGCGCGTTCGCGGGTGAGCTGGACGTGGGCTTCGACGACCGTGGGGTCGACTCGAGACGGGTCGGCGGAGACGAGCTCCAGAGCCCGTTTCACCAGAACTTCCGGTCCGAGCGTCTGGACCCGACGGTCGAGCAGCGTTTGCGCGAGGCCGGGAACGGTGAGCGCGGCCATGAGGCCGAGCATCGCGGGCTCCGGCCGGCGAACGTGCGCGCCGGGGATGGCCGGGTCGACGAGGACCATCGATGTGACCCAGTCCGGTTGAGTTGACGCCTCGACGATCGCGATATGGCCGCCCATCGAGTTGCCCATCAACACCACAGGCTCGCCGATCACCGTTGCGATGAAGTCGTGAACCAGCTGCGCGTTCGCACCGACCGTGGCTGAGCGGCCGAACAGTGGCGTTTGTCCGAAACCGGCCAGGTCGATTGCCAGGGCGCGATGAGTTTTCGCGATCTGGGGTCCGACGGCCATCCAGTTGAGGGCACTGCCCGCGAGACCGTGCACCATGAGCAGAGGCTGGCCCGAGCCGCCGAAGTCCAGGTAATGGACCGGGCCACGCAGGTCTGCGACTTTATGCCGCAATGCGTCATGGATCGTACGCCAGGATCCCGGAGGCGAGACGCGTGAGGATCTCCGCGACAGCTGCCGGCGTGCGGCGCCCGTCTTTGTAGAGGCGGTCGAACACGGCGAAGGTGCCCAAGGCCGCGAGCACGTCTTCTGCTTCCTTCGTCGAGCACCCGGGACGCAGGGCATCCGCGGCGGCCAGCCGTTCGACGAGCTGGTGCTCCACCTCGCGCCCGGCGCTCGCGCCCGCGCTCGGAAGGTTCCTGTAGAGGGCGGGGTCGGACGCCCACCTGGCGCAGGCCTCGACCAGGATCTGGCGGACGGCCTCGCGCGGGTCGGTTGCCGGAGGCGGGTGGGTCCCCTCCGGCGGCGGCCTCGGGACGATGGCTCGAAGTAATTCCTCTTTGGAGCCGAAGCGGTTGTAGATCGTGATGCGCGATACCCCTGCCCGCCGAGCGACCGCGCCCACGCTGACGGCGGAGGCCGGGCCGGCCGCGACCAGGGCTCGGGCGGCGTCCAGGATGGCCGCGGACGTGCGGTCGACCGAGGCCGTTCGCCGACCGAGCCGGTAGCCCCGGGCCATTCAAGTAAATTAACATACTGTCTGTTCAATACCTCGTAGGTTGGCCCGGGCCGCCACGCCGACCGCACCTCCGACAGCCGTGGCTCGCAGCATCTACGCCGACTCACAGCGGCGGACGGCCGACGACCTACCATCGTCCGCTGTGAGGTTGTGGGACCCGCTTGCGATTCGCGAGCTCTCCGCCCTTCTGCGCGACCCGGTGTTTCGAGGTCGGGGCGTCCCCCATGGCGACGGTCGCCCGGTTCTCCTCATCCCCGGTTTCCTGGCAGGTGACTGGACGCTGCGGGTGATGGACAGCTGGCTGAAGCGAGTCGGTTATCGAACCTTTCTCTCGGGCATCCTGCTTAACGTCCAGCATTCCGAGCGCCTGATCTCCGACCTGCGAAAGAAGGTGGCGGACCTTCAGAAGCAGACCGGCTCCCGCATCACGCTAGTCGGTCACAGCCGGGGCGGTCTGCTGGCCAAGGTGCTCGCTCAGCGCCGGCCGCAGTTTGTCGAGCAGGTCATCACGCTCGGCTCGCCACTGGCCGACTGGACCGACCTCGCCGCGGTGACGCATCACGCTGTCGGAGTGGTGACGACGGCCAACGAGCTCGTGTACGGCCGGAGGCTCAATTCGGAAGGCCGCTTCACGTATGACCTGAAGCTCGCTCCGATCGTGCCGACGACCTCGATCTACACCAAGACCGACGACGTCGTGAATTTCCGCTCGTGCCTGCGTCCCGACATCCCTGCGATCCAGGTCTGGGGGTCTCACAACGGGCTGGTGGTCAACCCTGAGGTGTATCGGCTACTCGGACGTCTGCTGGCCCGGCCGCGCCGGGCTGCCTAGCACGCGTTGATCGCGATCGCCGTCGGTATGGCGCTCCTGGCCGCCGTATTCCACGGCACCTGGAACATCCTGGTGAAGGTCAGCGGCGACCCGATCACGACGTTTCGGCGCGCGACCGTGATGGCGGCGATCGTCGCGACGCTCGCGTTGGCGCCGGCCTGGTTGCTGTTCGGCCGTCCGAACGTCGCGCCCGGCGGACTGCTCTTCGCCGTCGTCTCATCTGTACTCGAGACCACCTACCTGTGGCTGCTGTCGGCTGCCTACCGCCGGGGAGAGCTTTCGGCGGTTTACCCCATCGCCCGCGGCTCGGCGCCGTTGCTCAGCGTCATGGTCGGCCTGCTCGTGCTCGGCGAGCGCTTGACGTCGCCGCAGCTGGTCGGAGTGGGTCTGCTGCTGGCCGGCATCCTGGCGGTCGCCATCTCACAGGCAAGTGGCCGAGCCACCCTCCCAGCCTTGATGACCGGGGTCGCCATCGCGGCTTACACCTCGGTCGACCGGGTGGGAGTGCGGCTGGCCACGCCGTGGTTTTATGCCTGGCTTCTCTTCACGTTGATGGCGATCGAGCTGCCGCTGACCGTGTGGGTGGCCTCGGCGCTGGGCAGATATCGACCGCCGGCCACCGCGCAGCCTCCAACCTGGCGACAATCGGGCGTGATCGGGTTCTTCTTCTGGGCCGGTTACTTCCTCGTTCTGTGGGCGCTGAGCCTCGCACCGTTGGCCGTGGTGGCCCCCGTCCGTGAGCTCGCCATCGTGGCCGTCGCCGTGTGGGGCGTGTGGCGTCTGCGGGAGGGGGGAAGGGTCGCGCTCAAGCTCTCCGGCGCCGCCGCCACCCTCGCCGGCGTGGCGCTTCTCGCGATCTAAGGCCCGGCCTTAAATCGGGTGGTAAGGTAAGTCTGTCCCCGGGTAGTTCGGGTGATGTTCGCCGCGGTCGGATCTTCTCGAAAGGACCCGTGCGTTCGCGACTAGCTTTCGAGAAGAGGAGTTTGGGGATGCCGACTGGGACCATCAAGAAGCTGGTCTCCGACCGAGGCTTCGGCTTTATCGCGGCCGAGGACGGGAAGGAGTACTTCTTTCACCGGACCGGCCTGGACTCGAGCATCAACTTCGACTCGCTGGCCGGCGGCGAGCGGGTGAGCTTCGAGATCGAGCCGAGCCAGAAAGGCCCGCGCGCCAACCGGATCAAGCTCGCCTAGCTCTTTCGACGTCGAGCCGCTCGGCGGCTACTCGCTGCGGGAAAGCGCCGGGTTCATCGACGCCTGGCATGAGGCTCCTTCGGAGGGCGGCAAGGCAGATGGGCATCTCCACCTCGCGTACCTGACGGATGGCGAGTGGACACCGGCCGGGGTCTGCCTGACCCAGGACGCCGAGGGCCGCGTCCACGGGACGGTTTATGGAGATGCGCCTCTCGAGGTTGTCAATCGCCAGACGTCGCGCATCCTCAGCCTGGACGTCGACGGGCGCGAGTGGCCGCACGTCGCGCAGCGCGATCCAGTGGTCGGCGGGCTGCAGCGAATGTTCCCCGGTTTTCGTCCGGTCAACTGGTCCAACGCCTATGAGGCGGCCGCGTGGTGCCTCATCTCATCCCGGATCTCCATGCGCCAGGGGCAGGGCGTCAAGGAAAGGATGTGCCGTGAGCTCGGCGCGTCGATCGACATCCACGGCCATCGTCTCTACTGCTTTCCAGCCCCGGAAGCCCTGGTCCAGCTGAAAGCGTTCAAAGGACTTTTCGGGCGCAAGGTCGAGTACCTCAACGCGCTCGGTCGTGCCGCTCTGGCCGGCGAGCTCGACACCGACACCTTGCGCGCCTTGCCACGCGACGAGTCGCTGGAGCGCTTGAAGCGTCTTGCCGGCATCGGAGAGTTTGGGTCGCAGCTAATCAGGCTGCGCGCCTTGAGCGCGGTCGACGAGCTCCCGACGACCGAACGCCGCTTGCTCGAGGCGATTCGCGAGGCGTACGGCTTCACCCATGACCCGGACATGGCTGAGCTCGAGACCATCGCCGAGCGATGGCGGCCGTACCGCATGTGGGTCGCCGTGTGCTTCCGCCGGTCGCTCGCCGGCGGCGCGAGCATGACGCACTCGAGGGCCGCCGGCTAGCGGCGCGGGGCAGGCGCTTCAACGGCGCGGAACTGGTCGTGGCTCATCACAAGCAGGTGCGCTGCCGAAACCGACAGCACTGTCGCGTCATGCAAGCCGCGGTCGCGCATCGCTTTCCAACCAACCGTGTCGCCTGGTCCCAACCGGCTTGATCTGCCCTCGCGGCACGTCTCCAGCACGCCGGACGCGACGATCACGAGCTGATGGCAGAGGCGTCCCGCCTCGCCGATGAGCGTGCCTGTGGGAACGCACACCTCATCCACGAACGGGAGGAGCCGGCGCAGTCGCGCATCGCTCCAGCCGCGGAGCTCTTTGGTGGCGCGCAGCGCATCGAGCCGGTCGCGATCACCCATGGGTGTGATCGCTTGTGATCGGGATGGATCCTTCGCCGACGCCTGCCGAAAACCTGAGGCGCACGCCGGGCCCGACGCGCTTGAGAAGGCGCAGCGCACCGTAGTTGTCGCCCTGGATGTCGACCTTAAAGGCGTCGACTCCCTCGTCGGCAGCGCGGTTGGTCAGCGCGGCGATCAGCCGGGTGCCAAGGCCCTGTCGCTGCCAGGCGTCGGCGACGATGATCGCAAGGTCCGCCTGCTTCGCACCTGGCGGTCGCGCGTACTGCGCCACGCCGACGATCTCGCCACCCTCGACGGCCGCGATCGCCTCGTGGTCGTGGTGGTCGATGCGAAGGACGGACGCCTGGAACACGTCGGGCCGCGAAATCGGACTGAAAAAGCGCCGGTAGACGGATTCGGGGGAGAGCCGGCCGAACATACGGCTCAGCGGCTCACCGTCCGACCGATCCAGCGTGGCGAGTCCCGGTCGCCCAGCGCATCCACCTTCGATCTCGAGCATCTCCAGCCTCCGTTCAAACAAATAGCACGATCGGTCGTACACTCACAATACTAACCGACCGTTCGTGCTAAAATCAAGTGCGCGAATGGCAGTTCAAACCGATGGACGCCGTCTGCGGGGGATGAAGACGCGGCAGTCGATCCTCGCCCACGCCGCGCGAGTCGGATCCGCGGAAGGGCTGGAAGCCGTTTCGCTCCAGCGCCTCGCCGACGACCTCGGCATCAGCAAGAGCGGGCTCTTTGCGCACTTCGGTTCCAAGGAAGAGCTGCATCTCGCCACGATCGAGGCCGCCGCGCAGATCTTTACCGACGAAGTGATCCGTCCCGCGCTCGCCCAACCTCGCGGGGTTCGACGGGTCTGGGCGCTGTGCAACTCGTGGCTGTCCTATCTGGAGCGCGGAGTTTTTCCAGGCGGATGTTTCTTCTGGGCCGTGGCGGAGGAGTTCGACAGCCGGCGGCCCGGTCCGGTGCGCGACTCGGTGCTCAAAAAGAAGGGCTACTGGTCGTACAGCCTCCAACGCGCCGTGCGTGAGGCGCAGCTGGCGGGCGAGATAGATGCGGCGGTGGATCCGGAGCAGCTGGCCTGGGAGCTCGACAGCCTGCTCGGCGGCGCCAACAGCGGGTTCAAGGGCGAAGACGGGATTCGCGCCCTCGAGCGCGGGCGTCGCGCGATCCAGGACCGGCTGACTCGAGCGGCCACCCCGGCGGCCGGCTCTCTCGACTGACGAAGTGGAGCGGTAGGCCGTAGAGGGGAGGCGTGCCTCCGCTACGCCTAAGACGGAGTGGAGCCATAGGCCGGATTCACTCCGGCCGTCCCCGGGCGTTGACCACCAGACGCCGCCGGGTGGTCCTATGTGGAAGGAGGGGTCCCCGCAGGGGAGGCCTGCCTCCCCTACGCCTGAGACGCAATGGAGCTGTAGGCCGGATTCACTCCGGCCGTCGCCGGGCGCCGACCACCAGACGCCGCCGGGTGATCCTCAGTGGAAGGAGGGGTCCCCGCAGGGGAGGCCTGCCTCCCCTGCGCCTAAGACGCAGTGGAGCTGTAGGCCGGATTCACTCCGGCCGTCCCCGGGCGTTGACTACGAGACGCCGCCGGGTGGTCCTATGTGGAAGGAGGGGTCCCCGCAGGGGAGGCCTGCCTCCCCTGCGCCTTACTGCGAGTGGCTGCGCACGAGGACCATCGCCGCGATCCAGAGCAAACCGCCGCAGGTGAGCAGCACCCACAGCGTCCAGGGGATGAGCGAGAACTCGACGAGCGCGCCAAAGATGCACATCGCCGCCGCACCCGCCAGCACGAAAGAGCCGGGTAGCAGGAGCCAGGCCGAGTACCAGGGCGGCTGCACGACATCGCCCTGGCTGAAAACTCTGCCGGCTCCGAAGATCAGTCCCGCGGTGATCACCGCAGGTACGGTCAGGCCGAACGCCCAATGCAAGTCCACGGCGCCGGCGGCGGCCGCCACCAGCGGCTGCACTCCCGCGAGCGCGAGCCCGGCTGCGACCGCAAAGGCGACCAGCCGAAGCATCGCGCTCGGATGCGGCACGTTCAGCAAAGTAGTGTGACGGCGAGCAATCGAACTTCCCCCGGTTACTAACACCAACGCACCGGCGCCGAATGAAACCCGATCAGGCGATCGCGAACAGCACGTGGTTGCGACCGGTGGTCTCGATGACACCCGGATGCTGTGACTTCAACGTGACCGTCGCCTCCTCGATGAATCGGCGTCGCTTGTCGCTGGGGACTCCGTCCATGCGGGCGGCGCAGTCCCACCAGCTGGTGCAGAGCGAGACGAGCTGTTCGGCGGACTCCCAGACCACGCGTTCGTCTATCACCTCCACACGAGCGGACTCAAAGCCCGCGCCAAGAGCCGCCGCCTTGAATGCGGAGGTGTCGCCGACCATCTGCCGCGTCGCGTCCTGGTCGACGGCGCGGGGCGGTGGGGGGAGCCAGCGGTCGATGACGCCGTCAAGGAGCGCCCAGACCGATTCCTTCACGGGTGTGACCGGGACGCTGGCGGCGAAGTGTGAGCCGCTCCGCAGCACCCGCCGAGCCTCGCCCATCGCGCGGGCGAGGTGCGGCGCGAACTGCAGACCGTGACCGCACACAGCGGCATCAAACGAAGCGTCGGGGAAGGAGAGCTCCTCCATGTCCATGAGCTCGAACCGCGCGTTGGGTATCGCGGCCGAACGTGCGATGTCGATCATCCCTGGGGCCAGGTCGATTCCGACGACGCTGCCGTCGGGTCTGACCGCCGCGGCGAGATGGCGGCTCAACGTGCCGGGGCCGCACGCGATGTCCAGCACGCGCATCCCAGGCTTGGCCTCGATCAGCTCGATCACGCGCTGCCGTCCGCGCGCCTCGCCCCTGGCCATGATCTGGTCGAGCCGGCGCTGGTACGCGGCCGCGTGGCGGCTGAAGATGGCCGGGAAGAGCTCCTTGGACTTCAGCCCAGGGATCTCCACTGACCCTCCAGCCACGCTGCCGCTCTGAGGGTTCCGGCGTTGGTCCGGCCGGCCACCTGGATGCCCACGGGTAGCCCGAGCGGCAAGGGCGCGGGCAGGACCGCGACCGGTTGGTGCGTCGTGTTGAAAGGGCGGGTGAACCTGGACAGCGGCTCGCGGACCTCTGGGCCGGCGTCGACCGGCGGGGCGACGATCGCGGTGGCGGGGAGGACCAGGGCGTCGATCGCCTCCATCGCGCGCTGGGCCTCGACCTGCAGCTGCATTCGCTCCTCGAGGGCCTGCAGATACTCGCCGCTCGGAATCTCGAGTCCCCGCCGGATCAGGCGAAGCACGTCGGCGCCGTATTTCTCCGGGGACTCCGCGGCCCACCGTCGGTGATATTCGGCAGCTTCCGCCAGCAGGATGGTCAGGCCCACCTCGAACAGCCTGCTGCGGTCGACGAACTCGATCTCGGGCAAGCCTTTCGATACCTTGGACCAGGCTTCCGACGTGGGCCGGTCGAGGTCGGTCACCCAACCCGCAGGCACCGCCAGCTGCGGAGCGGTGAGCGCATCAAGGGGTACGTCTTCGCCCGACATCATCGAGTACGCGGTGGCGACGGCCGCGATGTTCGGCCCCATCGGCCCGAGTGTGTCCAGCGACCTGCTCAACGGGATCACCCCGGAAATGTCGATGCTGCCGAATGCCGGTTTGAAACCCGCCACGCCGCAGAGCGAGGCGGGGATGCGAATCGATCCGCCGGTGTCGCTGCCGATGGCCCAGTCGCACAGAGCGGCGCCAACCGCCGCGGCCGAACCCCCTGACGATCCGCCCGCGACACGGCTGGGATCGGCTGGGTTGCGCACCGTGCCGTAGTGCGGGTTGACGCTGGTGACGCCGTAGGCGAACTCGTGCAGGTTGGTCTTGCCGATCACCACGCAGCCGGCCTCGCGGATGCTCCGGACCACCGGCGCGTCTTCGGTCGCGGGGACGTTCGGGAGAATGATTCCGCCCGCTGTCGTGACCATTCCGCGCACGTCGACCAGGTCCTTGACGGCAACCACGGTCCCTTCGCCCTCCTCGTCGGACACCGAGATAAAGGCGTTCAGGTGGGGCCACAGGCGGATGCGGTCGCGCGCCTCGGCCAGGTTCACGCGACTAATTCTCAGGGGTCGAGATTCGGGGCCGCCGAGTTATCCTTGCCCGCTGATGTCAGGCAGCCCTTCCGGAGGCTTCGCGTCCGCGAACCTCTCGTGGAGCAAGGTCGACGTGCTGACCTCGTTTCAGCGCCTGACCGCGGAGATCCAGGTCCGCGGCGGGAGGCTGCGGGAGACGATCAACGACCCGGAGCCGCTCTTTCACCTGCGCAACGTCAGCGCCGAGCCGCTGGTCCCTGGCGCCGTACCCCTGACCGGAATCCCCGAGGGTCTGTTCAACAAGGACTTCGTCGGCGGAATCCGCACCATCGAGCCGGAGCCGCCGCCGCCCGACCTCGTGGCCGACATGATGCGCCGCTACGTGATGTTCCAGGCCGCCGCCTTCATGGTCACCGGAGCGGCCGAGTTTCCCAAGGCGACTGAGCCCTCGATGCACACCGAGATCCTGATGAAGGCCCGCTTCTTCTCGATCCTCGACGCGACCGTGACGATTTTCGGGGTCGCCGGCAAGAGCTGGACTCAACCGAACATCTGGGTCAACCGCGACCTGATGCTGGCCGTCTTTCTAGGCTGAACCCCGGCCGAAAAGCCTCTCGAGCCGCACCTTGAGCAGGTGCCAAAGCAGGCCGAAGGCGCTTACCGGCTCCGCGGCCACCGGCTGCGGCCGCGGCGCGGAGCGGGCTACGGCCGCCGTCACGTCATCGTCCGGGGCCGGGTCTTCCGCCGCCTCCAGGTTCGCCTTGATGCAGGCGGCCATGTCATTGACGATCCGTTTCGACACGTCTTCCATCACGCCGCGGCCAAACGAAGCCACCCGTCCGGCCACGTTGTAGTCGGTCACGATCTCGACGAGCGAGCCCTCGCCTGCCGCCTGCACCTTCATGTGCGCCGAAGCCCGGGCCGAGCCCTGGCCGGTCGTTTCCCGGCCTTCCGCCGTCAGCGTGGCCGTGCGCTGCGCATCGTCGCGGTCCGCAATCTTGGCCACTCCGCTGTAGGCGACCGTGATCGGACCAACCTTGACTTTCACCTTGCCCTTGAAAGTGCTGGCGTCCACGACCTCGGACAGCTCGGCGCCCGGCACGCAGCCGACTACTTTGTTGACGTCGAGGAGGTAATCGAACACCCGGTCGGGCGGGGCGCCCACCTGAAAGGAATTCTCCAGTTGCATTTCCCGCCTAAAAGTAGCGCAATAGAGGGGTTCATCTGCGCCGCCGGGCGCGCGCAGGGCGCACTTTTAGTGGCGGGATCCATCGGTGCCGCCCGCGCACCGCTACTGGAGGGGTTTAGGAGGACTGATGAAGCTCAAGGTCGCGACAACCGTCAACGGCCGCCGGCACGAGCATGAGGTCGAGCCACGCCTGCTGCTCGTGCACTATCTCCGGGACAACCTGGGGCTCACCGGCACGCACATCGGCTGCGACACGAGCCAGTGCGGCGCGTGCACCATCCTGGTCGACGGCAAAGCAGTCAAGAGCTGCACGATGTTCGCGGTTCAGGCCGAAGGAAGGAGCCTGCAGACGATCGAGGGCATGGCCAAGGATGGCGAGCTCCATCCGATCCAGCAGGCCTTCTGGGACGAGCACGGCCTGCAGTGCGGCTACTGCACGCCCGGTTTCATCATGGCCGCGGCCTACCTGCTGGAGCAAAACGCGAACCCGACGGAAGACGAGATCCGCAAGGGCCTCGAAGGCAACCTCTGCCGGTGTACCGGCTACGTCAACATCGTCAAGGCGGTTCAGACCGCGGCCAAGACGATGAGCGCCACGCCGGCCAAGAAGGCCACGGTCACGGCGGGAGGCAACTGACATGGCGGTCACCCAGCTGGTCGGATCCAAGATCCACCGCCGCGAAGACCCCCGCCTCATCACCGGTCACGGCCACTACGTGGATGACTTCACGAGACAGGGAACTGCCTTCGCCGCGTTCGTACGCAGCCCATACGCGCACGCGCGCGTCAAGAGCATCGACATCACTGACGCGAGCAAGGCGCCCGGCGTGGTTGGTGTCTACACGGCGCGCGACTTCAAAGGGCTGCTTGCCGGGACGCATCCGGCCGCGCCCGCTTTCGTGGCGGAGAAGAAATACGTTCCAGAGCGTTTTCCGATCGCCGAGAAAGAGGTCACGTACCAGGGCGAGATCGTCGCTGCAGTGCTGGCCGAGAACAAGAGCCAGGCGGCCGATGCGGCAAACATGATCCAGGTCGACTACGAGGACCTGCCCGCCGTGATGGACCTCGAGAAGGCGCTCGAGAAAGGCAGCCCCAAGGCGCACCTTGACGGACCGGACAACGTCTGCTGGGACTTCACCTACACGGGCCCCGAAATCACGGAGGCGGCTTTCAAAGAGGCCGACGTCGTGGTGACACAGCGCGTCCTCCAGAACCGGCTGGCACCTGTTCCGATGGAGCCGCGCGGCGTGATCGCCGACTACGAAGGCTTCGACCAGAAGCTCACCATCTGGATGTCGAGCCAGAACCCGCACTTCATCCGCCTCTTCGTGTCGGGTGCGCTGGGGCTCAAGGAGAGCCAGGTGCGGGTCATCTCGCCGGACGTGGGCGGCGGGTTCGGCAGCAAGATCAGCCCGTATCCCGAGGACTACCTGGTGCCGGCGCTGTCGAAAATCTCTGAGCGCCCGGTGAAGTGGACCGAGACGCGGAGCGAGTCGATCCAGAACGCGACGCACGGCCGCGGCCAGTTCTACGACTGTGAGGTGGCGGCCAAGAAGGACGGCACGCTGCTCGGCATGCGTGTGGTCCAGTACGTCGACGTAGGCGCGTACCACGGCACCTTCGGCGCCTTCCAACCGGTCGCTTGCCTCATGGCGGGCGGCGCCTATAAATGGAAGGGGATTTCAGCGCGCACCATCGGTGTGCTGACCAACCGCGTTCCCACCGACCCCTATCGCGGAGCCGGCAGGCCCGAGGCGACCCACCTCGTCGAGAGGATGGTCGACCTCGTCGCCCTCGAGCTGAAGATGGATCCGGTTGAAATCCGGCGCAAGAACTTCATCCAGCCCAAGGACTTTCCGTTCACCCAGAACTTCGGGCTCGTCGTCGACTCGGGTGACTACGAGAAGGCGCTCGACAAGGCGCTGGACCTGGTGGGTTACAAGGATCTGGTCAAGAAGCAGGCTGAGCTGCGCAAGCAGGGCCGCTACATGGGCATCGGATTCTCGACCTGGATCGAGCTCTGTGGTTTCGGTCCAAGCGCGGCGACCGCTCCCGCGACCGGCGGCATCGCGCTGGTGGAATCGGCGCAGGTCCGCGTGACACCGACCGGGTCGGTGATCGTCTACACCGGCACGCACTCGCACGGCCAGGGGCACGAGACGACGTTTCCCCAGATCGTCGCCGACCAGCTGGGCGTTCCGTACGAAAGCGTCGAGCTGCGCCACGGCGACACCGCGGAGGGCACCGCGTTTGGTTATGGGACCTACGGCAGCCGGAGCCTCGCGGTCGGAGGCGTGGCCATCAGCCGAGCCACAGGCAAGGTGATCGACAAGGGCAAGAAGCTTGCGGCTCACATGCTCGAGGCGGCGGAAGAGGACGTCGTGTTCGAGCACGGCAGCTTCCACGTCAAGGGCTCACCCGACAAGGCAAAAGCTTTCGGCGAAGTCGCGTTCGCCAGCTACGGCATGAACCTGCCTGAAGGCATGGAGCAGGGACTCGAGGCGGTCGCCTACTTCGATCCGCCCAATCTTGTATGGCCATTTGGCACCCACATCGCAGTGGTGGAGATCGACGCTGAGACGGGCAGCCCCCTGCTCACCAAGTACGTCGCGGTCGACGACTGCGGAAACATCATCAACCCGATGATCGTCGACGGACAGATTCATGGCGGAATCGTCCAGGCGATCGCGCAGGCCCTGTACGAAGAGGTCGTCTACGACGACGAGACCGGTCAGCTGAGGACCGGGACGATGATCGACTACATGCTCCCGTCGGCGAACGAGATCCCGCCGATCCTTCTCGACAAGACGATCACGCCCAGCCCCACCAACGAGCTCGGGGTGAAGGGAATCGGCGAAGCCGGGACGATCGCCGCCAGTGCGGCCGTGATCAACGCGATCTGCGATGCGCTGAGCCCGCTGGGCATCAAGCACGTCGACATGCCCGCGACCCCGGACAAGCTCTGGAAGATGATGAAGGAGGCAGGCAAGTGATTCCCGCCGCATTCGAGTACGCCCGCGCCTCATCCGTCGAGGAGGCTTCAAAGCTGTTGAGCAAATTCGGCGAGGACGCCAAGGTGCTGGCGGGTGGGCACAGCCTGATCCCGCTCATGCGCTTGCGCCTCGCGCAGCCTGCCGCGCTGGTCGACATCAACGGCATCAAGGAGCTCGACCACATAAAGGAGGACGGACAGAAGCTGCGCATCGGAGCGCTGACAAGACACGTCACGATCCACAACTCGCCGGTCGTCAAAGAAAAGCTGCCCCTCCTCGCCGAGATCGCGAGCGAAGTCGGCGACAACCAGGTGCGCAACATGGGGACGATGGGCGGGGTCATCGCGCACGCTGACGCGGCGGGCGACTACCCAACGCTGGCACTGATCCTGGACGCGGAGATCGTGACCAACAAGCGAACTATTCCGGCGCGCGACTTTTTCAAGGACCTGTTCACCACGGCCCTCGGTCCCGACGAGGTCGTGACCGAGGTGGTGTTCCCAGTGGCGAACGGACCACACAAGTACGTGAAGTTCCGCCGCCGCCTGTTCGACTGGGCGATCGTCGGCGTGGCGGCCCAGAAGATGAACGGCGGCTGGAGGATCGGCCTCACCAACGTCGGCCCGACTCCGGTGCGGGCGAAGGCCGTAGAGGAGGCTTTGCATCAGGGCGCCAAGCCGGAAGAGGCGGCGCAACACGCGTCGGACGGCCTCGACCCGGCGGGAGACCTGCGCGCGAGCCCCGAATACAAGAAGCATCTCGCCCGCGTGCTGACCAAGCGGGCAATCAACCAGGCCGAAGGGCGCCAGTAAAGGCCGGGGGGGCCGGGTCGAATTAGCCCGGCCTCCTCGTACTCTTTGTCTCCGTGACCGCTCCCATGACGATCGAGGACGTCGAGGGCCGCCTGCGCGAGCGCCGCTACATCGGCGACCGCGCGCTTGCCACCTCGATCTTCCTTTCTCTCCAGCTCCAGAAGCCGCTCTTCATCGAAGGCGAGGCGGGCGTCGGCAAGACCGAGGCGGCCAAGGTCATGGCCGATGTGCTGGGCGCGCGGCTGATCCGGCTCCAGTGCTACGAAGGAATCGACCTGGCGCACGCCGTCTACGAGTGGAACTATCCGCGCCAGCTCCTGCACATCCGGCTCATGAGCGAGGGTGCCGACAGACGCGCCGCCGAACGCGAGATCTTCAGCCCCGAGTTCCTGCTGCGCCGTCCCCTGCTCGATGCGATCGACAACGACGACGCCACGCCTCCCGTGCTGCTGATCGACGAGATCGACCGGTCGGACGAAGAGTTCGAGGCGTTCCTGCTCGAGCTGCTCTCCGACTTCCAGGTCTCGATTCCGGAGATCGGCACCATCAAGGCACGCCAGGTGCCGTTCGTCGTGATCACCTCCAACCGCACGCGTGAGGTCCACGATGCGCTGAAGCGCCGGTGCCTCTATCACTGGATCGACTATCCCGACCTCGACAAGGAAGTGGAGATCGTGCGCGCGCGAGCGCCCGAGGCGGCGGATGGGCTCGCCCGAGAGGTGGCGGCTCTGGTGCAGGGACTGCGCGGCATGGACCTGTACAAAGTGCCGGGAGTTGCGGAGACCCTCGACTGGGCGCGGTCACTTGCCGCGCTGGGCGCCACGCACATCGACTCGAACCTCGTCAGCGCCACGATGGGTGCGGCGCTGAAGTACCAGGAAGACCTGGAGCGCGTGCGCGAGCAGGTGCCGGCGCTGGTCGAGAAAGCCAAACATGCCTGAGACATCAGTCGACCTGCTGCCCCGCCTCGGTGCGTTTGCGCGCTTGCTGCACGACGCGGGCCTCGAGGCTGGGCCCCGGCGGCTGACCGACGCCACGCGCGCGCTGGGGTTCATCGACCTCAAGCAGCAGGCCGATTTTCGGAACGCGCTGCGCTCGGTGTTCGTCAGCCGGAAGGAAGATCTCTCCACCTTCGAGGCCGCCTTCGACATCTTCTGGGCGCCGCCTGACCCACGCGTTTCAGCCGGCTTCATCCCCGGGCGCAGCCGCGCGCTGCCTCTGTCGCCGGAGCGCGCAAAGGCCTGGGCAAACGCCCTTGGGCTGAACGCATCGCAGATGAATCGCGAGCAGAACCCGACGGAGTTTCCGGCCCGCTCGAGCGGCTACAGCGCGGAGGAGCTGCTCCGGCACAAGGACTTCGAGGAGATGTCCTGGGCCGAGACCGAGCAGGTCCGCCGCCTCCTCGAGCAGGCGCCATGGCGGGTGGCCGAAAGGCGCACTCGACGGCTCCGAGCTTCGCGCTCGGGCCGGATCGACTTGCGGCGGTCGGCCCGCCACGCCATTCGCTCCAGCGGTGAGCTGATGACTCTGTTTCGCCGCAAGCCCCGCGTGCGGCGCCGCCCGCTCGTCCTGATCTGCGACGTGAGCGGGTCGATGGAGCGCTACTCGCGGCTCCTCATGATCTTCGCCCACGCCATCGCTCGCCGCGAGGACCTCGAGGCTTTCGTGTTTTCGACGCGGCTCACGCGCATCACGCGCCTGCTCCGGCAGCGCGACCTCGACCGCGCACTCGATTCGGTGAGCAAGGGCGTG
>Ga0209806_1000234_pt1 | contig 36316 bp, 35 predicted proteins | sample GraSoiAngelo_152_FD_186166 | JGI IMG/M metagenome (GOLD analysis project Ga0209806, IMG submission 186166) | Grasslands soil microbial communities from the Angelo Coastal Reserve, California, USA - 14_1009_12_30cm (SPAdes) (version 2) | ecosystem: Environmental > Terrestrial > Soil > Grasslands ... | reverse complement strand
CGAGGTGCCGTTTGAACTCCACGCTGCCCGCCAGGTCCGCGATGGGCTCGACCGCGGCGCGTGCCGCGTCGGCGATGGCCTCGAGCGTTCCGGCGTCACGCGCGTCCGCGCCGGCGAACTGCGCCGTCGGCACCGGCCGCGCCATCTCGTCGACCGCACCGACGACGACCGTGGGCGCGCCGACGAAGCGGCCGTCACGCACGGTCCCGAGCGCAGCGACGCCAACGCTCGGTCGCTCGAGGATCTGGAACTTCACGTATGCGGCCCGCACGTTCTTGCCAGGAAGCGGGATCTCGATCGCGACGATGACCTCGTCCGCCGCGAGCGCGGTCTCGTACATCCCGGTGATGAACTCGGCTACCGCCACCGACCGCGAGCCGGCCCTGCCTTCCAGGAGGACGCGCGCGCCGAGCGCGATCAGCATCGAGGGCGGATCGGCGTGAGGCTCGCCGAACGCGAGATTTCCAGCGAGAGTGCCGGCGGCGCGCACGCGGACGTTCGCGACGTTCGCCTCGAGCTGCGCGAGCGCCGGCAGCGCCTCCGCGACGAGCGGGTTGCGCTCGATGTCCCAGTGGGTCGCGGTCGCACCGATGCGGAGCGTGTCCGTGGACGCGCTGATCTGCGCAAGCGATCCGATCGGCTTCACGTCGATGAGGTGCGGCCAGCGTGCGACGCCCATCTTCATCGCGAGGAGGAGCTCGGTGCCTCCCGCGTAGATCGCTGCGTCCTCTCCGAAACGCTGCCGCAGGGCCACCGCCTCCGCGACCGACGTGACCCTATGGACGTCGAATCGTCGAAGCATCGCTAAGAGACGCAGGCCGTCACGACGGCGACTCTACCGGCTGGGCCGCGGGCCCGCGCCCGCCGAGCTCCTTGCTGGCGTTGTCGAAGAACTCCTGCAGGATCTTGTCGCCCTTCTTGCGGATCGCTCCCGCGCCGAGCGTCGCGACGCGGCCCGTCACTTCGTACCGCCCGGTGACGGCGAGGGACGTTCCGGCGCCGTCGGGGTTGACCGCGAGCTCGAGGGTCGCCGCGATCCGGGACGCGACCTGACGGTCCTCGCCCCGGGCGCCCACGCGCATGCGTCGACCGTCCGGTCGCTCGACGGTCAGATCGAGATCCGCGCGCATCGCGAACGGGCCGAGACGATCCTCGAGGAGCGCCGCGTAACGCCCGGGCGGCTCGACGTCGCGTACCTCGCGTACGATCGAGAGCCACGACGCGACGCGGTGGACGTCATTCACCGCATCCCACACCGCATCGGGAGTCGCGGCAAGATGGATCGTCTTCGCGAATTCCTGCAGCACGCGGCTCCTCCTCGGGGCAACGATTATTTCATCGCGATACGATGGACGCGCGAGTGAGTGCGCGATCTCATCACGCGAATCGAGAGGTACGAAGATGAGCGAAGCCACCACCCCTGCAACCGGCAAAGAGCAGCAGCGTCCTTCGTTCTGGGGACGAGGTGCCTATGAGCTCTTCCTCGAGAAAGAAGGCATCCCGGTCCATACCGGTGTCGCGGTAGCGGACCTGCGCACGGCCGATCTCGCCAAATGGCCGCGGCTCGATGCCCGCGGCGCGTACATCCGCCTGGCGGGCGCCGAGGACACCGATAACGCCTACCTCATCGAGCTCGATCCGGGCAGATCGAGCGCCCCAGAGAAGCACCTGTTCGAGGAGTACTTCTTCGTCCTGAACGGCCGCGGCACCTGCGAGGTGTGGAACGAGGGCGAAGAGCCTGCGAGCTTCGAATGGCAGGAGGGCAGCCTCTTCTCGGTTCCGCTCAACACGACGCACCGCCTGCACAACGGATCGGGCTCGCTGTCCGCACGGCTGCTCGCCGTCACGACGATGCCGATCATGATGAATCTCCTCCACAACACCGACTTCATGTTCAACTGCCCGTACGTCTTCAGCGATCGCTACGACGGGCGCAAGGAGTACTTCGACGGCGCGGGCACGCTCTACACCGGCCGGGTGTGGGAGACGAACTTCGTCGCCGACGTTCGTCGCTTTCAGCTCAAGGACTGGCTCGAACGCGGCGCGGGCGGCAAGAACATCCGCTTCGAGTTCGCGAACAACACGATGGTGTCGCACGTCTCCGAGTTCCCGGTCGGCACGTACAAGAAGTGCCACCGGCACGGACCGGGCTATCACGTCATTCTCCTGAACGGCTCGGGCTACTCGTACATGTGGCGCGAGAACGGCGACGAGTGGACCGAGGTGAACTGGAAGACCGGGACGCTGTTCGTCCCGCCCGGACGCTGGTGGCACCAGCACTTCAACACCGGAAGCGACCCGGCCCGCTACCTCGCCATCCGCTGGGGCGGCAACAAGTGGAAGCTGGCCGAATATCTGGACAACCAGGGCGTCGACAAGGACGTCACCGAGGGCGGCAACCAGATCGAGTACGAGGACCAGGACCCGCAGATCCATCGCACCTATCTCGAGCGCTGTGCGCAGAACGGCGTCAAGGTGCGGATGGATGAGTTCCCGGTCCGCGTCTAGCAAGCTCTGACCTCGGCGCATCCGCATCGGTCCGATCACCATCATCACGGCGAAGATCCGGACGACGAGGCCGGCAACGTCGCGACCGAGCGCCTGCGCCTGCGGACCGTCGGCATCGACATCGGCACGACGACCTCGCATCTCATCTTCTCGGAGCTCGGGCTAGAGCGTCAGGGCATCCGTCTTTCGAGCGCCTATGCCGTCGTCGAGCGCACCGCGGTGCATCGCTCCGAGGTGATGCTCACCCCGTACGTCTCCGAGCGCCGCATCGACACCGACGCGCTCGGCAGGTTCATCGAGCGCTCGTACTCCGGGGCGGGCTGGAGGCCGGATGACGTCGACACGGGCGCGGTGATCACGACCGGTGAGGCGGCGCGAAAGGAGAACGCGTCGGCCATCGTGCAGCTCTTCAGCGCTCAGGCCGGGAAGTTCGTCTGCGCGACGGCGGGCCATCACCTCGAGAGCCTGCTCGCCGCGCACGGATCGGGCGCGGTCGCGCTCTCGCGCGACGCCGCCACCCCGGTCGTGCTGAACGTCGACATTGGCGGCGGCACGACGAAGCTCGCCGTCTGCCGCAGTGCTCGCGTCGAAGAGACGGCCGCGATCGACGTCGGCGCGCGCTTGCTTTCGTGGGACGGCGGCGGAAGGATCCGCGCGGTCACTCGCGCCGGCGCGCGCGTCGCCAAAGAGGCCGGCGTCCGCGTCGCCGTTGGCGACACGCGTGACGACGGCGCCCTTGACGCGGTCGCCGAACGGATCGCGGATCTGGTGCTCAGCGTGCCACTCGGCAAGCGGTTCGAGGACCCGGCGCCGTGGCTTACGGAGCCGCTGGTCGCGCGCGGACCGTTCCACGCTCTGGTCTTCTCTGGCGGCGTCGGCGAGTACATCAACGGCTGGGAGAAGAGGGAATTCGGCGACCTCGGTCTCCGGCTCGGCCGCGCCATCGCGCGACGCCTCGAGTCGTTCGAGGTGCTGCGCCCGGTCGAATCGATTCGCGCCACATGCATCGGAGCGTCCCAGTACAGCGTGCAGGTGAGCGGCGACACTCTGTTTCTGACCGATCCGGGATTGTTGCCGCTACGCGATCTCGCCGCCGTCGCGGTACGGCCGGAGAGGGCCGACGCGCGGGCCATCGCGGACGAGATCCGCCGCGGCGTGACACGTCTCGATCGCGAAGACGGCCGCTTCGCTCTCGCTGTGCGCTGGCGTCACGGCGCTACTTACGGTGCGCTGCGCGAGCTCTGCACAGGCATCGCCGAGGGGACCAGGGATCTGCTGGCCGTGAGCCCGCTCGTCGTGGTCCTGGACGCGGATCTGGCCGGGATCGTCGGGCAGATGCTCAAAGACGAGCTCGACGTTCACTCGCCGCTCGTGTGCGTCGATCAGATCGCGCTGTCGGACCTCGACTTCATCGACCTCGGCGCGATGATCCCGGAGAAGCTCGTCGTCCCGGTCGTCGTAAAGAGCCTGGTGTTCTCAGAGCGGTAGCCTCCAGCCAAGAAGCCGAGAGAATGCGTTCATGGAGGAACAGCCTCTCGGCGGCAACGTGAGCGCCGCCGTCAAAGTTGGCGACACCGTCCGCCGCCGAGCCGGGCCATGGACACCCGCGGTGCACGCTCTCCACGCACACCTTCGCCGCGTGGGCTTCGACGCGGCGCCCGAACCGCTCGGAATGGACGAGCAAGGCCGCGCCGTCCTGAAGTTCATCCCCGGCGAGGTACACCAAGGGTGGCCCGAGCCGATGCCGACTTGGATCTACGAGGACGAGGTCACCCTCATCGAAGCTGCCCGATTGCTGCGGCGCTATCACGACCTGCTTGCCACCTTCACCCCACCGCCCGATGCTCGATGGCGCATCGTCGCGCCGGGACCGCACGAAGTCATCTGTCACAACGACTGGGCGCCATACAACGCGCTCTTCGACGGTCACCGTCCGATCGCCATGCTTGACTGGGACAGCGCCGGACCAGGCAGCCGCGTCTGGGACGTTGCGTTGTCGGCCTACACCTGGGTACCGCTCTATCCGAAGGCCAACGCCAACGATCTGGTCATTCCGCTGCCGGTGCGCGCGTCGCGTCTCGCCAGGTTCTGCGCTGCGTACCGAGGCGTCGAGCCCGCCGAAGTGCTCGAGACGCTCGTCCCACAGCTGCGCTTCCTCGCTGACTTCATTCAGGCCGAGGCCGACGCCGGCGATCCCGGATTCGCGAAGCTCGCAGCCTGGGATGTGCCATCGCGAACCCGCGAGCGCGCGGCGCTCCTCCGCGATCAGACCCGCCTCTTACTTGACGCGATCGACTAGCTGGATTCATCCAGCCTCGGCGTTACCGGGAGGGCCGGTTGACGGACGCCGCGACGGAACGGTCGGGATGCGCGCCGAGCGGCACCATCTTCGGGCGCTCCTGGTTGCACAGATCCATCGCCAAGCGGGCATAGACGAGCGCTGCATCGGTGAGGTCTTCGATCCTGAACGACTTCGTGGTCGCGTGGCTTGACGCGCGGGGCGCGTAGCTGATCGCTGGGATGCCGAGCTCGTTGAAGGCGTTCGTGTCCCGCCACATGCTCGTGACGGGGTCGCCGACGATCGTGGGCGGTGTCGGAAACGTCTGCGCGTGGCAGCGCTTGATCGTGTCGATGAGGCGCTCCGCGCCCCTGGCCTCGAATCCAGGGCGATAGAGGAAGAGCTCCACGGTCCCTTCGATCCCGGCCTTCTTGAGGACGCCGCGCAGCTCGTCACGGACGTCCATCGGATTCGCACCGGGAAGGATCCGCGTGTCCACGTAGAACGCCGCGACCTGCGGCGCGCTCGTGAGGTTGTAGGGATAGCCACTGCGGATCGCGTTGACGCTCGCCTTCGGGACGATCGTGCCCATCGCCCCCTTGTACGTGTTGCGCTGTTGGTACTCGTACGCCCACTCCTCGAACGCGGCGATCGCCGTGCTCGCGCGGACGATCGCGTTCGGCGCATCGGCGAGGCCGGTCGGGCGCGGCAGGTACGGCGTGTAGTACCGCGGCGCGTCGGTGTAGATCGTGACCTTGAAGTGCGCCTTGCCGGGCTCGATGCCGACGATGCCGAAGCCCGTGCCCTCCGCGACCAGCGCGTAGTCGGCGACGACGCCGTGCGTGACCATGAACCGCACGCCGAGGTCCTTGCTCATGAAGAGCGGGCCCTGCCACTCCTCGATGGGCTCGCGCGAGATCTCGCCGCAGACCGCACTCACGATGAGGTCGCCCCTCAGTGCGTGGCCCGACTCCTTGATCGCCTTTGCCGCGACGAGGAACGCGGCCATGGGCCCCTTGTCGTTGACCACGCCGTCGCCGTAGATGTTGTCGCCCTCGACCCACGCTGAGTGATAGAGCGGATCCTTCGGATCGCGCGCGGACCACACCGCGTCGGCACGGAGCGTCGTGTCGAGATGCGCGTTGAAGATGAGGCTGTGTCCCCCACCCGATCCGTCGATCCAGGCGGCAACGTTGAAGCGCTCGGGGATCATGGCGTACTTCTTCGGCGCGAACCCGTTGCCCGCGAGCCACCGGAAAACGAACTCCCCTGCCGGACCCTCGCTCCCGGTCGGGCTGTCGATGTTCCCGAGGGCGAGCGCGAGGTCGACGACCTCCTTCGGATCGATCCGCGCGAGGACGTCATCCGGTGTCGCGGTCGCCTCCGTTCGGCGATCAGGCATCGAACCTCGATAGGACGCGGCGCTCACGTCGACTCAGCCCGCAGGGCGGCGGCGACATCCTCGAGACGCAGCGATTCCGGCTTCAGCACGAGCTCGCGCCGCGAGGCGAGCGCGCGCAGCACGAGCTTGCGCACGCGGCGGGCGTCGAGGCCCGCATCGACGCAGGCCTTCGCCAAGGGCCCGAGCTTCGCGCCATCGAGGCCTGCCGACCCGACCACCTGCTCCAGCGTGTCGCGCAGGATCTGCTCGACGGCTGCCGCGTTCGGTAGCGCGAGGTCCTCGATGAGATCCGCGCGCGAGAGGAACGCCGCGTCGACGCCGACGGAGTGATTCGTGGTCGCGACGAACGTGAGGTTGGGGCAGGCGCGCGCGACCTGATCGACGCCCGCGAGCACAGCGTCGGTCGCGCGGTGCACGTCAACCGGATTTGTCTCGAGCGAGGCGCCGCCGCGGCTCACCGCCAGTGATTCGACCTCGTCGAGCAGCACGATGGTCGGGGCGCCACGGCCCGCGAGGTCGGGCAGCGTCCGATCAAAGAGACGCGCGACGCTTCGCTGGCTCTCGCCGAGCATCTGGCTCGGGAACGCGTGAGGGTCGACTTCGACGAACACGACAGTCCCGCCGAGCGCGCGTGCTGCCTGATCGGCGAGGCCTCCGGCCAGCGTCGTCTTTCCTGTCCCGGGAGGCCCGGCGAGCACGATGAGTCCGTGGACCGGAAGACGCACCGCGTCGATCCGTGCGCGGTGCCTCAGCGAGAACAGGGTGAAATTGAGGAGGCGCTCCTTGACCTCCTCGGGCACGACGATCCGCGTCCAGCGGCTCTCCCACGCCGGGTCCGGAAGCTCGTGCATGGCGACGATCCCCTCGACACCAGGCGGGACAGTCAGCGTGGGCATACCTACTGGGGCCGTCCCTCGAAGTGATCGGGCCAGACGATGCCGGTCAGGTCGGGCGCGTCGAGCTCCGGAAGCTCCTCGAACAGGTTCAGGGGATCGAGGAGGATGCGGATCATGTCGTACAGCGCGTCGAAGTTATGCACGCGGATCAGGCGCGCGGTCTTCTGCTTGTCGTCGTTGAAGTGCTGGTGCCACGACCAGTGATCCACGACGATCAGATCGCCAGCCTCCCACGGATAGTCGACGCCGTCGACCTCGCTGTGCCCCCTCCCGGAGACGACGTACAGCCAGGCTTCGCCGCCGTGGCGATGGCGGGACTGGTAGAGGCCCGGCGCGAGCTCGTGCATGACCGCGGACAGACCGGCGGTGTGATAGCCGATCGACTTGTCGACGAGGAACAGGCTGCGCGCGCCGCGCTTTGTGACGAGGCCGCGCACGTCGTCAAAGCGCGTGATGAGGCGCGCGGATTCGGTGCCCGACCACTGCTGCGCGAGGCGTTGCCTGCGTCGCGCGTGCGGATCCGCGCCGTCGATGGCATGGGCCTGGCGCTGACGGCGCGGCAGCTCCGCGACCGGCTTGTCGCCGCCGTCCTCGATGAGGGCGACGCCGAACTGCTCGAGCATCGGCTCGACGCTCCAGGTATGGAATACCGCGGGCTTGTCGGCGTCGTTCCCGTGCCGGTGCCATGCCCAGCTGGGCAGATGCAGCGTGTCCCAGGGACGCCAATCGATGCGCTGCCCGTCGATCTCGGTCCAGCCGCGGCCTGACTCGACGAACTCGATCGCGTCCCAGGAATGGCGGTGGATCGTCGTCGTCGTGTGCGGCGCGAGCTCGTGGACGGTCGCGTCGAGGTTCTTCGTCGGCCGGTCGCCGTCGTAGCCGGCGTACACGCCGCTGCGGATGCGGCGGCTCGGCACCTCGCGCATCACGACGTCCTTCCGCTTCAGGATCGTCTTGTGGTAGCCCTTCCACTCGTCGAGGAGCGACTCGCGCCGTTTCTTCTGGATCTCGTAGTGAGTCGTCTTCGTCGTGGTGGTCGTCTTCATCGCGCGCTGGCTCCGGCCCGCGCGCCGCTCACCTGCGGCAGGACCTCGCGCGCCAGGGTCCTGATCTGCTCGAGATAGTCCGGGAAGCGCATGCGGAAGTCGAAGATGAGGAGGTCGCAGCCGAGCTCCTGGTAGCGCCGCACGCCGTCGACGATGTCGTCCGGCGTCCCGGCGAGGATCGAGCCGTCCAGCTCCTCGATCTTGGTGAACTCGCCGGACGGCGGCTTGAGCCAGAACTTTTGCGCGTTCGCATTCTTGATGAGGCCGGGGACGTTGAGCCGATCGACAGCGGACTTCGTCGTCGTGTCGATGCTCGTCACGGGTACGGCGCCGGTCATGATCATCGGCTTGCCCTGCTCGTCGGCCATCTGACGGATCTTCTTGATGCGCGCGGCATACGTCGGGAACGTGATCCGACCAGGGAGCCAGCCCTCGCAGAAATCGACGGCGAGCCGCGCGGCGGCCGGCGTCGCGCCGCCCCACCAGACCGGCACGGGTGAGCGTGGCTGCGGTTTGAGGTCGACGTCGCTGAACTTGTAGCGCTCGCTCTGCCACTCGACCGTCTCGCCCGCCCACAGCTTCCGCGCGATGAGCACCTGCTCCTTCATCATCTGCACGCGGTCCTCTGCACCCTGGCCGATCACCTCGAACTCGTGGTCGAACGTGCCTGCGCCGATCCCAAGGTCGAACCTCCGCCGGGTGATCCAGGACATCGATGCCACGCTGTAGGCCATGAGGATCGGGTGCCGGAAGGGGATGATCGTCGCCGCGCCCAGCCCGATCTTGTCGGTCACACCGGCGAGGTATGTGAGCGTGATGAACGGCTCGACGAAGGTGCGGTCGGTGCCCTCCATCCCGTGCGGGTGGAACACGAGATGGTCGCGCACCCACAGAGAATCGAACCCGAGGCTCTCGGCCAGCCGCGCTCCGTCGACGAGCAGGTCCTGATCCGCCTCGAGGCCGAAATGGGGCACGAGCAGGCCAAAACGGGTCATTGAACCGGTCTCCTTGTATATGAGGATGCCCCCGCGACGCGTGCCACGGGGGCATCCTCGGCGCTACAGCGGAAAGGTTAGTTGGTCGTCGGGATCGAGTTCTTCTGGTAGAAGCCGATGTCCTTGAGCTTCATCAGGAAGCTCAGGTCGAACGCCTTCGTGACGTCGACGTCCTTGACGGCCGGGTTGACCGAGGCGAGCACGTCACGTGGCGCCGTGAACGCATCGGCGGTGAAGGTCATCGACCGCGAGCCATACGTGAGGAAGTCCTTCATAACGAGATCGGCGGCATCCGGCTTCACCTGTGCCCAGTCCACGAACTTCGCGGTCGCGGTCGCCGTGTCGGTCCAGATCGAGTTCTGAGCCTCGAGCGCGGCAGCCACCACGACGAGCACCGTGTTCGGGTTCTTCTGGATGAAGTCCACCTTCGCCATGAGCCCGCTGCGGCCCCACTGCAGCTTGGCCTTGGAGAGGTCGATCAGCAAGTTGAGGCCGAGGTCTTTCATCGCTTTCTCCTGGGACATGCCGACGACGGCGCAGCCCACCGAACCGCCCTTCAGCGCGGCGATGCGCACGCCCTCGCCGCCGGTCTGCGTGATCACGGCGTCCTTGTCCGTCAGCCCGATGCCCTTGAGCATCAGGAGGGCGGAGCCGTGCGAGGTGCCGCCGAAGGTGCTGATGGCGACCGACTTGCCCTTCACATCAGCGGGCGTCTTGATGGCGGCGCCGCAGAAGAGGCCGTCGGTCAGCGTCGTGCTGTTCATCGAGATGACCTTGACCGGCGTGTCGGTGACAACCGAGTTGATCGCCGTCGACGCGCCGCCGACGAAGAAGTCGACCTGGCCCGCGACCAGCGCCTGCAGGGCCTTGCCGTCACCCTCGAATCCCGTGACCTCGACGGTCGGGATGCCGTACTTCTTGTAGAACCCGAGCCGCTCGGCGAGCGTCTCCGCGAACTGCACCGGCTCGGTCGGCGTGCTGATGCCGATTCGCACCTTCGTGAGCTCGGGCGTGGGTAGCTGACCGAGTGCGGCACTCGTCGTCGGCGCGGTGCTGGCGGCGGGCGCTCCGCCGCATGCGACGGCCGCGATAGCAGTGGCCATCATGGGCGCGAGCAATCTGAAGAACACGCTTCTGGACATCATCACCCTCACCTCTTGGACCACATTCGACGCGTCGTCGACGACCGCGAATGTACTCCGACGGCGCGAACATCGTCTAGGCTGGCCGGACGATCGAGGTCAACGGGCATCCCATTGCTTATGAGCTACGCGGCGATGGAGTTCCCCTCGTGCTCGTTGCGGGAACTGGATATCCGGGGGCGACCTGGCCCTCCGAATTCCTGCGGCCGCTCCTCACGCGGCACGCCGTGCTCACCTTTGATCACCGCGGCACCGGCGCGACGCCGGCATCGCCGGAGCGTTACTCGACCCGGCTCTTCGCCCAGGACGCGCTGGGCCTGATGGACGCGCTGCGGCTTCCCGCCGCCCACGTGCTCGGCCATTCGATGGGCGGCCGCGTGGCGCAGTGGATGGCGCTCGACCGGCCTGAGCGGCTCCGAACGCTCATCCTGGCCGCCTCAGGACCCGGCCAGTTCCGCGACGACCGGCCCGTGACGCGCGGGATCCCGGTCCACGCCGCGAAGGAGATGATCGAGCTCGGGTACGAGCGTTACATGCGGCAGCACATCCGCGACACGTTCTTCACTCCGGAGTTCGCGGCGGCACATCCGGATCGCGTTGCGTGGCTCCACGACACGTTCTGGGCCCACCGTCCCGACCTCGAAAACTACCTGCGCCACGTCCTCGCGCGTCAGGAGCATCAGACCGCGGATCGGCTAAGCGAGATCCGGATGCCGACCCTTGTCATGATCGGCGAACGCGACACGCAGATCATGGGGACCGGTTCGCACACCGAACAGTCCGAGTTCCTGATGGCGCATCTGCCGAACGCGAAGCGGTGTGTCATCGGGGGCGCCGCGCACGGTTACTTCTGGCAGCTACCCGAGCGCACGGCGGACATCGTTCTCGACTGGACGACCGCCCGCTAACGACACGAAACGCACCGGGTAATGGAGCCACCGTGTGAAGCGCGCGGTGCGCAGATCACGTTCAGGTGTCGCGGTCTCGTCCGGTCGCACGCCGCGACGCGCGATGGCCTGCAGCTCGAGCGCGACAAGACCGAAGACATGGTCGTCGTCGACGTGGAAGTCGGCCGGGACCGGGAAGCCGCCGCCCACCGCGCGGCCCGGGCACTGGTGCGGCCCACCGCCGAACGACAGGCCCCAGCGCTGGACGCTCGGGTCGACGGCGCGGTCCGGATCGAACCGCTCAGGGTGGACGCCAAAGAGGCGCGGATCCCGGTTCGCCGCGGCAACGTCGAGGATCACCTGCGCGTCTTTGGGGATGCGGCGGCCGGCCACCTCGGTCTCGGCCTCCGCCCGGCGCTTCATCTTCGGCGTCGTCGGTCGCAGTCGCAGCGTCTCCTGGACGACGCGCTGGGCGAACAGCGTGTCGCTCGCGATGCGATCGATCGTCCGCACGTAGTCGACGCCGCTCGCGAACACGAGGTCCAGCGCGTTCACCAGCGTCTGCGCGCTGGTGTGCGTTCCGCCCTGCAGGTAGGTCGCGACCTCGCGGACGATCCGCTCCTCATCGGCGAGCTCTATGTCCGGATCCTCGCGGTGCAGCAGCAGCACGGTGAGGATGTCGTGCGGCAGCTCGGCTTCCGGGAGCTCGCCGCGCCGAACGCGCTCGATCAGCGCCGCGCGCGTCCTCCAAGCCGGTCGGACGAAGTCGCGCTCGAACTCGGCATACGTAGCGCGCACCAATGCGCGCACGGCCTCCGGATCCTTCGCGTCGAGGATGGCGCTGCCCTGTGAGAAGGCGTCGACGTGGCGAACGAGCGTACGCAGGTCGTCGAGGCTCGACGCGTCGCAGTCGACACCGGCGCGGCGCGCGGCGAGGACGACGCTCAGCATCTCGCCGACGGGGAAGAGGTCGACGCGCTCCCGGTCGATCAGCAGGTCCAGAAGGTCGCTCATCACGCGAGGGAAGAGCTCGCGCTCGTACAGACGCAGCACGTCCGCGCGGAACTGCGTGTTCTCGAGGCGACGCCGGGCGCGATGCATCTCGCCGTGGGCGATGCTCACGATGCCGCTCCGGATGTTGCCGTCCTCGTACGAACGCTTGTCGAAGCTCCGCGACAGGTTCGGGTCGAAGAGCGCCGCGCGGATGTCCTCGTAGCGATCGAGCTCGATCGTCGCGGTGAACTCGGTCAGAAGTCCGGTGTCGTTCACGGCGGATCTTCGCCGCAGGCGACGACCTGGATCGCGCCGGTCGGGCAATTGCGCACGACCTCGGCCAGCGACACGCGATCGGCCGTGCGCGCCGCGGGCTGCGGGACGGAGACGCCCAGCGTCTCATCGATGCGGAAAGCGTCGGGCAGCACGCGAACGCACTCCGCCGAGCCGATGCAAAGATCGGGATCGACCGTGACCTGTGTCTCGTTCACGGCGCCAGCTGTGCGCTCACGGGAGTCGATTCTGCACCGAGGATGCGCCACGCAGCCCGCACCGCGAGCAGGCCGATAGGCACGACTGCGGTCGCGGCGATGAACGCGACCGGCACGCCGAACGCCGCCGCGAGCGCGCCGGCGGCGAGAGCCGTGAACGGACGATTGCCGAGAAGGGCGATCTGATGGAACGACATGAGCCGCCCGCGGACGTGGTCCGGGACCTCGGACTGCAGCGCCGCGGTGACGACCGGAAGGCACAGGGCGAAGCCCATGCCGATCGCGATCACGCCGATCGCGGCAACGAGCATCTCGGTCGACGCGGCCGCGACAAGCAGGCCGCAGCCCTGCAGGACGAGCCCAAACGAGGCGACGGTGCGCGCGACGTCGCGGCGACGCAGCAAGGTCAAGACGATGATGCCGCCCACGTAACCCAACCCCTGCGCCGCGATCACCAGACCGGCATCGCTGCTGGGTGCGCCGAGCCGCTGCGTGACCAGTACGGGCGCGGTCGTCCGGATCACCTCGGTCACCGCGCTCGTCATCACGACGGCGAGGAGGATGAACGCGATCCAGGGCTGAGACCGGACGTAGGCGGTGAGGCTCTGGCGCTGGTGCGCCGCGCCAGCCCCGTCGCGTTCGACCGCGCCGGCCAGGTGGCGTCGATAGAGAAAGGCCATCGCCGCGATCGGCGCGAGGAAGGTCGCGGCATTGATCGCGAACGCCCAGGCGTAGCCGCCGGTCGCGAGCACCACCGTCGCAATCACCGGGCCAACGAGCTGGCCGGTCATGAACTGCAGCGTGTTAAGCCCGACCGCCTGCGTGAGGTCCCCGCGCGACACCAGGGCCGGCAACATCGCCGTGAGCGCCGGCTTCGCGATCGCCCAGGACGTCTGAAGCGCGAACGCGATCACGATCACGTGGACCTCCGTCGCGCCGCCGGCGAAGGTGAGCAGCGCCAGGGCCAGACCGAGAACGAGCGAGATCAGCTGTGTGAGGATGACGACGGCGCGGCGATCGAGGCGGTCCGAGATCACGCCCCCGGGGAGCGAGAAGATCAGGATCGGGAGGAACGTCGCGAAGTTGAGGATGCCGACCGCGAACGCCGAGCCGGTGCGGTCATACACGAATACCGACCCCGCGACGGCCTGCAGCCACGTTCCGACGTTCGAAAGGAATCCGCCGATCCAGTACACGGCGAACGGCGCCTGCCCGAACAGACCGAGACGACGGCGCGCGCCAACGGCGAAGCCACCGGAGCTCACTGTGTCAATCTAATGAACGAGGCGACCAGCGAACGATTCCGAGATCACGCGGGGGAGAAAGACATGCGACTCGAAGGCAAGACGGTGATCGTCAGCGGCGCCGCGCACGGGATCGGCCGCGCGTACAGCGAGCGACTCGCGGCGGACGGCGCGAATGTGGCGTTGCTCGACATCGATGGCGGACGCAACGAGGAGGTCGCGGCCGGAATCTGCGCGAAGAAGGGCAGGGCCATCGCGATCAAGACCGATGTCCGCGATCTCGCGGCATTCGAGCGAGCAGCGGCGCAGACCGCGAAGCAGTTCGGGGCCATCAACGGACTCGTGAACAACGCCGGGATGCTGAACGTGATACCGATCACGCGCTGCAACTTCGAGGACATCCCGGACGCCGAATGGGACCAGGCCTTCACGCTCAACACGAAGGCCGCGTGGTACGGCTGCAAGTCGGTCCTCCCCTACCTGCGCCAGGCCGGCGGCGGAAGCATCGTGAACATCGCATCGAGCACGGTGTTTCGCGGCGTGCCCACGCGCGCGCATTACGTCGCCTCAAAGAGCGCCCTGATCGGCTTCAGCCGCACGCTCGCGCGCGAGCTCGGTGCCTCGTGGATCCGGGTGAACGTGGTGTGCCCCGGCAGCACGCTCAGCGAGGAACAGCCGACAGACGACACCGTGGCGATGCGCGAAGCGCCGGTGAAGGTGCGCTGCCTTCAGCGGGTCGAGAAGCCCGCGGACCTCGTCGGCACGATCGCCTTCCTCATGTCGGATGACAGCGCGTTCATCACCGGACAAACACTGCTCGTGGATGGTGGCAGCGCATTCAACTAACGGTGGAGCTCGGGGCGCCACACGTCGAAGCGATGTTCGATGACGCGGAGCAGCTCGCCGAGGACCACGCCGAAGATGCCGAACAGGACGATCCCCAGCATCACCCTGGCGGTGTCGAGGAACGTTCCGAAGAAGCCGATGTAGAAGCCGAGACCCTGGTTCGCGGATATGAATTCCGCGCTGACCACGCCGACGAGCGCGCGACCCGCGCCGATGCGGACGCCGCTCAGGATGTAGGGAGTGGTGCTCGGAAGGGCGACGGTGCGAAAGGCGAGCCACCTCGAGCCGCCGAAGCTCCGGGTGATCTCGAGGTGACGCCGCGCGATCGATTGGACCCCGGTGAACGTCGTGACCACCACGGCGAAGAACGTGGACAGGAACACCACGATCACCTTCGACTCGAACCCGATGCCGGCGACGAGGATGATCAACGGGATGAGCGCGACGTTGGGCGTGGCGTTCAGCGCGGCGAGCAAGCCGTTCAACAAGTAATCGATCCGGCGGAACCAGCCGATCGCGAGACCGAGCGGTATCGCGATCGCGAGTGACACGATGAACCCGATCGCGAACTCCTCGAGGCTGGTCGCGACGTGCGGCCAGAGCGTCCCAGCGCCGATGTCGGTCACGCCCGCCTTCCAGATCGCCGAAGGCGTGCTCAATAGTGATTTGCGAAAGAGCCCGCTGTTCGCCGCGATCTCCCACGCCAGCGTCAACCCGACGAATCCGATCACGCCGTAGAAGACACGCTCGTTCCTCGAGCGCAGCCGCCCGAGAAGCTGGACCGCTGGCGCTTCGCGCGCAGCGATCATGACGCGGCGTCCGGCGCGGCTCGCGCCTGCTCGTACTCGCCCGCGATGAGGCGCCAGATCCGCTCCTCGTAGACCGCGAACTCCGGGGTGCGCTTCACGCTGAGCGGACGGGGACGCGGTAGGTCGATCTCGATGTCCGCGATGACCTTGCCGGGTCGGGCCGCCATGACCACCACCCGATCGGAGAGGTACACGGCCTCGTCGATCTGGTGGGTCACGAAGAGGACCGTTTTCTTCGCGGCGTTCCAGATCCTGAGCAGCTCGGCCTGCATCAGCTCGCGCGTCTGCGCGTCGAGCGCCGCGAAGGGCTCGTCCATCAGCAGGATCGCCGAGTCGACCGCGAGCGCGCGCGCGAGGTTGGCGCGCTGCTGCATGCCCCCGGAAAGCTGGTACGGGTACTTGTCGTCGAATCCCTTGAGGCCGACCAGCTCGATGAACGGTGCCGCGCGTCTGCGCGCCTCGCCGCGCGTCACGCCCGCGCAGACCAGGCCGTACGCCACGTTGTCGAGCACCGAGTACCAGGGAAAGAGAGCGGCGTCCTGGAACACCATCGCGTCCTCGCGGCCCTTGGCGACACGATGGAGCTTGATCTCGCCAGAGGTAGCGGGAAGAAGGCCGTTGACGATCTTCAGGAAGGTCGACTTCCCACAGCCGCTCGGTCCGAGGAGGCTGACGAACGCCCCGTCCGGGACGTCGAGGTCGACGTTCTCGATCGCGAGGAGCGTCTTCCCGGTCCCGCGGTCGCGGTACTGCATCTGCACGCCGCGCGCGGAGAGGGCCAGATGTCCGCTCCTCACCTCACGCGGCCTCTTCCAGGTCCAGGCTCGGACGCCAGCGCTGCAGATACCGCTCCGCGATGCCGACGGCTTCGGTCAGAACAATGCCGAGCATGGTGAAGATCAGGACGCCGAAGAGCATCCGGTCGCTCTGCAACGAGGCTTCGGACCGCGCGATCATCACGCCAAGACCCGCGGTCTGCGCGTAGAACTCGGCGATGATCACGCCCGCGAGGACGCGGCCGACCGCGAGCCGGATGCCGCTCACGATGAAGGGCAGCGTTCCCGGGATCACGAGGGACGTGAAGATGAGCCGCTCCGGCGCGCGGAAGCTTCGCGCGACGTCGAGGAGCTGGCGATCGACGGTCCGTACGCCTTCGACCGTGGGCAAGATGATCGAGAAGAACCCGCCGAAGAACACGATGATCGTCTTCATCTCGAAGCCCAGGCCCACCCAGAGAACGACGAGGGGGATAAGGGCAACCCGCGGGAGAGCGTTGAAGAAGTTCAGCCACGGGTCGAACGTCAGGGAAACGCGGCGGTACCACCCGATCGCGATGCCGAGCGGCACGGCAAGCAGCACCGCCGCGAGCGATCCGATCGCAAGCTCGGACGCGCTGATCTTCACGTCCTCCCAGAAGCGCGCCTTCTGGACCTCCAGCGCGCCGGCGGCGGCGACCTCGACAGGCGAGCTGAAGAAGAACTTCGAGATCAAGCCGGCGTCCGAGCCGACCTGCCACGCCGCAATGAAGCTGACGATCCCCGCGGCGCTGAGGATCGCGCGCTCGTTGCCGCGGTACCAGCGCCGCAGCGGGTGACGTTTCCGCCGCGCCCGCGCACGGATGACGCGGAACGCGGCGGCCTCGGTCATCGCGCGGCGGCCTCGAGCTTTTCCTGAACCTTTTCGAAGCCGCTCCAGAGCGCTTCGTAGAAGAAGCGAATGCCGAACTCGATGCGAAGGGTGCGCGTGCGCGCGTTGGAGTCGTTGAGATGCTCGTGCACCGTCATGCGCGGCGGAACATGTACCGCGTCGCCTTCCTGCCAGTCGACTCGCTTACCGTCGATCATCGAGTAGCCACGTCCTTCGAGGACGTACAGCATCGCCTCGGTGTGGGCGTGCTTGTGGCTCCCCGAGTGCGGCGCCTCCTCGAAAATGTTCGTGATCGCCACGGCCTTCGCGCGGAAGCCGTTCGTCTCGTCGGAGACACTCTCGCTCCCGCCCATGAGGATCCAGATACCCGCGTGACGGTGGGCGCCCTTCCCCGGCCGGTGATGCTCGTGCCCGGCGAGGCGTCGCGCGCGCTCGTCGATCGCGTCCTCGATATGCAGCGCGATGCGACGCCCATCCGCCGCGAACTGCGAGCGCTCGGCAGGGTGACGTCTCGCGAGCTCTCCACCGTCGCGCGCTCTCTCCTCGAGCTGCTCCAGGCGGCCCAGCTTCACGGCGAAGTCGAGGTCGTGCGTCACGGCCGAGAGATACACGGCGGTGTCGTCGCCGGTATTCACGTGCTGGTGCGGCGCGCCATAGGGGACGTGCAGAGTGGTCCCGGTCTTCCAGTCATACCGTGCGTCGTCGATCACGCTGAAGCCGGTGCCCGAGAGGATGTGGATCGCCTCCTCACCATGGCGATGCCGGCCGGTGCGCCAGCCCGAGGGGATCTCCGCCTTCAGCAGCGCGGTGCCCTGGGTCGGGAAACCCGTGGCCTCGCCAATGAGCATCGCCGCGCGCCCGTCCTGCGGTGTCTCGATCCACGCGAGATCGGCACCACGTGCGACAACGGGCCCACGCCCCACGGTCTTTTCGAGCCGCGCGCTCTCGTGCAACCAAGCGCTGTAGAAGTCGGTCACCGCCCGATGGTATGGCGCGACGTGCGCGTCAGTCGCCCGCGGCCACCGCCTGGCGCGCGTTAGCGCCGGACTCCGGAGCGTCCTCGAGATGCACCACGCTGTCGTAGCCGAGCAGCTTGAAGAGCCGGTTCTGCGCGGACAGCAGGATCACCGGTTCGCGTCCGGTGTTGAAGGTCTGGTGAACGGTGTTCTGCGGAACGTAGACGAGATCGCCGGCGGAGAACTCCCATGTCGTCGGCACCTTCGCCATCCGCGCGTAGTAGCGATCGTCGATCTCGGCCTCGACGTCCCACTGCAGGCTGCGGCCGCTGCCCGAGATGACGTAGAGCGCCTCGTCGGCCATGTGCCAGTGCTTTCCGGAGCGCCCGCCCGCGGGAATCTCCTGCTGATAGAGGTCAAGACTGTGCGTCCGTGCGTCGGTGCGCTCCGGGCTCAGGATCACACGCACGCGTCCATCGCGCGTCGTCTCCCACTTCGTGTCCGCGGGCTTGATGACCTTCTTCTTGGATTCCCAGCCGGGACTCCAGAGCTGCGACCACTCTTGCCGTGGACCGAAGCCTGAGTCGTCCGCCAGCGGCGCGGATCGTCCCTGCTGGATGAGACCGAGGACCATCCACGAGGTCTTTGCTTTCATCACGAGGGCGAGCGCGCGCTCGGTGGTAGATAGGTTGTAGTGCTTGTGTTTGCTGTCGGTGTGGACGATGACGAGGTCGTCCTTCTCCCACTCGTAGCGCTTGCCATCGTGGATCTCGTAACCCTTGCCTTCGAGGATGTAGAAGTGCGCTTCGTTCTGATGACCGTGCCCATGGTTGGTGCCGCCGGGCTTCAGTTCGACGAAGTGGACCTGCAGCGTCTGGGTGAGGAACGGGTCATCGCCCGGACCGAGCATCCACCAGGTGCGCGACTCGCCCTCGTCCGAATCCCCGGAATGACCGACGGTCGCGTCGTCCGTGACCGTCCCGGCACGGCGGACGCGCGACGTGCTGCGCTGCCTGGCGCGGAACTCCTTGAGGCCATAGGTTTCCGAACCGATCCCACGCAGAAAAGTGCGGCCGTCCTCGCCCATCGATCGCCTCCGGATGTCATGCGGTCGCGTTTACGCCGGTGGTCCAATGGTATGACGTTTCGTCAGGCCCGCCGCCTCACGCGTGGTCGGACTCGACATCGCGACCGCGAGCCAGGCGAGCAAGCTCAGCACAGCCATGATCTGGAACATCGCCCCGATGCCGAAGGCGCTCGCGATCACGCCACCCAGGGCGGGTCCCACGATCGTGCCGATGTCGAGGCCCGAGTTGTAGATGCCGGACGCGAGCCCAACGTCACGTCCTTCGTTGCGTAGCTCGGCGATGGTCGCTGCGCTCGTCGCGCGGAGGACTCCCCGTGCGAGCCCGAGCACCACGAAGATCGGGAGCAGGACGGCGACGGACGCGGACAGGGGAAGCGCGGCGGTCGCGGCGGCGGCCGCGAGGACGGCGACCACCGTCACCCGGCGATAGTCAACCGCGTGAAGCAGGACGACGCCCGTCGACCGGACAAAGATCGCCGCGCCGCTCTTCACGGCGCGGAGCACTCCGACGATCGCGAGTGAGATGCCGATCGCGGGCGCGAACACCGGAAAGAAGGTGTCGACGCTGTCCATGACCACGTTGAGGTAGAGGACGATGACGAAGGCGAGCCACACCCGGCTGTCCAGCCGGGCGCCCGCGGAGAGCAGCCCGCGTATCCCGACGCCGCGATCGATCGGGAACGGTGCCGCCTCGACCGGTGGCAGCGCCAGCGCGACGGCCGCGGCGGCGAGCGGCAGCAGTCCGATGAGGCCGAGCGTCGACGGGATCCCGATCGTGTCCGCGAGCGACCCGCCGATCAGAGCGCCGAGCGCGTAGCCGGTCGAGTTCGCGGCCGTATACCAGGCCATGGACACCCCGGCGCGACGACCGCCGCTCACGTCGATGGCTAACGCGAGGCCGAGCGTCCCAAGGCTTCCGAATGCGAAGCCGTGGAGCACGCTGAGCGCCGCGACCGCGAGCGGCTGCCCGCCGGCGAAGGCGAAGCCGCTCGTGGAGATCGCGAAGGCGACGAGCGCGAGCGCGAACTGCCGTTTCACTCGATCGGCGCGATACGCGACGCCGACCGGGAGACGCGAGACGAGCTGGAGCACTGCGATGAGCGAGGTCAGAAATCCGATGAGCGAGAGCGCGTATCCGTACCCGGCGAGATACGGCGGGAACGCGATCTCCATCGTGCCTTTGGTCGTCGTGATCGCGGCGGTGATCGCAAGCACCGCGATGAACGGTCGAGCGATGGTGGGCATGGTCGCGCATTATGTCGGCGTGAAGACCGAGACCGTCGAGTTCTACAGCGAGGGCGCGCGCCTTCGTGGCTTCCTCCATCGACCCGACGCGGCTGCGGATCGCCTTCCGTTCATCGTCCAGGGCCCCGGCTGGCTCGGACTCGCGGATGCGAAGCTCTATGCGCCGTATCACGAGGCGTTCACCGACGCGGGCTTCGCCGTTCTGATCTTCGATTACCGCGGGTTCGGGGAGAGTGAAGGCGATCGCGGGACGATCTCGCCGACGTGGCAGCTGCAAGACTGGCGGAGCGCGATCGCGTTCATGCGCGGGCGCCCAGACATGGAGCCCGAGCGCGCCGCGATCTTCGGCAGCGGCGGCACGGGCGGCGGCAACGCGGTCCTCGCTGCCGCGGCGGAGCCAGAGATCCGCGCGACGATCAGCCAGGTCCCTGTCGCGGATGGACGCGACTGGCTGCATCGGATGCGACCCGAGCACGAGTGGGTCGCCTTCCTCGCGGCCGTGGAGGCTGACAGGCGTGAACGGGCGTCCGGCGGGACGGGAGTCACCGTGCCACCGCGCGAAGGCATCATGGTCGAGACCCCCGAGCGACGCGCGAGCTCCGTCAAGTCCGACGTCGACGCCCGCATTCCGAGCGCGGTGCCGCTCGCGTCCGCGCAAGGGATCCTGGAGTACCGGCCGATCGACGCCGCGAGTCGCGTTCGCGCGCTGATGGTCATCGGCGTCGAGAACGACGCGGTCACGCCGACGGATCACGCGCGGCAGCTGTACGACGCAGCACGCGCCCCGAAGAAGCTCGTGCTCCAAACCGGCACGACGCACTACGCGGCATACAAGCAGTACGCCGACGTGGTGATCCCGATGATGGTCGACTGGCTGAGACGGCTGGTCCTTCAAGAGGGCACGATCGAGGTTCGCGAGCAGTACAGCCAGGAGGAGACGATCTACCGCGTGAGCGGACCGGCTCTGGTCGAGAAGATGCCCGCATGACGCACGACATCGTCATCCGCGGAGCGAAGGCTGTACTTGAGGAAGGCATCCGCATCGTCGATATCGCGACGGACGGCGAGCGGATCGCGGCCATCACCGACGCCGGTGCCGCGCCGAGCGGCCATCGCGAGATCAAGGCCGATGGACTGGTCGCGCTGCCCGGCCTGATCGACATGCATTCGCACCATCGCGAGCCTGGCTTCAGCCACAAGGAGGACCTCGGCGCGATCGGCCGGCAGTGCGCGGCGGGCGGCGTCACGACGTCGGTCGCGATGCCGAACGTGAGCCCGCCACCGACGACGGCGAAGAACCTCGATGACATGCTCGAGCTCTACCGGGAGCGCTCGATGGTCGACTACAACGTGAATGCCTCGGGTGTCGAGCTCGACGAGATCCCGAAGCTCGCCGAGCGCGGGATCCTGGCGTTCAAGATCTTCATGGTCGTCGACACGGGCCGCTCATATCCGCACATGCCCGGCATCGGCCTTCACAAGCACGGCGAGCTCTACGAGCGAATGAAGGCGGTCAAGGCCACCGGGCTTCCGCTGATGATCCATCCGCACGATCAGGCACTCATGGACGCGATCGAGCGCGAGTACTGGGACCGCGGCGAGCGCGACTTTCGCGCGTATGCGAGGGCGTATGCACACGACGACGGCGTGATCTGGGACACCGCCGTCGCCGTGCTGCTCCGGCTGCAGGAGGCGACCGGCGTCCGGCTGCATTTGCTTCACACGCAGACGCGGCGGGTCGTCGAGATGCTCCGGGCAGCCAAGGCCGCCGGCCGGGCCGTCTCAGCGGAAGTGAATCCGTGGTGCTTCTGGCTCGGCAACGACTGGGCGAACATCGAGCGCCTCGGCTCGTACGCGCTCTCTTATTACGTCGCGCCGCACCACTCGGAGGCGGTATACGCGGGCTTCCGCGACGGGACCGTCGACATCATGGCGACGGACCACGCGCCGCACCTCCGGGAGGAGAAAGAGCCGGGCTGGAAAGACGGCTGGAAGGCCCACACCGGCACGCCGTCGGAGCAGTTTTATCTCTCGCTGCTGCTCACTGACGTCGCGGCGGGCAAGCTGTCGTACGAGCGCGTTGCCGAGGCGACCGCGACGACGCCGGCGAAGCTGTTCGGGCTCTATCCGCGCAAGGGCGCGATCCGCGTCGGTGCCGACGCGGACGTCGTCCTCGTCGATCCCGCAAAGCGCCGCACCATCACGGACGCCGACGTGTTGAGCAAGTGCGGATGGACACCTTATGCGGGACGCGACGTGCGGGGGCTCCCCGTCTACACGCTGCTGCGCGGCGAGGTGATCCTCGACGACGGCGCGCTCGCGGTACGCGAAGGCTACGGTCGCCAGGCCGTACGCGCGGATGCCCGCGTCCTCACGACCTGATCTCCTGGCGCGGTCGCCGCCGTCTGATCGCCTCGCAGTTTCCCTACCGCGAGACCAATCCGGCCGCGGAGAACGCGCGCTACCGGATCAGCGAGGTCCTCGGAGAGACCGGGCGTTCCGCCCCGGAGCTGCTCACGGAGGGCGCGCGGAGTGATGCCGAGGCGGCGCCGTAGCGTCGCTGTCAGGTGACTGTGGTGCGCGAAACCGAGGTCAGCAGCCACCGTCGCGAGCGACGACTCGCCTGATTCGATACGGCGCAGGGCCGCGGCGAGACGCATGTCCGCGAGATAGCGATGCACGCTCGTACCGGTGTACGCCCGGAACTGATGCGCGAAGTGATAAGGGGAGTAACCGGCGATCCGCGCGAGCGACTCGACCGTCCACGCTCGGTCCGGACACTCGGCGAGCAGGATGCGAACGCGGTCGATCTTCTTCCGCAGAGTGGCGGTCGGAGCTCTGGGGTCGCTCGGTGCAATGTTCGCGGCGATCTCGCGGAGGATCGCGAGGGCCAGGTCCTCGACGCGTCCGGTGTCGCCCTGGCGCATCGCTGCCATAAGCACTCCGACCGCGTGGCGCACGCGCACGTCGAGACGCGTTACTTGGACGCGTTCCGAACGATCGGGAAGCGCTTCTTCGATCACATCGCCACGGAAGCTGAGCGCCACGTCGGTGTCCCCTCCCTCAACGGGATGCGTCATCCGGTACTCGATCCCGGCGGGGAACACCACACCGACCGCCGGATGGACCAGGTGCTGATCGCCGCGTGCGTGGATCCTGAAGAGCCCTGAGATCGGAAGACCTATCCATGTTCTGGCGACGTAGTACGCATCGGTCAAGCCCGAGCGAGGCAGATCGCAGCTGATGGTCATCACATCGACGATCTCCGTCGATGATCGAAGCGCCGCTGCGCCCCCGGATGCCGTATCCGCCCGAAGCGCGGTCACACGCATATTCCATCATGCGCAGGTTCGTGATAGTCGCCGGACTGGCCTCCGCGTAGCGTGACACGCGTTGGTGACCGAACCGCAGACGGCGCACGCGGCGCTCGAAGAGATCCTCGGCGCGTCCGGACCGAACGCGGAGTACGCCGATGCGCTCATGCTCTTTGGTCAGTTCGTCGGCTCCTGGGACGTTGAGGCCACGCAGTTCGCCCCCGACGGCCAAACGCGCACGGTACGCGGTGAATGGCACTTCTTTTGGGTCCTTGAGGGTCGTGCCATCCAGGACGTGATCGTGTCGCCGCCGCGGAAGGTGCGGGATGGCACCAGGTGGAAGGGCGGCGGCGACTACCAGACGGCGATCCGCTATTACCGCCCCGCCGACGACAGCTGGGATGTCACCGCGATCAGCCCCCCGTACGACCAGGTCCACCGCCTGGTCGCGCGCAAGCAGGACGACAGGATCGTCCTCCACGGCACCGCGCCCGACGGCCGCCGTGAGATCTGGACCTTCTACGAGATCACTCCTGATCGCTGTCGCTGGCGAGGACAGGTCTCGAATGACGGCGGGCGTACCTGGTTCACCGACGAGGAGATGGTGCTCATGCGTCAGCGCGCCTAGCGCCGTGCCACGAGCCGAGCGATCTCGGCTCCGCGAACGAACCGGAGCGCGCCAACCACGAGCACGACCGTGAGCCCGACGAGAAGCGTGGACAAGGCCGCGAGCGTCGGGTTCTGGTACTGCTCGAGGTAGAGGAACATCTGGACGGGCAGCGTGAGGTTCGAAGGCCGCACGAGGAAGATCGAGGCCTCGGTCTCGTCGAACGAGGTGATGAACGCGAAGACCGCCGCGATGATGAGCCCCGCGCGGATCTGCGGGAGCGTGACGCTCCAGAAGGTCCGCAGCGGCCCCGCGCCCAGATCCATCGCCGCTTCCTCGAGCGTGCGATTGACGTTGACGAGACTCGCCGCCAGGAGGGCGATCGCGAACGGCAGCGCGAGCATCGCGTGGACGAGCACGAGGCTCGCCGTCGTGCCGAAGAAGTGCAACCGGATGAGCAGGATGAAGACGGCGATCCCGATCGCGACCCGCGGGATGACGAGAGGAGCGAGGAAGAAGGCGTTGAGGATGCCCCGCAGGCGGATCCTCCCGCGCGCGATCGCGAGCGCAGCGAGCATGCCCGCGGGAATGGCGACGGCCGTGGTGGCGGCGGCGATGAGCAAGGAGTTCGTCATTCCTTCGCGGAAGGGGACGTAGCCGAGCACGAATTGGTACCAGCGCAGCGAGAAACCTTGCGGCGGGAAGCTATTGAAATCGCTTCCATTGAAGGAGTTCACGAACACGAACACCAGCGGGGACAGGATGAACGCAAGGACAACGATGAGTCCGGACCGGAAGACGAGCTCGATGAGACCCATCGGCTCGGCCGGCCTCGGCCGGGGCACGCCGGTCGGTCGTATTGCGCGGAGCGAACGCGCCACGAGGTCAAAGAAGGCAAGGGTGATCAGCGCCAGGGCGAGAAGGACGATCGCCTCGACCGCCGCGAGCGGCCAGTTCACATCGACGACGTTGAACCAGATCGCTCGCGAGAGCACTTGCACCGTACCGCCGCCAAGGAGCTCGGGCGTCACGAACGCGCTGATCGCGAGAGTGAACGTGATCTGTGCACCGGCGACCACGCCGGGGAGGCTCATCGGCAGGACGACTCGGATGAACGTCCGCAGGCGATTCGCTCCGAGGTCCGCGGCGGCTTCGCGCAGTGTGTGGTCGAACTGCAGGAGCACGGAGAGGATCGGGAAGACCATGAAGGGCAGCAGGATGTGCACGAGCGCGATCGTCACGCCCACGTCGTTGTAGATCAGCTTGAGCGGGGTCTGGATCAGACCCACGGCGCGAAGCCCCTGATTGATGACGCCGTTCTCGCTCAGGATCAAGATCCATCCGTACACCCGTACGACGAGGCTCACCAGCAGGGGCGAGAAGATGACGAGATAGCAGGCGACGACAAGGCGGCGACCGCGCACCTTGGTGAGCGCGTAGGCAGTGGGATAGCCGACGAGCAGGGCGGCGAGGGTGACGCCGAAGGCGAGTCGAAGGGTGTTGCCGACGACGCCCCAATAGAAGGGGTCGCCGAAGAACTTCTGCCAGGCGAGGAAGCTCACCTCCTCGGTTAGCTGACCGCCGCGAAAGGTGTAGGCGCTGTACGAGAAGAGCAGCAGCATCGCCGCGCCGAACACGCCGGCTGTGAGAAGGAACGCGGGAAGGAGGAGGTAGGGCGAACGCTGCCGGCGGAGCACCGCGGCCACGGGCGCGCTAGTCCTCGAGCAGCACCGGCGCGGAAGGGCTCCAGCTCACCATCACCGGGTCTCCTCTCGCGAAGTGCTCCTCGCCTTCGGTTTGGCTCTGCACGATGAGCCGCAGGTCTCCGACGATCACCTCGTAGCGGACGAGCGGTCCGAGGAAGGTCACCTCGCTCACCCGCCCCTCGTAGGCCGGAGCAGTTCCCGCGCGAGACGCGAGCTTGATCTTCTCCGGGCGAAGTGAAAGGTGGCGCCGCTCCCCTGCCCGCAGGTCCCCGCGCCCAGTGGCGGAGAAGCGCAGCGCGCCCGCCTCGAAAGTCCCGCGACCGGCCTCGTCGCCGCCGGTCACGACGACCTCGATGACGTTCGCGTCACCGATGAAGTGCGCTACGAAGCGCGTAGCCGGCTCGGTGTAGATGTGCTCCGGCGAGCCCACCTGCAGGATCCGCCCTGCGGACATGACGGCGACACGGTCGGCCATGGCGAGCGCCTCGCCCTGGTCGTGCGTCACGTAAACGAAGGTCGTGCCCGAGCGGCGCTGCATCGCCTTGAGCTCGCGCTGCATCGCGAGGCGGAGCTTGAGGTCGAGCGAGCCGAGCGGCTCATCGAGCAGCAGCACCGCGGGCTCGTTCACCAGAGCACGGGCGATCGCCACCCGCTGCTGCTGGCCGCCCGAGAGCTCGTGCATGCGACGGAGTTCGTAACCGGCCAGGTCGACGAGCTCGAGCGCCTTCCGCACACGCTCGCGCACCTCTGCTCCGGGCCGGCGCCGCATGCGCAGCCCAAAGGCGACGTTGTCGAACAGATCGAGGTGCGGGAAGAGCGCGAGCTGCTGGAACACAAGGTTCGTCTCACGCCGGTAAGGCGGAACGTCGTTCACCCGTCGGCCGGCGAGGTAGACGTCGCCGCCCGAGGGTCGCTCGAAGCCGGCGAGGATGCGGAGCGTCGTCGTCTTGCCGCAACCAGATGGCCCGAGGAGCGCGAAGAACTCACCAGAGCGGATCGCGAGTGAGACGTGATCGACCGCCCTTACGTCGCCGAAGCTCCGGGAGACATCCCGAAGCTCGACGACGGGCGCGCTCCCGGGAGCCGTGCTCACTTCACGAAGGCGACGATCTCCTTGTTGAAGCGCTCATTCCAGTCGGCGTTCTTCATGGCGAGCGTCGGCCAGTCGAGCTGCATCGCCCCCTCGATGTTCCGCGTCTTGAAGGCTTCCTGATTCGCGAGGTCCGGATCGAGCGTGATGTCCTTCGCCACCGGGATCGAGTGGGTCAGGTTGCAGTAACGCGTGAGCCACTGCTTGTCGTTGAGCATGTTGATGATCTTCTCGGCGTGATACTTCTGCGCCGCGGATGTGCCCTTCACGATGTGGTGGTAGATCGTGAAGGCGATCTGGCCCTCCTTCGGTGCGGCGTAGCCGAAAGGGCCTTTCTCCTGGTTCGCCCAGATATCCACCGAGCTGTTGAACCAACCGGAGAGCCAGACCTCCCCTCGGATCATCGGCTGCTTCACCTGGTCGTTCGAGAGGAAGAAGAGCCGGATCTGCCCTTCCTTGGCTTTGTCCGAGATCAGCTTGAACGCCTTGTCGACGGCGGCAGCGTCGCTCTCCTTGCCCCCCAGCGCGCGCGTCGTCGTGACCAGTCCGGACAGGTAGTGGTTCCCGTTCGAGAGGGCGAGCCGGCCCTTGAACTTCGGGTCCCAGAAGTCCATCCAGGAGCCGGGCGCAGACTTGACGTTGTCGGTGTTGTACATGAGTCCGATCCCGACCATGCCCCAGGCGATGCCCTTGTTGTCCTTGCGCTTGAAGCTGTCGTAGACGTTCGAGACGGTGGGCACATTCGCAGGGTCGAGCGACTCCCACATGTCGTCGACGTCGCCCTTGGCGGTGGCGTCGGCGTTGAAGTAGCCGAAGTTGATAAGCGGCTGGTCAGGCGTCGTCTTCCGAGCGGCGACCATCTTCGGGTAGGTCTCCGCGTTGGTGCCCTCGAAGAGCTCGATCGTGACGTTCGGGTTCGCCTTCATGTACTCGGCCTGGACCTCGCGCGGCACGACGCCCTGGTTCGCGCCGACGTAGACGAAGAACGTGAGCTTCACCGGCCCGTCGGCCCCCGCTGGCTTCCCTCCCGCGCCGGTTGCGCCCGGCGCAGGCGTCGCCGCGGGGCCGCATGCCGCCAGGAACGAAAGCGCCGTCGCGGAGGAGATGCCGAGCGCCGCGGCCCGCTGGAGGAACTGACGACGGCTATAGCCGCGACGGTAGAGGACCTCGAGCTCTCTTTGGTCGGCCATGGAATCGCCTCCCCGCCTTGTATCTGGTGCGGCCGGGGACGATAGCCCAAGAGCGCGTCCTCCGTACTATGCCGATCCATGCGCTTCACCATCGTCGGGGCGGGCGCGATCGGCGGCATCACCGGGGCACACCTCATTCGGGCGGGTCACGAGGTCACTTTCGTCGACACCGCGAACGACCACCTCCTCGCGATCCGCGACCGGGGTCTGCAGCTCGAGGGCCTCGCGGACATCAGGGCGGTGCCCAAAGCCGCGCTCTTGCCGTCGGAGGTGCGTCCGCCACTCGGGACGCTCATCTGCGCCGTCAAGACGCTCCACACCATCTCCGCGATCGAGCCGCTCGCGCCACTCCTCGCGAAGAACGAGTACGCCCTATCGATGCAGAACGGCCTCGCGTACGAGGATGTCGCGGGGCTCGTGGGGAGGGAGCGGACCCTCGTCGCCTGCTTCAATTTCGGCGGCCACTACGAATCGCCCGGTCGCGTCGTGTTCGGTACTCGCGGCGGCTTCCACGTCGGCGAGCTCGACGGACAGATTTCCGAGCGCCTGCGGGCTCTGGCCGCCGCGCTCGGAACGGTGCAGGAGTGCGAGGCATCGAGCAACGTTCTCGGATGCCTCTGGAGCAAGATGGCCATGGCGAGCGTCTTCTTCGCGACCGCACTCGTGGACGCGGATGTCGCGGAGATCCTCGGACACGAGCGCTTCGTCCCGGTCCTCTCCGACCTCGTCGCCGAGACCGTGGCCGCGGCGGATGCGGTCGGGGTGCGCTTGCCCGAGCTCCACGGCTTCGACCCGAACGCGTTCCGGCCGGGGCCCCGTTCCGAAGAGGCCGTCCGCAGGTCGCTCGATGCGATCGCGGGCTCCTTCAATCCGCTCCAGCAGCGCACCGGGATCTGGATCGACCTCGCGGTCCGCAAGCGCAAGACCGAGGCGGAGCCGCAGCTCGGTCGGCTCGTGATGCTCGCCGCGAAGCACGGCGTCGCGATGCCCCGCAATCGCGCGGTGCTCGAGCTCATCCTTGAGATGGAGAAAGGCCGGCGCGGCTTCTCGTACGGGAACCTCGAGGAGGTCGAGCGGCACGCCCTTGAGGTCAGCGCAGGTCCCGGCTGAGCGGGACGTGGGGCCGCCCGCAATGGCTCCCGCCGGTCACCTCGAGGATCGCCCCGGTCGTCCAGCGGGAGCGGTCGCTCAGGAGGAAGGCCACCGCCGGGGCGATGTCCTCGGGCGCGCCGGTCCGCCGCAGCGGCGTCCCGCGGAGCATCAGGCGCACATATTCGGAGGAGTGGCCCGCCTCTTCGCGCAGAACCTCGTCCAGCACAAGGCCAGGCGCAACCGCGTTCACACGGATCGCGTGTGGGCCAAGCTCGATCGCGAGGACGTGCGTGAGGAGGTTCACCGCGGCCTTGCTCGCGGTGTAGTGGGCGCCGCCGGCGCGCGCCGAGGTCGCCGCGGCGGACGAGATGTTCACGATCGCTCCGGGAGCGTTGCGACGCACAAGCCGTCTGGCGAGCGCGCGGCATGTGAGCATCGTGCCCTTGGTGTTGACGTCAAAGACACGGTCCCACTCGGATTCGTCCATCTCGATCACCGGCGTATTCGGAAAGATGCCGTGCGCGTTCACCAGGAGGTCGATCGGACCGAGCTCCCGCTCGAGCAGATCCAGCGCCGCCTCAACATTGGCCGCACGGGAGACATCGGCGGTCGCACTGTTGCTTCGCGCGCCCTGTGCGCGGAGGCGTGCCGCGAGCTCGGCGGCGGCGTCAGTCTTTGTCTCGACGACCCCGACTGCTGCACCCGCGTTCGCGAGCTCCGTCGCGATGGCGCGACCCAGGCGGCCAGCGCCCCCGGTGACCATCGCGACCCGACCCTCAAGCTCCCCCATCTATCTCCTTCTCCGCAGCTCGATCGGCGCGGCGCGAACGATGCCGTCCGTAGTATGCGAACGCCGCTCGGGCGCCGCCGATGAAGCCGACGCGTCATACGGGCTACCGCTCGTTCAGCTATCTCGAGGCCGACGTCGACTACATGCCCTTTGAGCTGGCGCGCGAGGTCGGAAGGGTGTCGTCGCGGCGCGTCGAGGTCTCACCCGCCGAGGAAGGGCGCGCACTTCGTCTCCTCGATGAGCACATCGTCATCTCGCTCCACGATCACGTCACCGTGGCGCCACGGGACGTCGCGAAGATGCCTGAGTACCGCCGGCAGGGACGCGAGTGGACAGGCTACGAGGGACTCGCCGCATCTGGGCTGGACTGCGTCTTCGACGCGCTCATGGGCGGTACGGCGACGATCACGTCGCGCGCTGGCTGGAAGTGGGACGACGTCATCTACGACCTCGGCATGCGGCTCGCGGACATCGCCCATCAGAAGTTCGTGGTCCGCGCCGGTACGCTCGAAGAGATCCGGGCGGCCAAGGCTACGGACCAGCTCGCTTTCGTTCCTTGCCTCGAGAGCGCCGCTCCGATCGAGAACGAGCTCGACCGTCTCGACATCCTGTACGGACTTGGGGTCCGCTCGGTCGGGATCGCCTACAGCGAAGCGAACGCGCTCGGGGCAGGTCTTCGTGAGGCGCACGACGGCGGGCTCAGCGAGTTCGGGCGACTCGCCGTTCAGCGCATGAACAGACTCGGCATCGCCATCGACCTCTCACACGCGGGCGACCGGACTTCGCTGGACACGATCGCGCAGAGCGACCGTCCGGTGTTCATCACCCACGCCGGGGCGCGCGCGCTCTGGAACACGAAGCGCATGAAGCCGGACTCCCTTCTCCGGGCTTGCGCCGAGCGGGGCGGCGTCATCGGCATCTCCGCCGCGGCGCATACGACGCTCACCGAGCGGCACCCGTTGCATTCCATCGAGTCGGTGATGGAGCACTTCGAGTACATCGCCCAGCTCGTTGGCATCGAGCACGTCGCGTTCGGACCGGATACGTTCTTCGGCGACCACGTTGGCCTGCACCGCTTCTTCGCACGGCAGTTCTCGCTCGCGGCGAGCCGCGGCGGCCTCCAGTTTCAGGAGGTCGAGTATGTCGACGGCATCGAAAATCCCGGGGAGTCCTTCCCGAACATCGTCCGCTGGCTCGTGCGCCACGGCTACTCCGATGACGACATCGGCAAGGTGATCGGAGGCAACGTGCTTAGCGCGCTGGCTCAGGTCTGGGACCGCTCGTGACCTCCGGCCGAGGCTCGAGCTCAGCGACGCTCGGCTCTTCCGGCGCGAACGACCCGTACTTGATCTCGCCCGCGCGCTCGTATGTCGCGATGACGACGCCGGTGCTCGACGTCGTCACATCCACGACCTTGAGCCCCGCCGGGATCGCGCCCCCCCCGCGAAGAGCCGCTTCCCGCTGCCGAGCACGACCGGGAACGTCCATACATGGAACTCGTCGACGAGGTCATTCCGCAGGAGCGTCTGGATGAGGTCGCCGCTGCCGTGCACCTGGATCTCCGGTCCGGACTGCTTCTTCAGCTCGGACACATACATCGGCACGTCGCCCTTGATGAGCGTGGAGTTGTTCCACTCGACGTTCTTGAGCGTCCGTGACGCGACGTGCTTGCGCGCGCCGTTCAACGCCTGGGCGCCGGCTTCAGTCGAACGCGGCCAGTACGCGGCGAAGATCTCGTAGGTCCTTCGACCGAGGAGCATCTCGAACGGCCGTCCCATGAAGTCGCCCATCACCTGTCCCATCCGATCGTCCCAGTAGCCGACGGACCATCCGCCCTTCGTGAACCCGCCGCTGCGATCTTCGTCGGGCCCGCCCGGCGCCTGCATGACGCCGTCGAGCGTCACGAACGTGCTGACCTTGAGCCTTCTCACGATGACATCCTCCCTATCTGCCACGCCGCGCAGGACGCGCCGGCCGACCCGACGATTTTGCTCGTTCCGGCGTTGGACGCCACGCCTGTCGCTCGAGCTCCGTGTAGGTCGACCTCCGCGGTCCGATCGCAATAATCTCGAAGCGGGCGCCCCCGACAGCCGATAGACCATCCGTAGCTGCCCTACGCGAACCCGTCGGGGCCCCATCAGCTCGCGCTCGACTGGATCACCGAGCTCTGGCTCGAGACGAAGCTGCTGGAGGGCGGCGCGGACCTTTCGTTTTGCCGCGGGCGCCAGACTCCGGAGGACGTCCGCGACTTCTGGAGGAAGCTTCACGCGCGTCTCACGTGAAACCGGCTGGGACCTCCTCTCCGAAGAGGTCCTCGAGCGAATACAAGCGTCCTTTGCCTCGATCGAGAGCGCGCCGGTTGCGGAGGACTTCCGCGTAGAACTGAGGGTCGGACATGATCTCGAGCGTTGCATCAAGGCCGGCCGCTTCGTCGTGGCTCATGAGTACAGCCGCAGGCCGTCCGCGCTTCGTGATGGTCACGCGCTCATCTCGCTGCGTCACCTCGTCGATCAGGCCGCTTAGCTTCGCCTTTGCTTGCGCCAGCGATAAGGTCTTCACGATCTGACCATTTTGATGATCAACTCAAGGGGGAACGCGCAAATCAAGTCATTCAGACGAGTCGACGACGACAAGATGTGCGGGACCTATGCCCCGTCGGCCGGCAGGATGGCGATTTCCTCGAATCTGAGGCGACGGCGGGAATCGAACCCGCGATGAAGGTTTTGCAGATCGATGGCCCGATCTGCGAGCCGAGACTCGAAAAACCGAGGAAATTCGGAGAAATCGCGTCCTCTGACTGACCCTCCTCGGGCCGCAGACTTTTGCCCTACGCAGGATTCGAGTTCGCGTCCGACGACGCAGGGCTGCCCGAGCGGCGCGCGGAATCCAGAAAGCAAGCGGCGTCTTCTACAAGAAGGTCCCCGGTGCGAGCTACGCCCCGATCCAGAGAAGCGTAAGGATTCGACCGAGGCGCTCAACCTCGCGCAGCTGGACAGGAGGGTGCCCGGACGGACGCCAGCTAACCCGACTCGCAGAGCTCCTCGGCGGGGGCGACCTTGCAGTTTCAATCGCAGCGACGTATCGATCGACGATGCGGCCGCTGCGCTCACGGCCGCGGTGCCGAAGCCCGGGATCGAACTAGGGACACATGGTTCTTCAGGTCACGTCTTTAGGAGAACGCGAAATCAGGCCACAACTCGCACGCGACGGAACGTGGTTATGCACCACGACAAATGGTTCAACGAGTCCGGCGAGCAGGCGCTCCGGCTCGATACACGCGGATGCGCGGCACCAGGATCGAGTGCGCCTCCGATCGCTGTGCGTAGGGCGTCTGATCTACAGATAGATGAACGTGACAGACCCTTCGCCGCGGCTGACTCAGGCGGAGGAACGCGAGTGGCTCGAGCGCACGCGGACGATTGGGATGAGCCCGCGCTCGACCGCATGGCGAAGCACGTGCCGATCCTAGTGGGCCTCGCGGCTCAACCTCCCCGACCGGCCTCGCTCCACCTGGGCAATATCGAACACTCGAGATCCTTGTCTCGTCGCGGAGCGGATGGAGGCGACTGATCGGGAGTCAGCCGCTCAGGATCCACGCGTCAGTTGCCTTCGTGCTTCCCGGCCACGACATCCCGCTAGAGACAAGACCGCGACAGGCCGATCGGCCCGTCGTCATTTAAGAAAACGGTTGTCCAGCACGGAGCGGGAGGCTGACTTTCGACTCGGGCAGGACCGTTGTGTCTCTTCCTGAAAGTCGGACAGCTTTCTCTGAGAGACCTTCAGCGGCAACCCTAGGTCGTCGTGCTCACGGCATTCGGGCTTCCGGTGTCCGTCGCGGTGCGGAAGCCCTCCACGAGCGCCGGACGCAGGGCTGCCGGCTTGACGCCATGGTTCTGCTTCGGGATGACCCGCTCGGTTGCCCCGGGGACCGTGCGCGCTGTCGCGTCGGCCGCTGCGCGCAGCGTCGGTGTGGTGCTACCGCCGACGAGGACCACCGTGGGCACGCGGACCTCGCGCAGCCGCGTTTCGGGGAACGCGAACCCGTCCATGACGGCCGCGTCGTAGGGCAGCGTATGCGCGGCCGCGACTGCGTCCTTCCAGAACGGCATGAAGCGCATCGCAACGACGAACAGGCCGGGGACGCCGACGGTCCGCATGAAGTACTTCACCGCCTCGTCGCGCTTGCCGCGCGCGATGAGCTCGTTCATCTTCCGCTCGTAGTCCGGATCCGGCGCATCCTTCGGATTCCCCACCATGTACGGCGGCTCGTGCGCGGCGAGCATCTTCATCGGGACGCCGCTCGCCGCAGCTTCGAGCGCGAGCGCCGCGCCGGACGAGGTCGCGGCGACATACGGCCGGCGACCCGCGGCCTCACACACTTCGCGCAGATCCTCGACCTCGCGGGCGACGGCATACGGCTTGGTGTCGCCGCTCTCGCCGCGACCGCGCCGGTCGTAGTCGAACACCGTGAAGTCCTTCGCGAGCTCCTCGCGCATGGTCTTCGCGAACGGGGACGAGCGCACGCCGAGCGCGCCCCAGACGAACACAAGTGGCGCGCCTTGTCCCATGGTCTCGTACGCGATACGCGTACCGTCCGCGGATGTCACGAACTTGGTCGCCATGACTCTCCTCCGTTGCGGCCGAACCCTCGCCCGAAACGGTCCTTGGGCCGCCGCATCCAGTGTGCCAGCCTCTGCGCGAATGATCGGGCGAGCTAGAGCGCGATGTTCCCGGGGGCACCGCTCCCTTAGGTGTTCCTCCGGGTCGTCGCGGTCAGTCCGATCCATACACTTCTGATGGGAGCCGTGCTTCGGGGGAGGACAAGCTATGCGCAAGCTCAAGGTGACCACGTTTCTCACGCTCGATGGTGTGATGCAGGCGCCGGGCGGACCGGAGGAAGACCCAAGCGGCGGGTTCGCCCATGGGGGCTGGTCCGTGAAGTACTGGGATGACCGTCTGAGCCAGGAGATGACCGAGTTCATGGGACGCCCGTTCGACATGGTGCTCGGGCGGAAGACCTACGAGATCTTCGCGGCGTACTGGCCGCGCTCGACAGAGCCCGGCGCGGACGCCCTGAACAGAGCGCGCAAGCACGTCGCCTCGACGACCCTGCGCAGCGTGGACTGGAGCAACTCCACACTCATCAACGGCGACGTTGGAGCGTATGTAGCCAACCTCAAGAACGAGTCGGGGCCCGAGATCCAAGTACACGGCAGCGGGCGGCTCATCCAGACGCTCCTCAAGAACGACCTGGTGGACGAGTTCCACCTCATGATCTTCCCGATCGCGCTGGGCAGCGGGAAGCGTCTCTTCGCGGAGGGCACCGTCCCGGCGGCTTTCACAGGCGTCGATGTCAAGACGTCGAACACCGGCGTGATCATCGCGACGTACCAGCGCGCCGGGGCCGTGAAGTACGGATCGTTCGCACCCGAGGAGTCCGCCGCCGCGGAGGTCAGGGGCCGCTAGCGTCGACGATCGTCGTCGGCCGGGGCCGTCGCGGTGGTCATGGGGCGGCAGGTTCGGCGCGGCGCAGCGTCTCGAGCGGGAGGGTCAGGGAGCGCGCGCCGCGGCCACGCCCGGCCGCGCGCTCTCGTCATGGGGGCGGCGTTCGCCGACGAGAAACCACGTGCGCATCGGGGCCTTCCCCTTCACCTCGATCGTCCCGCGCGGCTCGCACTCGAACTCGTCGCGGATGAGCTCGTAGGTCGCGTCGCTCAGGTGGATTCGCCCCGGCACGCCGTGCGACTCCATCCTGCTCGCCGTGTTCACGGAATCGCCCCAGATATCGAACACGAACTTCCGCAAGCCGATGACCCCGCCCACGCAGGGCCCGCTGTTCATACCGATCCGGAAGTCGATGCGGTCTTCGCCCGCCGCGCGGAGCTCGTCGAGGTAGGCGCGAATACCCAGGGCCATGCGGGCCACCGCCTGCGCGTGATCCGCGCGCCTTCGCGGTACTCCCGCGACGCACATGTAGTTGTCGCCGATGGTGCGGATCTTCTCCACGCCGTGCCTCTCCGCGAGGAGGTCGAAGCGGGAGAAGATCCCGTTGAGG
>Ga0209806_1000229_pt1 | contig 36454 bp, 33 predicted proteins | sample GraSoiAngelo_152_FD_186166 | JGI IMG/M metagenome (GOLD analysis project Ga0209806, IMG submission 186166) | Grasslands soil microbial communities from the Angelo Coastal Reserve, California, USA - 14_1009_12_30cm (SPAdes) (version 2) | ecosystem: Environmental > Terrestrial > Soil > Grasslands ... | reverse complement strand
GTTCTGGATCAAGCCAATGAATTGCCCGGGCCACATCAAGGTGTTTCAGTCGAAGATCCACTCGTATCGCGAGCTGCCGCTTCGCATCGGCGAGCTCGGCACGGTCTACCGGTACGAGCGTGGTGGCACGTTGCACGGGATGCTCCGCGTCCGCGGCTTCACACAGGACGACTCGCACATCTTCTGCTCGTGGGACCAGGCGCAGGACGAGATCGGGAAGGTTTTCGATCTGGCGCTCGAGTTCCTGAGCGTGTTCGGCTACACCGACCCGTCGATCTACCTCGCGACGCGTCCCGAAAAGCGGCTCGGCTCGGACGAGCTTTGGGATAAGGCCGAGGCGGCGCTCAAGACCGCCCTCGGCATACGCGAAGTCGCGTACAAGGTCGACGAGGGCGGTGGAGTCTTCTACGCGCCCAAGATCGACATCAGGGTCCATGACGCGATCGGACGCGAGTGGCAGGGCGCCACGGTTCAGATCGACCTCAATCTACCCGAGCGGTTCGACGTCACCTTCGTGAACGAGAAGGGCGAGCGCGAGCGCGCGGTCATGATCCACCGGGTGCTGTTCGGCAGTCTCGAGCGATTCGTCGGCGGACTCATCGAGCACTACGCCGGCAACTTCCCGGTGTGGCTCAACTGGGAGCAGGTCGCCGTCATCCCCGTGCGCGAGTCGGCGCTGCCGTATGCGCGCGACGTGGCGACAAGGCTTCGGACCGAAAACTTTCGCGTGCATCTCGACGAGCAGGCCGGCGACCTGCGCAACCGCGTCAAGGAGGCGCAGCAGCGGAAGGCGAGCTACATGCTCGTCGTCGGGGACAAGGAGGCCGCCGCCGGGACCGTCTCGGTGCGGCGCCGGGGGTCGCGTGATGAGGAGCGCGGCGTGGCCCTCGATGCCTTCGTCGATCGGATAAAGAAGGAGCGCGAAAGCAAGGCGCTGCCGGCCGACTTCGCGCAGCACGAGCCGAGTGCCGGAGACTCGATCGCTTGAGCGTCCCGGCGCTTCGCGGCTCGCAGGTGACGCTCCGACCCATGACCCATGCCGACGTGCCGCTCCTCACGAAGTGGGGGAGCAATCCTGAGTTCCGGCACTACCAGTGGGGGCAGAAGCCGGGCGCGTTCACGGAAGGGAACGCGAAGGCCTGGATCGAGCGGATGTCGCGTCAGGGCGACTCGGCGTGCTGGGTCATCGAGCACGACGGCCGGCCCATCGGCTTCGCGAACTACCGCGACTTTCATCCGAAAGGCAAGAGCGCGGAGATCGGCATCGGGATCGGCGAGCCGCACCTTTGGGGCAAACACCTCGGTCGCGATGCCCTCGAGGCGCTGCTCCGCTACCTCTTCGATGAGCTTGGCCTCCACCGGGTGGGCCTCGCGGTCGTGGGCTTCAACGATCGGGCCATCGCGATGTACAAGGCCGTCGGATTCGAGGTCGAGGGGATCGAACGCGATGGTGTCGGGACGGAGGACGGCTACATCGACGACGTGAAGATGGGCATCGTCGTAGGGCGGCCGCGGCCCGACTTCGACCCACAGCCGGTCACCCTCGAGGGCAAGCACGTGCGGCTCGTGCCGCTCCGCATGGCGCACGCCCCGGCGCTTCTCGAAGCGGCCGACGAAGACGACATCTGGCGGTGGATGGTGCCCCGGCCGAAGGGCCTCGAAGGGTACGAGCGTTACATCCGCTGGGCGCTGGACCAGCAGATTGTCGGCGCGCAGCTGCCGTTCGCGGTGATCCGGAAGCTGGACGGCGTGCTCGTCGGTACGACGCGCTACGCGCACATCGATCCGCCGAACCGCACCATCGAGATCGGCTACACGCTGTACGGAAAGGGTGCCCGACGGACGCCTGTGAACACGGAGAGCAAGCTGCTACTCCTCCGTCACGCTTTCGAAACGCTCCGAGCCAATCGTGTGTGGCTCCAGACCGACAAGCGCAACGAACGCTCACAAGCGGCCATCGCGCGACTGGGCGCGATCAAGGAAGGGGAGCTTCGGAACGAACGGATCCTTGCGGACGGACATCTGCGCACGAGCGTGATCTTCGGGATCACGAAAGACGATTGGCCGGACGTCCGCGAACGCCTGCTTGGCTACCTCGCGCGGTGATATGCTCGTCCGAGTTGAAGTTCTTTCACGGGGAGCGGCCGCGCTGCTAGCACGGTTCTCACGCCAATAACCGAGGTCACTCTATAGCCGCGCCCGAACTGCGGATCAACGAAGCGATCCGTGTTCCCACCGTCCGCCTTCTCGGTCCCAATGGCGAACAGCTCGGGATCATCCCGACCGCGCGCGCGCTCGCGAAGGCGCAAGAAGAGGGCTACGACCTCATCGAGATCGCGCCGAATGTGCAGCCGCCTGTGGCGCGCATGGGCGACTTCGGAAAATACCGTTATGACCTCCAGCAGAAGGCCAAGGACGCCAAGAAGAAGCAGAAGGCCGTGACGTGGAAGGAGATTCGCGTCTCGCCGAAGATCGACGACCACGACATCGACACGAAAATTCGGTCTGCCGCGAAATTCCTGGATGAGGGCGACAAGCTGAAGGTAACCGTCCGCTTCCGCGGCCGTGAGCTCGCGCACCCCGACCGTGGCCGGGTCCTGCTCATCGCCATCGGCGACAAGCTCAAGGACCACGGCGTCATCGAGCGGGCGCCGCTCCTCGAGGGTCGGCAGATGCACATGGTCATGAACCCGGTCCGCCGTGACGCGACCGGGGCTCCGGCCGCCGCGACGCCCGCCGCTCCGACCCCAACGCCACCCGCCGCTTCCGCTACCCCCAAGCCACCCGCGCCCGGACCGCGGCCCGCACCCGCGCCCGCAGCCGCTCGACCACCAGCGCCACCCGCTCGCCCGCCCGCGGCGCGGCCTGCGCCTCCTCCACGCGCACAACGACCCGCCTAAAGCAATAAACTGGGCGTTCACGTCGCGTCAGCACCGGAGGTTGTTCACCGTGCCCAAGATCAAGAGTCATAGCGGCGCCAAGAAGCGCTTTGAGTTCACCGGGACCGGCCGCCTCCGTCGTTCGAAGGCGTACAAGGGCCACTTGAACCAGCACAAATCACCCTCGCGAAAGCGCCGTCACGCAGGCAAGGCACTCGTCGCCAAGGGCGACCTGCAGCTCGTGCGCAAACTGCTGCCGAACCTCAAGGTAAGGAGCTAAGGGATGTCCCGGGTTAAGCGCGGAGTTGCCGCTCACAAAAAGCACAAGAAGCTGCTCTCGCAGGCCGAGGGTCGTCGCGCCTCGAAGCACAAGCTCGTTCGACCCGCCCGCGAGGCCGCGATGCACGCGCTGCGCTACGCCTACCGGGACCGACGCGCACGAAAGGGCCAGTTCCGTGCGCTATGGATCGCGCGGATCAACGCGGCCGCGCGCGACGCCGGGGTCTCGTACAGCCGCCTCATGGCGGCGCTGCGCCTCGCCGGGATCGACCTCGACCGCAAGGTACTCGCCGACATGGCGATCCGGGACCCGAAGGTGTTCCGTCACTACGTGGACCTCATCAAAGAGAAGTCGAGCACGCAGACCAACAAGTCATAGCGGCGCCGAAGGAGAGCAGTACCGCGACACGCGGCGTAAAAGAGAGACCGGGGTAGGTGAGAGCCGGTCGCGCTGACGACGCGAGAATTCGCTCCGGAGCCGACCGGCAGCAAAGCCGGTCCGGGTGGAGCCCGATAGCGCTTCGACCGAGCGTCCTTCTCTTAAACAGAAGGGAACACGGGTGGTACCGCGGAGGCCCGCCTTCGTCCCGAACGAACGGCGGGCTTTGTGTTGTCTAAGAGAGGAGGCGACATGGTCGGCGAAGACTTGAAGGAGCTCGCGGACCGCGCGCTGGCCGAGATCGGCGCAGCTGCCGACGAGGCCACCCTCGAGGCGGCCCGCGTGAAGTACCTCGGCCGCAAGGAAGGCGCGCTCACCGAGGCCACCAAGCGCATCGCGAAGCTCCCCCCGGCCGAGAAGCCGGCATACGGCGCAGCCGTCAACGCGGCGAAGAGCCGCATCGAACAGGCCCTCGATCAACGCGCCCGTGCGCTTCGCGCGAAGTCCCTCGAGCTGGATCTCGGCGCCGAGCGCGAGGACCTGACCCTGCCGCCGCGTCGCGTGCGGGTCGGCCGCTTGCACCCGATCACGCAGACGATCCGCGAGGTGTCGCGCATCTTCGGGACGCTCGGTTTCGAGACGGTGGAAGGTCCCGAGATCGAGTGGGACTACTACGCGTTCGAGGCGCTCAACATCCCGGCCGGACACCCCGCCCGGGAGAAGTGGCAGACGCTCTGGATCTCCAATCCCCTCGGCGACGATCCGTCCCGACCTATCCTCGGGCGCCCGCATACGTCGCCGATGCAGGTGCGCGTCATGGAGAAGCGAAAGCCGCCCATTCGAGTCGTCATCCCAGGCCGTTGCTATCGCTACGAAGCGACGGACGCGATCCGAGAGTCGATCTTCTTCCAGTACGAAGGCCTCGCGATCGACGAGAAGCTCAACATGGCCGATCTCAAGGGCACGCTCTACGCGTTCGCGCGACAGGTCTTCGGAAGCGACCGCAAGATCCGCTTCCGTGTCGACTACTTTCCGTTCACGGAGCCGTCCGCGGAGATCGCGTTCGACTGCTTCGCCTGCCAGGGCCGCGACCCTGAGTGTCGCGTATGCGGAGGAGACGGCTGGATCGAAGCCGCCGGGTGCGGCATGGTGCACCCGGATGTCTTGCGGCGCGTCGGGTACGACCCGGCTCGCTATCAAGGCTTCGCGTTCGGCGGCGGCATCGAGCGCCTGGCGATGCTGCGCACCGGCGCGCCGGACATTCGGCTCTTCTACCAGAACGATCTCCGGTACCTGGAGCAGTTCTGATGTTGATCAAGGTTCCGCTGTCATGGCTGCGCGAGTACGTCGAGATCAACGTCGGCGTCGACGAGCTGGCGCTCAAGCTCCATATGTCCAGCACCGAGGTGAAGGGCGTCGAGCGGCCGTGGTGGGACGACAGGATCCGGACCGCGCGCGTCGAGAAGCTCGCGAAGCACCCCAACGCCGACAAGCTGGTGCTCGCAACGGTCGACTTTGGGGCGGGCAATCCGAAGACCGTTGTGACAGGGGCGACGAACCTCCACGAGGGCGCGATCGTTCCATACGCCGACGAGGGCGCGACGATCATCGATGGCCACACGGGAGAGCGCGCGACGCTCCGCGGCAAACCCATGCGGGGGATCAAGAGCGAGGGCATGGTCCTCTCACAAAAGGAGCTCGGTCTCGGCGAGGACCACGAGGGGATCTACATCCTCGACCCGAAGCTGCCGGTCGGCGCGCTCCTCCGCGAGGTGCTCGGCGAGACGGTCCTCGCCCTCGAGCTTCAGCCCAACCGCCCCGACTGCCTCGGCATCGTCGGAGTCGCCCGCGAGGTCGCCGCGCTCCTCGGCACGAGCCTCTGGGAGCCGCCGGTCGAGCGGCTCGACCCGAGCGCGCCGAAGGATCTCGACGTGCGGATCGAGGACCAGCGCGCTTGCCCGCGCTTCGCAGCGGCGCTGCTCACCGGCGTCCGCATCGGCCCATCACCCGCGTGGATGCAGACGCGTCTCGTCGCGGCCGGCATGCGTCCCATCGACAACGTGGTCGACATCACGAACTACGTCATGCTCGAGCTCGGCCAGCCCCTTCACGCATACGACCGCCGCAGACTGCGCGGAGGCGCGCTGGTCGCAAGACAGGCGAGACGCGGGGAATCACTTCGGACGCTCGACAGCATGGATCGCGTGCTCCCGGAAGGAACGCTCGTGATCGCCGACGCGGAGCGTGCGCTGGGCATCGCGGGCATCCTTGGCGGCGAAGATTCGGAGATCCGCGAGGACACGACGACCGTCGCGCTCGAATGTGCGTCGTTCGAGCCCCGCGGCATCGGACGCACCGCGACGAAGCTCGGGCTCCAGGGGTCGTCGGGAAGCGCCGCGGCACGACGATTCTCCTGGGAGCTCTCGCCCGAGCTCGTTCCGATCGCCCTCGCACGCGCCTGCCGGCTGCTCCGCGAGCACGCTGGGGCGAAGGTCGAGGGGGTTGTGGATCGCTACCCGAATCCTCGGCCCCGAGTGAACGTGCGCATGCGGTTTTCCGATGTGCCGCGCGTGATGGGAATCGACATCGATCACGGCGAGACGCTCGATATCCTCCGCCGGCTTCAGTTCACGGCGGCCGCCGATGGCGACACCCTGGTCGCGACGCCGCCGGTCGTGCGCACCGACATCGCGATCGCCGAGGACATCGTCGAGGAGGTCGGTCGCATCGCTGGATACGACCGTCTCCCAACGCGGATTCCCGACGGGCCGCTGCCGCTCGCGGAGCGGCACCGGCTGGAAGAGTTTCGCGAACGGGCCCGCGACGGTCTCGCTGGATTCGGTCTTCAGGAGATCGTGTCGTACTCGCTCGTCGACCCGGCCTGGTTGGTGCGGTTGACGGCCGATGGCTCGTGTATCGCGCCGGAGCCGCTTCGAGTTGTGAACCCGACCACCGTGTCGCAATCCGTGGCTCGTCCGACGCTGCGCCCGAGCCTGCTCGACACGGCGCGGCGCAACCTCCGCAACCGTTCGTCCGTGGCGATCTTCGAGATCGCTCCTATATATCTGCCAAGGCGCGCGGACCTTCCCGAGGAGCGCTGGACCATCGGGATCGTCCTCGCCGGGAACGCGCAACCCGTGAAGGAGGGCGAGACGTGGCTTGTCGGGGAGCGCCGGTTCGACGTCCGCGACCTTCAGGGCATCGTGCTCGGGCTCGCCGAGCTGCTCGACGTAGAGAGCTCCGGCGACCGAAGCGCTAACGTGCCAGGCCTTCATCCGGGACGGAGCATCGGCTTCGGCCACGGCGGCCGGACGTACCTCGTCGCGGGCCAGCTGGACCCACGGGTAGCCGAGATGTGGGAACTACCCGCCGAGACGTTCATCGCGGAGATCGATCTGGCTGTCTGGCACGAGTCCTCACGCCCGCCACGCGTGACCGCCCCGCCGCGGTTCCCGGCAGCGCTTCGGGACCTCGCGGTGGTTGTCGATGAGGCGACACCGTACGGGGATATCGAGCGCGAGATCCAGGCGGCAGGCGGAAAGGACCTCGAGTCGGTCAGCCTCCTCGATCTCTATCGCGGGCAGCAGACCGGGGCGGGAAAGAAGTCTTTCGCCGTCCGTCTGGTGCTCCGGTCCGCCACCGGGACACTCGGCGAGCCCGACGTCGAGCGGCTGGTCAAGCGGGTCACCGGGCGTCTTCAGCACGCCGTCGGAGCGACGATCCGGGCCTAGGGACTTGGGGCCGGCGAGGCCCGAACTGAACCGGCGCGCACCCGAGGTGGTACCCAGATAGACTCGGCGCCCAGCGCCAGGGAGGTGTGTGAACTAGTGGAGAAACGTTACTTGCGCAGAGGGCTTGCCCTCGCTGTCACAGCATCGATTGCACTCGCGGCCTGCACGCAGACGCCGGCAACGAGCCCGGCACCGTCCGCGTCCGCATCGACGGCGCCCGTCGCCCGAGGCGCCGGCGGGGACCTCAAGATCCTGTACTGGCAGGCACCGACGATCCTCAACGGGCATCAGTCCGGTGGTACCAAGGATTCCGACGCATCGCGGGTAATCCTCGAACCGCTCGCGGCGTTCGACAACAGCGGGGCCCCGATCCCGCGTCTTGCGGCGGAGATCCCGACCGTAGCAAACGGCAGCGTCTCGGCCGACCTGACGACGGTGACCTGGAAGCTGAAGACCGGCGTCAAGTATTCGGACGGCTCGCCCTTCTCGGCCGATGACGTCGTCTTCACCTACACGTACATGTGCGATGAGAAGACCGCGGCGACCACGTTCGGCGCGTGCGAGAACGTCAAGTCGGTCACGAAGAAGGACGCCAACACGGTCGTCGTGACGTACGCCGATGCCAACCCTTTCTATCTGCAGTGGGGCACCGGCACGCAAGGCGAGATCCTCTCGTCGGTCGCTTGGAAGGACTGCCTCGCCGAGAAGGCCAAGACCTGCGCGACGGACCAGAAGCCCATCGGCACCGGCCCGTACAAAGTGAGGGAGTTCAAGCCCGGCGACACGATCCTCTTGGACATGAACGAGAACTACCGCGAGGCGACCAAGCCGTTCTTCAAGACGGTGACCTGGAAGGGTGGCGGTGACGCCACCGCGGCCGCGCGCGCGGTATTCCAGACCGGCGACATCGACTACGGCTGGAACCTCCAGGTCGAGGCGACGGTCCTCCGGGGCATGGCCACAAGCAGCACGACCGGCGACTTGAAGAGCGTTTACAGCAACAGCATCGAGCGCCTCGTCCTCAACCGCGCGGATCCGAGCGCATCGCTCGGAGACAAGCGCTCCGAGCCGGACACGAAGCACCCGTACTTCAGCGACAAGGCGGTCCGCCGGGCGCTCGCGATGGCGACTGACCGCAAGACCGTGGCGGAGCAGATCTACGGCAACGGTCTCACCGGCCGAACCAGCTGCAATGCCTGGAACGGCGGCGACGCGGAGTCCAAGAACACCGCGAACCTGGACGTCTGCAAGTTCGACCTCGCGGCGGCCAATGCCGAGCTCGACAAGGCGGGCTGGGTCAAAGGCAGCGACGGGGTCCGTGCGAAGGGCGGTGTTCGCCTCGAGATGCTCTACCAGACGAGCGTCAACCCGGTCCGGCAAAAGAACCAGGACATCAACAAGGCGAACTGGGAGAAGATCGGCTTCAAGGTCACCTTGAAGTCAGTCGACGCCGGCGTCTTCTTCACGAACACCTCGCCGGACGGATACGCCAAGTTCTTCGCCGACGTTGAAGAGTTCGCCAACAGCGCCGGTCCGCCGGACATCGCCTCATTCTTCAACGACTGGACGTGCAAGCAGGCTGTAGGCAAGGCGAACAACTGGAACAACAACGGGAACGAGCGGTACTGCAACCCCGATTACGACAAGATCGTCGACCAGCTTCGCAAGGAGGCCGACCGCACCAAGGCGAACGCGCTGGCCATTCAGGCCAACGACATCCTGGTCTCAGACGTGGTGATCATCCCGCTCATCAACCGGACCTCGGCAACCTCTGGTGTCTCCAAGTCCATGAAGAACGTGGAGCTCAGCGGCTGGGACTCGGAGATGTGGGACATCGCGAACTGGGCCAAGTAGCGAACGGGGTAACGACGTACGGTGGCGCGGTGGGAACGTTCCCACCGCGCCACTATGCTTTCCTTGGGTGACAGGTAGGGGGTAGAGACCGTGGGCCGCTACGTCACGCGCCGGCTTCTCATCGCGATCCCTACCCTGCTCGTAATTAGCTTCATCATGTACGCGATCCTCGCGATCTCGCCGATCGATCCACTCTCGCAGTTCGGCAACGATCCGCGCGTCCCGCCCGCGGCGCGCGAGAACATCCGGATCGCACTTGGCCTCGACCAGCCCTGGCCGATCCGCTACGTCAAGTGGCTCCTGGCGGCGCTCCGGGGTGACTTCGGCGTCTCGTTCATGAGCCACAGCTCGGTCAGCACGCTGATCTGGCAGCGGCTGCCGAACACCCTCGCCGTCGTGGGCGTCGCCTACATCGTGGGTATTGTCGTAGCGCTTCCGATCGGCTTGATCTCGGCGGTCCGGCGGAACACCCTCACGGACCACGCGGTGTCAACCCTCGCCTATGTCGGGTTCTCCGTGCCGACCTTTTTCACCGGCCTCATCCTGATCATCATCTTCAGCGTGAAGCTGCATTGGCTTCCCTTCCTGTACGACTCGAACCTCAAAGTCACCGACCTTTCTTCCCTGCTGAGCCAGTTCAGGCAGTCGATCATGCCGATCGTGGTGCTCGGATTGTTCGACGCGGCGGTTCTCACTCGATATGTGCGCGCCGAGATGCTCGAGCACCTACCGATGGACTACGTTCGTACGGCGCGCGCCAAAGGCCTCGCCGAACGCGCGGTCGTCATTCGGCATGCGCTTCGGAATAGCCTCATACCGGTGGTCACGCTCATCGCTCTGGGCGTCCCCACGGTGTTCGGCGGCGCGATCGTCACCGAACAGATCTTCCACGTGCCCGGGATCGGCGAGCTCTTGGTCCGGTCGATCGGTGACGGCGACACGCCGGTTGTCGCTGCGATCGTTCTCATCTTCGCGGCGCTCGTCGTGCTCTTCAACCTCCTCGCCGACGTGCTCTACGCCGTACTGGACCCGAGGATCAAGTACACCTGATGGCGACCACCACCAGCCAGGTCCGGATCGGCGTGGCTACACAGGAGTACAAGCGTCCACCGCGGTCGCTCTGGGCGGATGCCTGGTTCACATTCACTCGGGACAAGCTGGCCATGGCCGGGCTCGCCATGCTCGCCCTTCTGGTACTCGCGACGCTCATCGGTCCGTTCTTCTACGAACGTCCGGTCGGCGTGATCGACTTCGAAAAGGCACTCCTGGGCCCGTCGCTCGAGCACCCCTTCGGCACCGATGACCTCGGTCGCGACCTTCTCGGGCGTTCCCTCTGGGGTGGACGCGTGTCGATCGCGGTCGGCATCATCGCGGTCCTCATCGCGATCAGCCTGGGCACGGCGATCGGCGCAGTCGCGGGCTATTTCCGCAAGGCCGACAACCCGCTGATGCGCGTGACCGACATCTTCCTATCGCTCCCGATCCTCCCGCTGCTGCTCGTGATCATCTTCCTCTTCCGAGAGGAAGTGGCTCGCCGGTTCGGACCGGACGTCGGGATTTTCATCATGATCGTCGCGGTCATCGGGGTCCTTAACTGGATGCCGGTCGCGCGGCTCGTGCGCGCGTCCTTCCTGTCTCTGAAGAACAAGGAATTCGTCGAGGCGGCCCGCGCCGTCGGGAGCACGGACCGGCGGATCATCTTCTCGCACATCCTCCCGAATGTGCTCAGCCCGGTCCTCGTCGCGGCGACGATCGGGGTCGGCGGCGCGATCCTGACTGAGTCCACGCTGTCCTTCCTTGGCCTTGGCTTCCCCCCCGACGTGCCGACGTGGGGCCGGCTTCTTTACGATGCGCAGAACTTCATCGACATCGCGCCGCACTGGGCGATCTTCCCGGGTCTGTGCATCTTCCTGATCGTCCTGTCGATCAACTACATCGGCGACGGCCTTCGCGACGCGCTCGATCCCCGGCGCAAGATCTGAGTCCTTAGGCGCTCCAAATCGCGACCCCGTTGCATGAACCGTACGGCCGGCTGCCCGCTACAGAGAGCGGGAGAGCTCGGTGATCGGATGGACGCGCTGTCGGGCGACGGAGGAGCAGCTCGTGGGGACCCTGCTCGGGACGCTTGCTGCGCCCGAGTGGGCCGAGATGGAGCGCCACCTATCCGGTTGCGCACCCTGCCGGCGTACGCTCCGCACCCTGGAGCTGGCCGAGGCGGCCTACGACCGGGCCTTCGCCACGCTCCGGTCTCGCCGGACGAACATCGCGGCCGGCCGCGCCCGCCTCGCCGCGGCGATGGAGCCCCGGGTCGGGCTCGCACTCGCCGTTCCGGCGCGACTGCTGCGACTCAGGCTGGCCGAGGCCGCAGTCGCGTTCGGGGTGATGACCTTTGCGGTCGTCGGATCTCTCGGCGTCGAGCCCTCGCCAGCCGCGCCGCCGTCGCGTGCGCCCGACGTCCTTGTCGCTCCCGCCACGGCCACGCTCGCGACGGCCGCACCACAGCCTGGGGATCCCGAGCGGACCCGGGCCGCGCGGCTCAAGTACGAGGTGGGCGACATCGTGTTCAGGGTTACCGCCGGCAGCCCGTACTGAGCGCGTCGCCCTAGCACCGCGGTGGTGTCGCGCCCAAAGGGCCTCGGTCGCCGCCTGCCGCGTTCCTTTTACGCCCGCAAGACCGTGAGCGTCGCGCGCGAGCTTCTCGGCAAGGTGCTCGTCTACGATGGCCCAGCCGGACGGCGCGCGGCGCGCATCGTCGAGGTCGAGGCGTACCTCGGTGCGCGAGACCCGGCCTCGCATGCCTACCGCGGTCCGACGCCGCGGACGGCGCCGATGTTCGGTCCGCCCGGAAGGAGCTACGTCTATTTCGTGTACGGCATGTACCACTGTCTGAACGTCGTGACCGAGAGTGATGGCGTCGCGGGAGCTGTCCTATTGCGAGGCGCCGAGCCGCTCGCCGGATTCGAGGGCTTCTCGCCGCGCGCGCTGGCCGGACCCGGCAAGCTCGCGCGTGCCTTCGGCCTCACCACGAAACACACGAATCTCGACCTCGTTCGCTCGGCCCTTTCGATTCGGAATGCTCGGCCGGTCCCGTCGCCGCGTGTCGTGCGATCGGTCCGCGTTGGTCTGAACGACCACGCCACGACAAACAAGCCCTGGCGTCTGTACGTTCGCGGGTCGTTCGGCGTGTCGCGGCCGTGAACGAAGCCGCCCTCGCCCGCCTCGAGCTGCCGGTGGTCCGGGACCTGTTGGCTGAGCGGACCGCGTTCGCACCCGGACGGGAGCTCGCCGAAGCGCTCTTTCCCACGACCGACCTCCGCGAGGCGGAGCGCCTCCAGGATGAGACCGCGGCGGCGCGGGACCTTCTGCGCGCGAACCCGTCAAGCGGCCTGCGTGGCGCGCGAGACATCCGCGATGCGCTGCGGCGCGCGAGGCTCGGGGGCACGCTCGATCCGGTCCAGCTCGTCGCCGTTGCGGAGACGGTGCGTGCCGCCGAGCGCCTATTCGCCGATGTCCATCCGTACCCTCCGCTCGCGGCCCGCGGGCGTTTCGCGCGGCCACCCACCGATGTCGCGGCCGCGATCGAGAACGCGATCGGCCCGACCGGCGAGGTCCTCGATCGGGCCAGCGCTCGCCTTGGCTCGCTGCGGTCCAACCTGCGCGCGGCGCAAGCTCGGCTCCAGCAGCGCCTCGATGGACTCGTGCGGTCTCCGGATCTGCTCCGGGTGCTGCAGGACCCGATCGTCACCCAACGCGGTGGGCGCTATGTCGTGCCGGTCAAGGCCGAGCACCGCGGCGCGGTCAAGGGGATCGTCCACGACCAGTCCGCGAGCGGCCAGACGGTCTTCATCGAGCCCCTCGAGATCCTGGAAGCGAACAACGCGCTCCGCGAGGCCGAGCTCGCCGAGCGGCTCGAGGTGGAGCGGATCCTCGATGAGCTTTCGCGGCGCATCGAAAAAGCGAGCAGCGATCTCGACGCGATGACGACGGCGCTCGCCACTCTCGATCTCATCCTGGCCAAGGCGCTCTATGCGGACTCGCTCCAAGCGACGCGCCCCGAGCTTAACGCGGAGGGCATCCTCGATCTCTTCGACGCGCGCCATCCGCTTCTCGTGGAGCAGGGGAGCGTCGTCGGAATCGACGTCCAGCTCGGCGGAGAGTTCCGCGTCCTCGTCATCACTGGTCCGAACACCGGTGGCAAGACCGTGACGCTCAAGACGATCGGCTTGTTCACCGCGATGGCGTCGTGCGGTCTCGCGATCCCCGCGGACCGGGCACGCGTGCCGGTCGTACGCCGCATCTTCGCTGATATCGGCGACGACCAGTCGATCGCGCAGTCGCTCTCCACGTTCTCATCCCACCTCCGCAACGTCGTGGCTACGCTTGCGGACGCGGAGCGTGGAGATCTCGCGCTCCTCGATGAGGTCGGAGCCGGGACCGATCCGGATGAGGGCGCGGCCCTCGCGATGGCCGTGCTCGAGACGCTCCTCGAGCGCGGCGTGCTCGTCGCTGCGACAACGCATTACCCGGAGTTGAAGGCGTTCGCGCTGAACACGGCCGGTGTGCGCAACGCGAGCATGGAGTTCGACTCCAATACGCTGCGGCCCACCTTCCGCCTGCGGATCGGACTTCCAGGCGCCTCGAATGCGTTCGCCATTGCCGAGCGCCTCGGGCTCGAGACGGGCGTGCTCGCCCGAGCGGACACGCACCTTTCCGAGCTCCACCGTTCCCTCGAACGCACTCTGCTCGAGGCCGAGCGGCAGCGCACCGAGCTCAGCTCGGCGCTCGAGGAGGCACGAGTCTCCGCCGCCGATGCGGCCGAGGCGACGGCCGGAGCCGAGCGCGAGGCCGACCGGATCCGCGACGAAGCCCAGCGTGCGCTCCGCCGCGCGCGCGCCGAGGCCGACGAGCTCCTGCTTCAGGCACGACGCGCGCTACGGCAAGCCGAAGACGCTCGCGACCAGGCGGCAAAGCGCAACCTCGTCGAGGAGGCGCGCGCTGCGCTCGCCGAGGCGGAGTCGACGCGGGCGGCGGCCACCTCCCCAGCACCGGCGCGGGCGACCGTACCGATCGCGGTCGGCGCGCCGGTCCTCGTGGAGGGAGTCGCCGAAGCGGGGACGCTGCTCGCGATCGACGACCGCGGGATGGCCGACGTGGCCGCGGGCGCACTGCGCCTCCGGGTGCCCGCCGCGCAGCTGCGGCCGGCGCCGGAGCGGAGCGAGCCGCAGATTCGTTCGGATCGCCCCGTGATACGCGGATCCGCGACGAGCGTTCCACTGCAGCTCGATCTCCGCGGCGCGCGACCGGACGAGGCGCTCGCCGTGCTCGACCGGTACCTCAACGACGCCGCGGTCGCCGGAATCGGACGCCTGCGCATCGTGCATGGAAAAGGGACCGGTGCTTTGCGCGCCGCGATCCGCGCGGCCCTCGCCGGCCATCCGCTCGTGCGGGCCCACGAGCCAGCCGGACCCTCCGAAGGCGGCGAAGGCGCCACGATCATCACGCTCTAGGCGCGAGCGGCGACACTCCCGTCTTCGCGTTAGAACACACGCCGCATCCCGACCCCGATCGCCGCGAGGTCCAGTTCGAGCGCGGCGCGACCGCGGTCGATCAGGCCGAGGTCGACAAGAGCGACAGCCAGGCTCGGGTGCGGGTCGATCTCGAGCGGCGCGGCCCAGCGAAGCTCGCCGCCCGGCTCGGGTCGCGGCGTTCCGTTCGTGAGAGCGGCGCGGAACAGGCACACGAGGAAGTGAAAGCGGCCGGGCGGCGCGCCGCGGACCTCGTACAGAGCGAGAGGACGGAGATCGCCGGCGCGATAGCCCGTCTCTTCGAAGAGCTCGCGCCGCGCGGCGTCCTCGAGGCGCTCGTTCCGCTCCACGGTGCCGCCAGGGAGAAGCCATGAACCCGCAAACGGACCGGACGTTTGCTTGACGATGAGGACCCGTCCGGCGTCATCGACGCAGCCGACGATCGCGCTGACCTGAGGCCCATTCCCCATCAGGGGCCCCTCCCCCTGGGGCCCCTGCCCCATCAGGGGCCCCCTCCCCTGGGCCCCTTCGCCCACGGCTAGGGCTTTTTGGTGGGCGTCGGAATGGGCCGCGGCGTCGGAGTCCCGAACGGGAACGTTGGGGTCGGGACCGGCGTCCGCGTCGGCACGGGCGTCAGCACAGGCGTTGGGGTCGCGCAGGCATCCGGGCTCACCAGGTTCCAGGTGTAACGGCCGTACGTGTGCTTGCCGGCGATCGCGTCGCGGACCCATTGGTCGGTGTAGCGCTGGAACGCCGCGGGCGCGCGAGTGTCGTTGATCTTCATCGCGACCTTCACTGTTCCGTCCGGCTGCGGGCACCCGGCGACGAACCAGTCGTCGGCCTTCGCCGGCTCGGTGCCCTTAATGAACCACTCGGTCATGGAGAAGGGCGACAGAGCCGACGGTGCAAGGCCGGAGCCGAAGCCGCCGTATGCACCCGGCGCCGATACCACCGTGCCGCTCACGACGTTGGCCGGTCGTGCCCAATCCGAGGACGGAGTATCCGCGAGGGCCTCCTTCATGTAGTCGCGCCAGAGCTGGCCCGGACCGGTCGCGCTCGCGAAGTCGACTGCGCTCATGCGATCCCCGTTCGAGTTCCCCATCCATACGCCGGTCACGAGCGTCGGGACATAGCCGACCGAATACACGTCCTTGAGGTTGTCGGTGGTGCCGGTCTTGAGCGCGGCGACGCGCCCGATGTTCGTCCACGAGCCGAAGATGAAGTCCTTCGAGGGTTGCGTCGTGTCCTTCAGGATGTCCGTCATGATCCACGCGATCCCGGCGTCGAGCACGCGCTTCTGCTCGTAGTCCTTGTGCTCCCAGACCACCTTTCCGTGCGCATCTTCGACCTTGAGGACGTACGTCGGCGTCACCCGCACACCCATGTTGGCGAGCACGCCATAAGCGCTCGCCATGTCGGCGAGGTGCACTTCCTTCGCGCCCAGGGTGAGGGAGAGACCGATCGTCGTCGGGTCGATGTCGGTCGTGATACCCAGGTCGTGCGCGGTCTGGATGGTGGCCTCAATGCCGGAGTACTCAGCGAGGAACCGTACGGCGGGTACGTTCCGTGATTCGCGGATCGCCTGCCGCATCGTGACCGGGCCGTGGTACTGCAGGTCCGCGTTCTCCGGGCAGTAGGCGCAGGCCGCGGGGCTGAGGCGCGTCGGATCGGCCTTTCCTCCGAAATCGGTGCGGGCGTCGACCACGACGGTCGCGGCGGTCGCGCCGTTCTTCAGCGCGGTGACGTAGTTGAACATCTTGAACGAGGAGCCGGGCTGACGGACGCCGATACCGGCGACGTCGAACTGGCCCTGGACGCGCGGATCGTCGCGGTTGTTGTAGTCGACGGACCCAACATACGTCAGGACTTCGCCGCTTCGCGGGTCGATGGACACGAGCGCAGCGTTCCACACGTTGCGCCCGTGCAGCCTCTCGACCCACTCCTTGACCTGCCGCTCGCCGATCTCCTGCTTCGTCATGTCCAGCGTCGTTGTCACCCGGTAGCCACCGCGCGATACCGCTGCCTCGTCGCCGCCGAGAATCTGCGTCAGCTGGTTGCGCACCTGAAAGACGAAGTGCGGGGCCTTGATCGTCGCCACCGGAGGGCCCGCGACCTTGATCGTCTCGGCGTTCGCGCCATCGGCCGCGCCCTGCTTGATCGCGCCCGTGTCGACCATCTGGCTCAGAACGTAGGCGCGACGGTCTTTGGCGCGGTCGACGTTGTCGGCCTGCGTTGGGTCGAGGACCGAGGGCGCCTGCGGCAAGCCTGCGAGAAGCGCTGCCTCGGCGAGCGTGAGCTTGGAGAGATCCGACTTCCCGAAGTACGTCTGGGCCGCGGCCTTCACGCCGTACGCCTGGTTTCCGTAGTAGATCTGGTTGAAGTAGAGCTCGAGGATTTGGCGCTTGGAGTAGGTGTTCGTCACCTCGACCGCGAGGATCGCCTCGCGGATCTTGCGCTTGATCGAGACCTCGCTGCCGACGATCCGCTGTTTCACGAGCTGCTGCGTGATCGTCGACGCGCCGCCTTGGCCGCTGCCGCGGTTGGTGACGTCGGAGACGATCGCACGCACGATACCGAGCAGATCGACACCCGGATTCGACCAGAAGCTCTTGTCCTCCGCCGCGACCGTCGCATCGACGAGGATCTGCGGGATCTCGTCGTAGGCCACGAGCTCGCGGTTCTCCTCCGAGAACTGGTACAGCAGCTCCGCGCCGGTACGGTCGTAGACCTTCGTCGACTGGGGTAGGGGATCCTTGGCGAGGTCCTGCGCCGAGGGGAGATCCTCGGTGAAGAAGGCAAACGCCGCACCTGCGCCCAGGAGAAGCAACGCCCCCGTCGCAAAGATCAGGGCGAAGAGGCCCGACGGCAGAGCGAGGCGCCAACCGCCGAGCGCTCCGCCGCCCCGGCGCCGCATCGAGCGATATGCCCCGCGCCGGAGCGCGTGGTCGTGCGTCGTCTTCGAACGCGCGATGCGTCCATGGTACCCGCCGCCGAACGTATCCTGTGGCCGTGCCGACACGTCCTTCACAACGCGATCTCGATGAATTCCTCACGCGCGGCGTGAGCGATGTGAGCGTTCTCGGCGATCTCCGCGCGGCGCTTGCCTCAGGCGAGCGTCAGTTGCGTATCAAGCAAGGGTTTGACCCGACGCACGCGAATCTTCATCTCGGCCACGCGATCTCGTTACGGAAGTTAAGAAAGCTGTCGCAATGGGGCCACGAGATCGTGCTCATCGTCGGAGACTGGACGACGCAGATCGGCGACCCGACCGACAAGGAAATCAGCCGGCCGATGAAGTCTCGGGACGAGGTGCTTGAGAACGCGAAGACCTATCTCGACCAGTTCCACCTCATCGTGCCGCGTGAGAACGCGCGCGTCGTCCTCCAGGACGAGTGGTACGGGAAATTCGGCCTTCGTGATGTCATCGAGCTCTCCTCGCGCTTCACGGCGCAGCAGATGCTGGCGCGCGAGGAGTTCCGTAAGCGGATGGAGAAGAAGACGCCGATCCCGATCAAGGATCTTCTCTATCCGCTCCTGCAGGCGTACGACTCGGTGGCGATCAAAGCGGACGTTGAATTCGGCGGGACCGACCAGCTCTTCAACATCCTCGCGGGCAGGGAGCTGCAGGAAATGATCGGCCAGCCACCGCAGTCCGTTTTCATCGTCCCGATGCTGGAGGGACTCGATGGCGATCAGATGCACAAATCCAAGCCGGCGACCGCGATCTGGCTCGTCGATCCGCCGGACCAGGTCTACGGCAAGGTGATGTCGATCGCGGACAGCCTGATGCCCCATTACTACGAGTGGGCGACCGAGCTGCCGATGGAAGAGGTCCGAGCGACGCTCGAGGCGCTCGCGCGCAAGGAGCTTCACCCGCGCGAGGCGAAACGGAAGCTCGCCCGGACCATCACGGCTGAGCTGCATTCGGCCGCAGCCGCGGACGAGGCGGAGCGGGAGTTCGACCGAGTGCACAAAGAGGGAGCCGCTCCGGCTGCTGCGCCGACCGTGGATGTGAAGGTGAACGGTCAGAAAGAAGTCGGGATCGTGGATCTGGTCGTCTCGGCCTTCGCGAAGAGCAAGCGCGAGGCGCGGCAGCTGGTCGCGCAAAACGGGGTGCGCGTCGACGGCGCCGTGGCAAGCGAGGAGACCATGGTCCCGGTGACGGGCGAGCCCCTGGTCCAGATCGGCAAGCGCCAGGCCGTGCGCGTCCGCTTCCGGTGACGACCGCGCGCCCGGTCGTCGCCGTGGTCCCGTTCGGCGCCAGGGGACGCGACGCCAAAACCGGCGGGATCGGCCGTCAGGTCGCGCGGCGCCTCGTCGAGCGCTTCGCGGACGACCCGAATATCGAGCTCAGGCCTGTCTTCCTCGTGGCGATGCCACAAACGACGAGCGACGCCGGCTATCTCGTGTTTGGCTCGACCCCCGATGCCGATCTCGCGGCCCGGTACGGCGAATCGCTCGGCACCACGCACGCGCTGACCGGCCTCTATCGCGACGACGAGAACGGGCGCGCGTTTGCCGCGACGCTCGTCGATGTCAAGACGCGTAGCGTGGCCGCCGAGCACGAGCTCGTGGTCGCCCCGAACGAGCTTCACCTTGCCGAGCCGGCGCTTGCGACCTGGCTCGCCCGTGCGCTCGGCGTTCCGGTACCTCGACTGGATCCCGAGACCGCGAACGAGCCCTCGTACCAGGTGCTTCTCGCGGGCCTCGAGGACGAGACCGACGCCACGCTCCTCCGGGCCGGCGACGAGAGCGCCGCCGACGCGGCTCGCGCGCGTGCGTTCGACGACTACGTCGCCGCGATCCAGCTGGATCCGGAGTCGGTGCGGGCGGAAGACCAGCTCCTCGTGCTTGCGGCGGAATCCGTCGAGCGCGGCGACGTGGAGCGCGCCGCGCGCGCGCTCGAGGACGTCATCGAGGCGAGGCCGCGGTCATGGCGCGCGCACTACATGCGCGCGGAGCTCCTTCGCGGTCTCGGCGAAGCGAGCCTGGCGATCGTCGCGCTCGAGCACGCGAACACATTGCGTCCGCTGCGCGACGCCGATGTTCTTGTGCTCGCCGAGCTCTACATCGCGGAGCAGGCGCCGGGTCAGGCCGCCGCACACCTTCGCCGCATCGCGCCGGACAGCGACCAGTTCGCCCGCTCGCAGGAGCTTCTCGGGATCATCACGCTGCAGAAGTCCGACCAGCCGGCTGCCCGCGCGTACTTCGAACGCGCCGCGGCGAGCGGCCGTGCGACAGCTCGGGTCCATCTCGCCCGCATCCACATCGCGGCGGGTCTCCGTGCGGACGCCGCGCGTGAGCTCGAGGAGATCCTGTCGAGCGCAGTCGCGGACCTCGAAGCGCGCGCCCAGGCGCATCGTCTCCGGCTCGGGCTCGAGCGTCCCGACCTCGAGGCCGAGCTCGAGCGCGCCGGGCGCGCGGCATTGTCGGCGGATGCGAAGCGTCTCGACGACGTGCGCGCCGCGTTCGAGCGCGTACTCGCGTTCGACTCGGACATCTGGGAGGCGCACTTTGGCATGGGCCTCGTCGCGCGACAGACCGACGACTTCGTCGCCGCGGCGACCTCATTCCGCCGTGCCCTAGAGCTTGCGCCTGGGCAGGCCGACGTGATGCACGAGCTTGGCGTCGCTCTGCTTGCCTCCGGGTCGAAGGCCGATGCGCTCGACCTGCTCGACCGAGCCGCAGCCCTCCGACCGGGACAGGCGGCGTACATCGCGGATGCCGGGTTCGCGCACCTCCGCGCCGGCGACCTCGGTGCGGCTCGCGAGCGGCTCCGGATCGCGAGCACGATTGACGCTGAGGATCCGCTGACCCGCGCCTACCTCGCGGAGCTCGAACGCGTCGAAGCCGCCGCAGGAAAGGCGAATTGAGCCCAGCGAAGCAGGTCGTTGTCCTCGGCGGGGGGTTCGCCGGCCTCCACCTCGTCCGGCGGCTCGAGCGGCGACTCCGTAGGGACGAAGCCTCCTTAACGCTCGTCGATCGGCAGAACTACCACCTCTTCACGCCACTGCTCTATCAGGTGTGCACCGGCGAGCTCCCACCGCACGCCGTGGCGTACCCGCTGCGCGATGCGACCGCGCCGGCCGGCTTCCGGTTCCTGCAGAGCGAGGTGACGGCGATCGACCTCGAGCACCGGCGGGTGGGCACGGCCGACGGCGAGCTCCCGTACGACCACCTCGTGATCGCGCTCGGCTCGGTGACGAACGACTACGGCATTCCCGGCGTGCGCGAGAACGCGCTTCCGGTGAAATGGCTCGCGGACGCGGAAAGCTTAAAACGCCACGTCCTCGACATTTTCGAGAGCGCAGCAACCGAGACCGACGTTGCCCGCCGCCGCGAGTCACTGACCTTCATCATCGTCGGCGCGGGGCCGGTCGGCGTGGAGCTCGCGAGCTCGCTGCGCGACCTGATGGATCACACCCTTCGGAAGATCTACCCCTCGATCGACTTCCACGCTGACGTTGCGGTCCACCTCATCGATAGCGGGGACCGTGTGCTGCCCGCGATGGATCCGCGTCTGTCGGCGATCGCGATGAAGCGGCTCGCGCAGCAGCGCATACGGGTCCTCTTGAACACGCTCGTGTCCGAGATCGGCCCGGGGGTCGTGCATACGAAGGACGGTGCGCAGCTTCGCGCCCGGACGATCGTCTGGTCGGGTGGTGTCAAGGTGAATCCGCTCGTCCCTTCGATTGACCTTCCGAAGGCCAAAGATGGCCGCATCGTGGTGGACGACCGGTTTCGGGCGGATGGGCGCGACGACGTACTGGTCCTCGGCGATGCCGCCTATTTCGAGCACGGCGGAAAGGCGCTGCCGCAGCTCGCACAGGTCGCCGTTCTCGAAGCGCCGGCCGCCGCGCGCAATCTCGCCGCGCTCGTGCGGGGCCAGCCCACCGAGCCGTTCGTCTATCACCGCAAGGGCGACCTCGTCGCGCTCGGCCGCACGCAGGCGGGCGCCGAGTTTGCCAGGCTCGGCGGCCTCGTCATCAGCGGTCTTCCTGCCTGGACGGTCTGGCGCGTGAACTACCTCATGCAGCTCCTCGGCGTCCGCAATCGCGGTACCTTGCTCGTGGAATGGGTGCTGTCGTTCTTCGCGGGACGGCTCGTAGCGAACACCCCCTGACATTCGCGGAGCGCGCTCTCTACCACCAGGTCCATCGCTTCATGCCGCCCTGGTTGCAGGCGGTCCGTGTCTTCGGCGTCGCCGTCGTCTTCTATGCGGCCTGGTATCACGTGCCTGCCGGTGTGATCAGCGGCCTCGCGCTCATCGCGGTCTGCTGGGCGAACGGGCTGGTTCGCCACGGCGCCGCGCCGCGCGCATAGCGCGCTCGACAAAGGAGGCAGCGAAATATGGCGAGCGTGGAGCTCACCCCTTTCCTCACCGTCAAGGACGCACGCGCAATCGTTGAGTTCTACAAGAAGGCGTTCGGAGCGATCGAGATCTCGCGCCAGTCGAGCCCGACCGGGCAGTTCGTCATCGAGATGTCGATCGATGGCGAGCGCTTCTTCGCCGTCGACGAGAACCCACCGGCGTTCAACGTGAGTCCGGCGACGCTTGGCGGAACGACCGTCCGCCTGAGCCTGATCGTCGCGGATCCCGATGCGGTGGCAGACCGAGCCGTCGCGGCGGGCGGGAAGGTCGTCTTTCCGATCGCCGATCAGCCATACGGAATGCGGCAGGGCCGGATTGCCGATCCGGCGGGGCACCACTGGCTCATCGGCAAGCGGCTGCGCGAGCGGTCCGGCAGTTAACGCGCCGCTGCGGGCTGCTCCTCTATCTGCTCTTCGTGCGCCGCGATCACCTTCTGCGCGATGTGTGATGGGCACTCCTCGTAGCCGAGCAGCTCCGCGCTGAACGTTCCGCGCCCGCCGGTCATCGAGCGGAGGTCCGTCGCGTAACGGAAGGTCTCGGCCATCGGCACGTGCGCCTTGATCCGCTGCAGCCCGGCGCCGGTCGCCTCCATGCCGAGCACGCGTCCGCGCCGCGAGTTGAGATCGGCGAGCACGTCGCCCATCTGCTCTTCGGGCACCAGGACCTCGACGTCCATGATCGGCTCGAGCAGGAAGGGCTGCGCATCGCGTACGCAGTTCTGGAGCGCGAGGGACCCCGCGATCTTGAAGCTCATCTCGCTCGAGTCGACGGCATGGAAGCTCCCGTCGTACAGCGTCGCCTTGAAGTCCGACAGCGGATACCCGGCAATCACGCCTCGCAGTGCGGTCTCGCGGACGCCCTTCTCCACGGCGGGCCAGAAGTTGCGCGGGACCGAACCGCCCACGATCCGGGTGGCGTAGACCACCCCCGACCCCGCAGGCTGGGGCTCGATCTCGAGGAACACGTCGCCGAACTGGCCGTGACCGCCGGTCTGCCGCTTGTAGCGACCCTGCGCCTGGGCCTTTGCGCGGATCGACTCGCGATAGGGCACGCGCGGGGTCCGCATGTCGACCTGCACGCCGAACTTGTCCTTGAGGTGATGCACCGCCACCTCGATCGCCGACTCGCCAATGGCTGAGAGGATCGTCTCGTGCGTCGCGTCTTCGCGGCGAACGTGCAGGGTCGGGTCCTCATCGGTGAGCTTGTGCAGGGCTGTCGCGAGCTTGTCCAGGTCGGCCTTGCTCGATGGCTCGATGGCCACGGCGAAAGACGGCGGCGGGAACTCGATCGGGTCGTAGAGGATGACCGCATCCTTGTCGCAGAGGGTCCCGTTGGTCGTGGTGGCGGTCAGCTTCGGGATCGCGCAGACGTCGCCCGCGCCGACCGCATCGGTCGTCTCCTGTTCCTTTCCGCGTAGGAAGAAGATCTGGCCGACCCGCTCGGCTTCCTTCTTCGTCGCGTCGAAGACCTGCGCATTGTGGTGCAGGGTCCCCGAGTAGACGCGCACGTAGCTGAGCTTCCCAACGAAGGGGTCGGCGAGTGTTTTGAACACGAACGCCGACAGCTTGTCGGAGGGGTCTGGCTTTCGGGCGATCTCGTCGCCAGCTGCGGACTTGCCGATCACCGACCCGGCCTCGGCAGGCGAGGGGAGCATCTCGCGGACGGTGTTCAGGAGCGCGGCAAATCCCACGTGCTTGTGCGCCGACGACGCCGCGACCGGGATGACTTTGCCTTCGCGCACCGCGCTGTGCAGCGCGTCGCGGAGCTCGTCGTAGGAGAGCTCCTTCCCGTCGAGATACCGCGTCAGAAGATCTTCGTCGGTTTCGACAATCGCCTCGACGAGCTGCTGCCGGTACCCACCGACGCGGTCAGCCTCTTCCTTCGCGACGTCAGCCACGGGGTCCTTCGGCCCTCGGAGGACCTGGCCGTGCAGGAGATCGATCGTCGCTTTGAGCTCCTGGTGCTCTCCGACGGGAACATGGAGCGGGACGACCCGGATGCCGTAGGCCTCTCGGAGCTGCTCCAGGACCCGGTCAAAGTCGGCGTTCTCGCGATCGAGGCGGCCGATTACCAGGATCCGCGGGGTTCCAGCTTTTTCGAGCTCCGACCAGACCGTCTGCGTCCCGACCTGAACGCCGGCCGAGGCGTCCACAAACACGATCGCGGCGTCGGCGACGCGAAGGGCAGCGTGCTGGTCGCCAGCGAAGTCCGCATAGCCAGGGGTGTCGATGAGATTGATCTTCGTGCCCTCGTGCGTGAACGAGGCGAGGGCCATGTTGATGGTGATGTGCCGCTTCTGCTCCTCGGGATCCGTGTCCAGGATGCTGGTGCCGTCATCGACCTTGCCGAGGCGAGTCGTCGCCCCGACCGAGTGGAGGAGGGACTCGACGAGGCTCGTCTTACCCGATCCTCCATGGCCGACGACGGCCACATTTCTGATCTTCGTGGGCTCCGGTGATGCCATCAAGACTCTCCCCAGCGCGTGATGCGTTGGTAGTATCACGCGCGATGTCGGGGCACTCAAAGTGGAGTCAGATCAAACGCCAAAAGGGAGCCGCCGACGTCAAACGCGGCGTTATTTTCACCAAAATGACCAAGGAGATCATGCTCGCCGCGAAGGAAGGCGGCGGCGATCCGGACGCGAACTTCCGGCTCCGGCTCGCGATGGACCGCGCCCGTGCGGTGAACATGCCACGCGACAACATCCAGCGGGCGATCGACCGCGCCACCGGTGGCGGCGAAGGCGCCGCCCTCGAGAGCATCGTCTACGAGGGCTACGCGCCCGGCGGCGTGTCGGTGATGATCGAGGCGGCGACCGACAACCGGAACCGCACCGTGTCCGAGATCCGCGCGGCGTTCACGCGGGGCGGCGGCAAGCTCGGCGAGTCCGGGTCCGTGCAGTGGCTCTTCGAGCAGAAGGGCGTGATCGAGATCGACACCAAAGGGAAGGACCCCGACGCGATCCAGCTCGCCGCCATCGACGCGGGGGCCGAAGATGTCGAGGTCGAGCCAGGTCTGGCCACCGTCTACACCACGCCGACCTCGTTCGAGCGAGTGAAGAAAGCGCTCGAGTCGGCGGGCGTCAAGACCGCCTCGGCCGAGCTCTCGATGCGGCCGACGACGACCGTCCGGGTGGAGGGGGATGCCGCTCGAAAGCTCCTCGGACTCGTCGAGACGCTCGAGGATCTGGACGACGTGATCAAGGTGCACGCGAACTTCGACGTTCCCGAAGAGGTCCTGCAGCACGCGTAGCCGGGTGATCCTCGGGATCGATCCCGGGACGACCGGAATGGGATACGCGTTCCTCGCCGTCGCTCCCGAGCGCGCGCTCCTTATCGAATGCGGGATCGTCGACGTGCGAGCCAGCACGACCGCGGCGGAGCGGCTCCTCGCCATCTCCAAAGCGCTGGACGAGCTGATCCGACGCCATCGGCCGTTCGCGCTCGCGGTGGAGCGCCTCTACTTCAACAAGAACGTGCAGACCGCGATGCGCGTCTCGGAAGCGCGCGGCATTGCATTGCTCTGCGGAGCGCGCGCCGGCCTTGAGATCGCGGAATACACCCCGCAAGAGGTGAAGAGCTCCATCGCCGGATCCGGCCGCGCCGACAAGCACGCGATCCAACGGATGCTCCCGCACCTCGTCGCGCTTGATACGCCGATAACGCAAGACAACGTCGCCGACGCAGTGGCGATCGCGCTGACCCATGCCCAACGCGCGCGACTCGCCGACGCGGTGGCTGCCGCGACGTGAGGCGAGCCGCAGTCTTGTGATCGCCGCAATCCGGGGCAGGGTAATCGCGCGTGGGACGGATCACGTCGTGGTCGAGACGAGCGGCGTCGGCTACAAGGTCTTCGTGCCACGCCCTCCAGGTCGCGACGACGTGCTGTTGCACACACATCAGGTGGTGCGCGAGGACGACGAGGCACTCTACGGCTTTGAGACGCGGGAGGAGCTCGCGCTCTTCGAGATGCTCATCAGCGTCTCGGGCGTCGGGCCTAAAGCTGGGCTCGCGATCCTCTCCGTCGCGCGTCCCGCGGAGATTGCCGGGGCGATCGCCTCGGGTGACACCGCCGTGCTCGCGCGCGCGCCGGGGGTGGGGAAGAAGACCGCGGAGCGGCTCATCGTCGATCTGAAAGGCAAGATCGGTCGCGTCGCAGGACTGCCGGTAACGGGAGCCACCCTGACGGCAGAGGACGACGCGCAGGCCGCGCTTGTCGCGCTTGGCTACACGACGTCCGAAGCGGCCACGGCGCTTCGTAACGCGCCCGCAGAAGGGAGCGCCACAACCGAAGAACGCCTCGCCGCGGCCTTGCGTGCCACCGGACGGACGCTTGTGGCAGGGAGGTGACGAAAGTGCCGGCGGCCTAGCAGGCGAGCGCACTATTTGCGACCATTGCGGCGGCCGCCGCGCCGTGGAAGGAGCGTGAATGGTCCAGTTTCTGAAGAGCGAGGAAGCGCAAGGACTAGTCGAATACGCACTCATCATCGCGGTCATCGCGATCGCAGTCATCGTCGCGATGGTCTTTTTCCGCGATCAGCTCATAAACTACTTTTCGAACATCGGCAATAACCTCACGTAGGAGCGGCGCGGCGGCCAGCCGCTCCTAGCGGCCCAGGCGATTCCCACCATTTGATATAGTTATGACTTGGCGCCCGGCCTGGCCGGACGCCGCGTCGGGCACTGAAAGTGGGTCGACCCCACTTTTTTTGTCGCCCGAAGGCGGCAGCCCTGGGACGCCTGGCGTTGCGAATTGAATGAGAAGGGGAGTTGCCGAAGTGAACCGAGAGCTCGTAACCGGTCTCGCGCAACTCTCCGCCGAGAAGGGCCTTCCCAAAGAGGTCGTCAGCGACATCATCGCGCGCGCGATCAAGCGCGCCTACGGCGATGAGGAGCACATCGACGTCAAGGTCGACGTGCAGACCGGGGCCTTCAAGGTCTTCCTCCTCAAGACGGTCGTGGAGAAGGTCGAGGATCCGAAAATCCAGGTCCAGCTCGACACCGCAAAGAAGATCAAGCCCGACGCCCAGCTCGGCGACGTGATCCCGTTCGAGGAGTCGGCGGCCGCGCTCGGTCGGATCGGGGCGCAGACCGCGAAGCAGGTCATCCAGCAGTCGCTGCGGGAGGCCGAGCGAGAGCAGGTCTTCGCGGAGTACGCCGACCGCGAGGGCGACATCATCAACGCCAAGATCAGCCACTTCGACGCGGGCTCCGCGATCATGGAGCTCGACCGCGGCGCGACGGCGATCCTGCCCCGTTCAGAGCAGGCGCCGCACGAGCGCTACTTCGCCGGCCAGGCCCGCAAGGTCGTGGTACTCGAGGTGCGCCGCACGCTCCGCGGTCCTCAGATCATCGTGAGCCGCGCGCACAAGGCGCTCGTCAAGCGTCTCTTCGAGCTCGAAGTTCCGGAGATCTTCCACGGCCAGGTGGAGATCGTCGGTATCGCCCGCGAGCCCGGCTCGCGCACGAAGATCGCCGTCCGCGCCCGGCAGCCTGGCCTCGATGCGCGCGGCGCCTGCATCGGCCAGCGCGGGCTCCGCGTTCAGGCGATCGTGAACGAGCTCGGTGGGGAGAAGATCGACATCATCGAGTGGGCCGAAAGCCCAGAGCGGTACGTCGCGAACGCCCTCGAGCCGGCGCACGTCGTCCGTGTGGACATCGTGCCGGAGGAGAAGACGGCGTACGTGATCGTTCCCGACCGGCAGCTTTCGCTCGCCATCGGCAAGGAAGGTCAGAACGCACGCCTCGCCGCGAAGCTCACAGGCTGGCGGATCGACATCCGGAGCGAGTCCGAGGTGCGGGCCGAGGTCGAGCCAGAGCCCGAGCCGGAGCCGGTCGCCGTCGCCGAGCCGGTACCCGCGGAGGAGGAATCGGAGATCCGCCACGATCTGGTGGCAGAGGTCGAAGCCGAATCCGCACAGGCGGATGAGGAGGACCTGGATGAAGAGGACCGCGCGCTCCTCGGAGCCAAGAAAAAGCGAGCCGAGCGCCGCTAAGCCGGCGTCGCGGCCGATGCGGAGCCTTCCGCAGCGGACCTGCGTCGCCTGCCGAACGGCCCGCTCCAAACGCGAGCTCGTGCGCGTCGTACGCTCACCCACGGGGGAGCTCTCCGTGGACCTTCGCGGCAAGGCGCCCGGACGAGGGGCCTACCTGGACCCCGACGCAGGGTGTCTCGAGCGCGGCCTCGCGGAGGGTGTGTTGGCCCGAGCGCTCGAAATTGATATCGACGGAATGACGGCCGACCGGCTGCGAGGCGAGCTCGCCACGGCGGCGAAGGAACGGAGACCGAGTGCCTAAAGCAAGACCCCGGCGAATGCCACCCCAGCGCGGGCCGCGTCCGAGAGGGCGCCGGCCGCAGCGTGCCCCGCTGCCCCAGCCCATCCCGGAGCCGGTTGCGCCCGTCGCCGTCGCCGAGACGTCCACCGTCGTGACCCTCCCGAAAGCGATGGTCGTCGGCGACCTGGCGCGCGCGCTCGACGTCAGCGTGGTCGATGTCATCCGGGGCCTGGTGAACATCGGACTTATGGTCTCGATCAACGAGTCCGTCGATTTCGACACAGCCACGCTCGTCGCGAACGAGCTCGGCATCGAAACGCGGGCCGAAGAGGAAACGCCCGAGCCGGTCGAGGAAGAAGCCGCTCCGGAGCCCACCTCCACCAAGCAGGTCCTGTGGGAGGACGTCGATCCGGCGAAGCTCAAGGAGCGGCCGCCGGTCGTGACCGTCCTCGGCCATGTCGACCACGGCAAGACGAGCCTGCTCGACGCGATCCGCGCGACGAACGTAACCGCGCGAGAAGCCGGCGGGATCACCCAGCACATCGGCGCGTACCAGATCGAGCACAGCGGACGGAAGGTCACCTTCCTCGACACGCCCGGGCACGAGGCGTTCACCGCCATGCGCGCCCGCGGCGCGCAGGTGACGGACGTCGCCGTGCTCGTCGTCGCCGCGGACGACGGCGTTCAGCCGCAGACCATCGAAGCCATCTCGCATATCAAAGCCGCGCAGGTCCCCATCGTCGTCGCGCTCAACAAGATCGACCGGCCGGACGCCAACCTCGACCAGGTCAAGGCGCAGCTCGCCGAGCACGGCGTCACGATCGAGGAGTACGGCGGCGACACTCCGCTCGTCCCGGTGTCGGCCAAGACCAAGCAGGGTATCGACGACCTCGTGGAGACGGTCCTTCTCGTCGCGGACGTCGCCGAGCTCAAGGCCGACCCCGGCCGCCCGGCGATCGGTCGGGTCATCGAAGCACACCTCGACAAGGGCCGCGGCCCGGTCGCCACCGTTCTCGTCCAGACCGGGACGCTCGAGCGCGGTGACCTCGTCGTGGCCGGCACGACGTTCGGCAAGGTGCGCGCGATGGTCGACGACAAGGGCAAGAACGTCGGGCGCGCCGAGCCATCGCGCCCGGTCGAGATCCTCGGTCTCCCTGAAGTCCCCGAGGCCGGCGACGTCATGCGGGTCGTGGCGGACGAGAAGGCCGCCCGAGCCGTGGTCGCCCAGAACGCGCGAGAGCGCGCCGCGGGCGCCGCGACCGAGCGCCCAGCCACGCTCGACGAGATGTTCGCGCAGGTCAAGGAAGGTCAGGCCAAAGAGCTCAAGATCGTCCTGAAGGCCGACGTCCAGGGCTCGCTCGAAGCCATCAAAGGCGCGCTCGCGAAGGTCCCGCAACCAGAGGTCGCTCTCTCGATCATCCACGACGCCGTCGGCGACATCACTGAGTCGGACCTCACCCTGGCGGCCGCGTCGAACGCGGTCGTCATCGGGTTCAACACCAAGATGGAAGCGCCGGCCCGCCGCGTCGCGGATTCCACGAAGGTCGACGTACGCCAGTACAAGGTCATCTATGAGCTGCTGGAAGATGTGGAGAAGGCGCTCACCGGAATGCTCGAGCCCGAGATGGTCGAGTCGCTCCTCGGACACGCCGAGGTGATCCAGATCTTCACCTCAGGGAAGACGACCATCGCCGGCTCGCGCGTCGTCGACGGTCTGGTCCGCCGCGGCGCGCAGGCGCGGCTCCTCCGCGGCGCCACCGCCGTCTACGACGGCAGGATCGGAACGCTCCGGCGGATGAAGGACGATGCCCGTGAGGTCACCGCGGGTCTCGAGTGCGGCATCGTGCTCGAGAACCACAACGACGTCCTGGTCGGCGACATCATCGAGTGCTACGTCGTTCAGCCGAAGCCTCGCTGAGTCATGGCCGCGTATAAGAGGGCGGACCGAGTCAATGCCTTGCTCCAGCGCGAGCTGGGCACGCTCATCAGCGAGGAGCTCCGCGACCCGCGCATCGCCTTTCCGACGGTGACCGCGGTCGAGATCACCGATGACCTCCGCAGCGCCAAGGTCCACGTGAGTGTCCTCGGCGACGAGGAGGCTTCCGGCAAGACGATGAAGGCCCTCGAGGACGCGAAGCCGTTCCTCCGCCGCGAGCTCGGCGCGCGCACGGATCTCCGTTTCGTTCCCGAGCTGACGTTCGTTCATGACCGCTCGGCCGAGCAGGCGGTCCGGATCTCGGCCCTCCTTCGCGAGGCGCGGGAACGCGAGGGACGATGAAGGAAGTCACCGCGGCGCTTCGCGCCGCGCGACGGATCGCCCTCGTATCGCATCGCGACCCCGATCCCGACACGATCGGTTCGGCGCTCGCCCTAGGGCTCGGCCTAGAGTCGATGGGGAAGCGGGTCTCATGGCACTGCGCCGACCCCGTGCCGGAGCAGCAGCGCTTTCTCCACGGGAGCGAACGCTTCACGCAGGACCCACCGCCCGCGGACGTCGACCTCGTAGTGACGGTGGACTTCGGTTCGGTCGATCGGGCGAAGTTCGCGCTTCCCGCTGGTCCGAAGCTCGTGAACATCGATCACCATGCCTCGAACGACAACTTCGGTACCACCAACCTCGTCGACGTGACGGCCGCCGCGAGCGCCGAGCTCGTCTCGCGCGTCGTCGACGCGCTCGGGGTCAAGTGGACGCCGGAGATGGCCACGGCGGCGCTCGTTGGGATCATGACCGACACCGGGTCGTTCCAGTTCCCGAGCACCGACGCGCGCGCTCTGGATCGCGCGGCCCGGTTGCGGGAGGCGGGCGCCGATCTGCAGGCGATCACCTACAACATCTTCCGCAACAAGCGCTTCGAGGCTCTGAAGCTCTGGGGTTTCGCGTTCTCGCGCCTGGTGCGTGACGAGGACGGACAGCTTGTGTGGACCGAGCTTCGCGCGGGAGACATCGAGCGCGCGGGCGCCCGCGACGAAGACGTCTCCGGCCTCGTCGAGCAGATCGCGCGGTCGAGCGGAATGCGGGTAGCCCTCCTCTTCAACGAGCAGGAGGGTGTCATCAAAGTGTCCTGCCGCACCTCGCAGTGGGAGCCGTCAGTGGACGCCGCGGCGCTGATGGCAAATTTCGGCGGTGGAGGTCACGTCCGTGCGGCCGGCGCGGTCGTGCCCGGAGACCTCGAGGCGGTCCGCAACCTGGTGCTGCAGAACGCCCTTGCTGCTCTCCAACGAGCCCGAGCGCGTACCGCCGTAAGCGCCTGATCAACACAGCGGCGCCGTCCGGCGTCATCGCGATCGACAAGCCTGAGGGATGGACCTCCCACGATGTCGTGGCGGTCGTTCGTGGCGTGCTCGGCACACGGCGCGTTGGCCACGGCGGAACACTCGACCCTCAGGCGTCGGGCTTGCTGCCGGTGCTCGTCGGGAGCGCGACGAAGTTCACGGACCGAATTCACGAGGCGACGAAGGTCTACGACGCGGTCATGCGCTTCGGCGCGGAGACCGCGACCGACGATCGCGAGGGCGCGGTCACACGACAAGCCAACGTCCCCGCGCTCGTGGCCGCCGCGATCGAACCGGCGCTCGCGGCATTGCGCGGTGTCATCGCGCAGGTGCCGCCGCAGTACGCCGCTTTGAAGGTGGCCGGACGGCCGGCATACGCACGCGCACGCGGGGGCGAGACGATCGCTCTCGCGGCGCGAAGCGTGCAGGTCTTTCGACTCGACGTGATCGCGATCGCCTCGCCCGACCTGCGCGTGCTGGTGGTCTGCTCGTCGGGGACGTACGTGCGCGCGATCGCGCGCGATCTCGGGCGTGCGCTTGGCTCCGCGGCACACCTGGCTGGTCTGCGCCGCCTCGCAGTCGGGGCGCTCGAGACAAAGGACGCGCTCTCACCCGATCAGATACGCGCGCGCGGGAGTGACGCCCGAGCTCTCCTTCGGCCCGCGAACGATGACTTATTGACGCTCGATCCGCGATTTCTCGAGCGATCCGCTGCTACGATCGTCGGAGCGGGGGAGTCAGCCTGATGCTCGCCAAATCGCTCGAGCGCTTCATCAAGTGGGCGCTGTCGGCCTGGCGCGACCTCTCCCTCGATGCGAAGGTGGTCGCGCTCTTCGGCATCGGCAACTGGTTCCTGCTCTTCGCCAACCACACCACGGTGGCCGCGACGCATGACGTCCCGCTTTGGCAGCTCTTCCCGCCCGGTGCCGACGCCGCCTTCCTCATCGCCTGCGGCACGCTCGCCTTCGCCTATCCGCTCCGAGACCGCCGCTCTCGCGGATCGTTCACCACGCGCGCCCGCCTGACGCACCTCGCCGCGCTCATCGCGACGTTCGTGATCATCCCCACGCTGGCCTCGATCGTCCTCCGCGAGACCGGCAAGCCGTACACGTACATCCACGACGGAGCTCTCATGATCGAGGAGGCCTCCCGAAAGTTCCTCGCCGGAATGAACCCCTACGTCGCCGATTACCTGGACACGCCGATGTTCTTCTGGCCGATGATCAACAACCCGGCGCTCTACCACCTCACGTATTTCCCCTTCATGTTCCTGGTGAGCGCGCCCTTCGTGTGGTTCTTCGACCACTTCGGTTTCATCTGGGATCAGCGCTACCTCTACCTCCCGGCGTACATCGGCACACTGGCGCTGATCCCGTTCCTCGTGCGGGACACGGCCCAGCGCCTGGCCATGACCGCGGCGATCGCGCTCAACCCGCAGCTCTTTCCCTTCGTCGTGGAGGGACGGAACGATTTCTTCGTACTCCTCTTCCTCTTCGCGGGCCTCGCCCTCCTGATGCGTGAGCGCAGGACGATGTCTTCGCTCGCGTTCGCGGCGGCGGGAGCCGCCAAGCTCCACGCGCTCATCTTCCTGCCCTTCGTGGCCGTCTATCTGGTGGCGACGAAACGGCCGCGCACCCTGCGCGAGGCCTTCGCGGCCCTCGTCCCGACGTGGCCCGCCGCGCTCTTCCTCCTCGCGACGTTCGTGCCGTTCCTGGTGAACAACTTCGGCGCGTTCTGGGACGACGTTGTCAGCTACAACGCGGGTGGCGCGGCATGGACCTACCCGATCTCGGGGATGGGCTTCTCGGCGATCCTGCTTGCGCTCGGGCTGATCCCGTATCGGCAGGCGGACTTCCCCTTCGCGGCGATCGAGATCGCGGTCGCCGCGCCCATCGCGGCGTGGTGGTTCATTCGGTTGTGGCAGCGACCCACCATCGCGACGCTCCTCGCAGGCTACGCCCTGACGCTGCTCGCATTCCTTTTCTTCGGACGGTACTTCCAGGGGAACTACCTTGGGTTCATCACGGCCGTCTTCACCCCGGTACCGTTCCTCGCGGCGCGTGCGACCCGACGCGTTCCGCGCCGGGTCCGTCGGCCTGTTCCCGCGGTCGTCCCGGCGTCTTGGCCGGCCCGTGAATCGCCAGTGGTGCCGGTGCCCGCGCCGGCGCCCGCCCCGATACCCGTCGCACTGGACACCATCGCCGAACCGTCGCCTGCCGGAGTGGGTGCGGCCGACTAATCTCGGCCTATCGAAGCGCTCCACGACTTCAGTGGCTGGCCAGAGGGGCCGGTGCACCTTGCCATCGGAGTCTTCGACGGGGTGCACCTGGGACACCGCGCGCTCATCGCGCACCTCGCGCGTGGTGCAAGGCAGGCGGCCGCGACGGCGGTCGCGGCGACCTTCGACCCGCTCCCCATCCAGGTGCTCGCGCCGGGCGCGCCGGCGTCGGCGCTCTCCGATGTGAGCGACCGGGTGAAGCTTCTGCGGGACGCCGGCGCCGACCGGGTCGTGGTGTTCCGCTTCGATCCCGCGTTCGCGAACCTCTCGGCCGATGGATTCATCGATCGCGTCCGAGGCGCTTGCGACGTTCGGCGCATCGTCGTCGGTCCGGACTTTCACTTCGGCCGACGCGCCGAAGGCGACGTCGAAAAGCTGCGTGCGCTGGGACAGCGCATCGGATTCGTGGTCGACGTGGTGTCTCCGATCGAGGTCGACGGTGCGATCGTCAGCTCGACACGCATCCGCAATCTCCTGCTGGCCGGCGACGTCGAGGCTGCGGCGCGGCTGCTCGGCCGGCCCTACAGCCTCCGCGGCCGCGTTGTTCATGGCGCAAAACGCGGTCGGGCGCTCGGTTTCCCAACGATCAACCTCGCGCTTCCGAAGGAGCGCCTCCTCCCGCGCGACGGGATCTACGCGATGTGGGCCGAGATGGGGGAGGGACGTTTCAAAGCGGCAGCATCACTCGGCGTCCGACCCACCTTCGGTGGTGGAGAGCGGGTCCTCGAGGCTTACCTTCTTGACTACTCCGGCGAGTTGTATGGCGAAGAGGTCGAGGTCGCGTTCGTGAAACGGCTGCGCGACGAGATCGCGTTCGCGAGCCCGGCGGAGCTGTCCGCGCAGATCGCGCGTGACGTGGAGGAAACGAGACGAGCACTGATATGAACACTCCGCCGGAGCACGGAACGGTCCAGATCGATGGTGTCCCGCGCCCCGCTCTGATCTTCCCCTTGACACTTGACGGCCTTCGGCGGAAGCGGCTGGGTCAGGCGATCTGGTTCGTACCCCTTATCGCGTTCGCTGTCATCTACGTGATCTTGCTCATTCGGATCGGTACGCGCACCGATGCCACCAGTAACGTCCTCCGAATCTTTGTCCTGGCCATGGAGGGCCTGTTCATCGCGATCGCTGTGTGGCTCATCAGAGGGTGGCGTAAGCCCGGGTTTGTCGCGCTCCTTCGCGAAGGGGTCTATTCCCGCTCGGGAATCGGCCCGGTGCTCGTTCCGTGGGAGACGATCACCAAGGCGGGCATGCACAGGTTCGCCGGTGTTGTCAGTCTTGCGCTCCGTACGAACACGACGCCGCGTCACGCTCCTTTCTGGATGAGAGCCAATCGGCCAGTCCAGCGACGGTTGACCGGCTGGGACTTCTCGTATCCGCTCGTCGTCATCCGAGGTTCGGCTGAGTTCGAGCGGCTCGTCCACTCGTGCCTCGCCGATCCCGCGGAACGGGCCCGCATCGCGGGCATGTGACAATCCCCGCGAAATGAGCGGGGTCCTAACGCCGACCTACGAAGCAGTCACAGATTGGGAACAGCTCCCCGGCGGATACACGCATCCCGATGTCGCCGCCGTCGCCGTGAATTCGAAGGGCCGCGTCTACGTCTTCTGCCGCTCGGAGCACCCGGTGATGATCTACGAGCGCGACGGACGGTTTGTCGGGTCGTGGGGCGAGGGGATCTTCACGATGCGCACGCACGGCATCACGATCGCGCCCGACGACTCGGTGTGGTGCACCGACGACGCCGGTCACTCCGTCCGCAAGTTCACACCCGACGGAAAGCTGCTCCTCACCCTCGGCGGCAACGCGGGCAAGCCCTCCGACAGCGGGTACGACGGTTCGAACATCACGACGATCACTCGAGGCGCTCCGCCGTTCAATCGCCCGACGAACCTCGCGGTCGCGCCGAACGGCGACCTCTACGTCTCCGACGGGTACGGAAACGCGCGCGTGCACCATTTCTCGCCCGCGGGGAAGCTTCTCGGGTCGTGGGGCGAGCCCGGAACAGGGCCCGGTCAGTTCATGCTGCCGCACGGAGTCGCGGTCGACGCCACCGGCAGCGTGCTCGTCTGCGATCGCGAGAGCGACCGTGTCCAGGTCTTCACTCCCGACGGTCGGTTCGTTAGAGAGATCACCGATGTCCAGCGCCCTACGCAAATCGTTCTCGCGCGTGGCCAGATGTACGTCTCGGAGCTCGGATGGCGAGCGGGACAACGCTCGTTCAGGCACGGGCCGATCCAGCGCGACCTGCCGAGCCGCGTGAGTGTTCTCGACGGCAACGGGATCGTGCTCACGCGCATCGGGGGTCCCGACCCGTGCGCACCCGGCAGCTTCTGCGCTCCGCACGGGCTCGCGGTCGACGCGAACGGGGATCTCTACGTGGCCGAGGTTGCGTGGACGGTCGCGGGGAAGGCTGGCCTCGTCCCTCCCGACTGTCACACCGTCCAAAAGCTCGCGCTAGCGGCCTGAGCGCCGCCTCGCGCGCGAGTCCTCGGGCGGTGTCTCGAATGGCCTGTCCACCTCGCCGCCCAGATACCACGGGATGAGGTGCAGCGGGCGGCCGCCATGTCGACGGCGCTGCGCGCGGCCGGTGAGCCACGCGAGAAGTG
>Ga0209806_1000228_pt1 | contig 36489 bp, 42 predicted proteins | sample GraSoiAngelo_152_FD_186166 | JGI IMG/M metagenome (GOLD analysis project Ga0209806, IMG submission 186166) | Grasslands soil microbial communities from the Angelo Coastal Reserve, California, USA - 14_1009_12_30cm (SPAdes) (version 2) | ecosystem: Environmental > Terrestrial > Soil > Grasslands ... | reverse complement strand
TCGCCGGGGGGACGCACGGCAAGGGTGCATATCGCATCGATGCATCGATCAAGTCGCCGGCGCTCGTCATCTCGAAGGCAGACGCCGGTGTTCCGGTCGGCCCGGGCAGCAATCTCAAGTACACGATCACGCTGCGCAACATTGGCAGCGCTGACGCCACGGGCGTGACCATCACCGACCCGATACCGGCCAACACGAGCTTCGTCTCGGCCCAGGACGGCGGCTCGGGTGGTGGCGGAAGCGTCACATGGTCGGGCAAGTCCGTCCCGGCCGGGGGCAGCATCGCCGTTCACTTCACAGTCAACATCAACCCAGGGGTGAGCTCGAGCGTCACCTCTGTCACCGATGACGGCTACGGCGCGACCGACGCCCAGGGCCAGTCCGTCAGCGGGTCACCGACCGTGACCAAATTCGCACCGCCCTACGCGGTGAGCCTGTCCCCGTCGGCCCAGACCGGTGGAGCGCATTCCGGCCAGAGCCAGACCTACACGGTTACGGTGACCAACCGGGGGTTCAAGACCGACAGCTACACCCTGAGCGCGTCGGGCGGCACCTTTGCCGCGACCATCTACGACGCAACCTGCACGACGCCCACCAGCACCACGACCTCGATCGTCGCCGGGGCGACCGCCACCTTCTGCGTGAAGGTTGCCGCCCCAGCTGGGGCAACCGACGGAACGTCGAGCACCTCGACGGTGACGGCGACCTCAGCGGGCAGCCCGACGACCAGCGCGTCAGCGACCATCAAGACGATCGCCGTCACTGTGGACACGCTACTGGTCGATGAAGATGGCAATGCGCCGGACGTCAGGTCGTTCTACACCGGCGCGCTGACCACGGCAGGGGTCGCGTTCGACACCTGGGACCTGAACGCCGACCCGAATCTACCGGTGAAATACATGGAGGCGTTCAAGAACATCTTCTGGTTCACTGGAACCAGCTATCCCGCGCCGATCCAGCCTTACGAAGGCAGTCTCAGCGCCTATCTCGCCAACGGCGGGCGCCTGTTCCTCTCCGGCCAGGACATCCTCGATCAAGGTGCCGGCACGACTCCGTTCGTCAGTACCTACCTGCACGTCAGGTGGGACGGAAGTGAAAATCAGAACGACCGGCTCTCGAACTCGGTGACCGGCGTGGCCGGCAACTCGGTGACAAATGGGATCGGGTCCGTTCCGCTGGATCTATCGATCCTGGGCGGCGCGGGGCTGGCGTTCATGGACCAGATCACGCCTATCAACGGCGCTCAAGCGGCATTCATGGACGACGGAAGCAACACCAAGCCCGCCGTGGGCAGTGGGCCGCAACCCGACGCGCTGACCTTCAGCGGAGGCGGGTACAAGGTCGTTTTCCTGGCATTCCCATTCGAGGAGTACGGAAGCGCAGGTCAGAAGTCGGATCTCGTGACTCGGGTAGTCAACTTCTTCAACGCGCCATAGCTCGACAGTCGAACCGATGACCGAAACGGGGCCGGCAAGCGCCGGCCCCGATTGTTTTCGGGCCGGTAGGATGGGCTCATGGCGCGTGCGCGCGTCATCGCGGGGCTCGTCCTGCTGCTTCTCGGTGGGGCCTGCGGCTCGACGCCATCAGCCCAGCCGGCGCAAACCGGCGAGAACCCAAACGTGGCCGGCGTACTGGACCGAGGGCCAACGCCGACGTGTCCCGCGGACGAGCCATGCGACCCGCCCCCGACCGCGACGATGCTGATCTTCTCGCGTCAGGGCGGCAGCCACATCTCGGTCCGCGTGGCCGGCGACGGATCCTTCGCGCTGCACCTCGACCCCGGCGCGTACTCCATCGCCGCGGCGCCGCCCGCGTTTCAGGGCATGGTCGAGCCCTCGACCGTGCGCGTGCCCGACACCGGGTCCGTGTTCCTCCGCCTTCACATCTCTAGATCTGTTTAACAACTCACAGCCGGGTACTCGAAACAACACGAAAGTTTTAGGAATGTGCCCCCCGCCGGACACCCCGCCACGCCATCCGAGAATCCTCGTGGCGACGGCGACAACGAACCCACCCGCGTCCTGATCGTCGAAGACCACCGCGTCGTCGCCGAGGGCCTGGCTGCGTTGATCAACGACCAGTCCGACATGAGAGTGGTAGGCAATGTCGGGACGGTGGCCGAATGCGTACCCGCGGCGGCAGAGTTCAACCCGGACGTGGTGCTGCTCGACTTCCGGCTGCCTGACGGCACTGGTGCCGACGCCGCCAAGGCTCTCCGCAGCATCCGGCCCGCGGCCAAGATGATCTTCCTCACGCGCGAGGACACGGACACGGCGAGGTTTGCCGCGGTGCAGTCCGGCGCCAGCGCTTTCCTCCACAAGTCGCGCGCGGCCGCCGATGTGGTGGCTGCAATCCGGGACGTCGCGCGGGGCAAGATGCTGATCACGCCGCGGACCATCGCGACGCTTCTCGCCAAGCGCCGGTCAATCGAGGCGCAGCTCGAACGCCTGACGCCTCGTGAGAAAGAGGTCCTCACACTCATGGCCGAGGGGTTGCCAAGCCGCGCGATCGCGGCCGAGCTGGGGATCAGCTACACCACCATCCGGACACACATCCGCAGCCTGGGCAGCAAGCTGGCCGTGCACTCCAAGCTCGAGGCAATAGTCAAGGCCCGCGAGCTGGGCCTGATCAGCTGAGGCCGGGCCTCTAAGCAGGTTTGCGGGCCGGCACGCGGCCGCGGCGCGGGCGCTGGCGGTGGGGCAGGTACGAGCGGTCGCCCACCCACTGCGCGGGAGGCGCGAGCAGGTACGTCGCCATCAGGTTGAGCGCGGACGCGTATTTCGATCGGTAGTGGGAGAACTGTTCCCAGGCTGCGTCGCCGTCGGTCACCCGGTAGCCGGCCGCCTTCAGCCGCACGATCGCCGCTTTGTACTCCGATTTCTCGATGATCGGATCGGGAGCCAGCGTGAGCTGCAAGACCCACGCCAGGTCCTCGACGAGGTGGTTGCCGACGGTGAACATCATCTTGGCCGCACCCTTGGCCTCACTGTCCGTCGAGCTCAGGATCAGTGAGGCCGAGTCCATCACGGCGCCAAAGGAGTTGATCCAGGCCTCGTTGTCGTGGCTCGAGCGGAAATAGACGAGCAGCGGATAGGCGAGGTGGCTCTCCAGCACCATGGCCGACCAGCGGCGCCACTCGTCGAAGGTCTCTTTGAGGGCGCCGTCCATGCCCGGCTGACCCGCGGTTTCGAGCAGCTGCACCGCCGATGGAGGCGCGCCCGCCAGCGCATCGAGGGCGACCACCGACTCTTCGCGTGAACGGAAGGAGCCGTAGAGCTCAAACAGCAAGGTGATCGCCAGCGCGGCAAGCGCCACGCCAGTGCCGCTCTCGAGGATGATCAAGAGCCGCGCCGGGCCGTGCTCAGGAACGAAGTCGCCGTAAGAGAGCGGCACCAGCGTGGTGGCCGAGACATAGAAGGAAGTGAGCCAGTCGTTGAGCGGCGGGCGGAACTCGCCGGCCAGCGAGTCGATCAGCAGCGAGTATCCGGTGATCAGGGAGATGCCCCAGATCAGAAACAGCGTGAGGAGCGAGATAGGCGCGAATGCCGCGAGCCGCGCCTCGCTCCTGTCGATGCGCGAACCCCGGTTCAGGCTCCATTTCCACAATCGCCACAAAGGCCGGATGACGGTGCGCGCGAGCTGAACCTTGCGGACGGCGGGCCGCGGCAGGACGACAGACTGAAACAGGTCGTAGAAGGTGACGATGAGCAGCCCGGCGCCGGTGATTGCCTCGACGGGCGCGAGCGGGTGTTCCACGGCTACAGCGTGAACTTCGACTGAGCCGCGGCGTACGCCGGCTCATCCCGCCGGAAGCTGTCGGCGTCGACACCCAGCTTTCGCGACGCGTGGTAGGCGAGCCACTGGAGCGGCACGACGTTCACGATAGGGGCCAGCACCTCATCGAGGTCGTCAGGCGCGGCCTGGATGGTCATGACGTGGGCACCGATCTCGCCCAGCGCCGCGGCCACCTCTCTGGTGCGCTCGAGAGCAGGGCCTGGCTGGGTGATCAGGACGACGGTCTGACCAGGCTGGATGCTGACGAGGGGGCCGTGAAGGATGCCCTCGACGTCGTGGCCTTCGGCCGAGACCAGGTGAGTCGCCTCGCGCAGCTTGAGCGCCCCCTCGTACGCCGTCGCCCGAGCCGGCCCTCCACCGACGAAATGGGCGACCGGCACAAGTTCGACCTCACGGATGCTCGCCGCGATCGCGTCGCCGGAGTCCACGGCAGCCTGGACCAACCCGGGAATCTGAGGCAGGCCGTGCTGCCATCGCGGATGACCGATTGCCGTCGCGACCTGGGCCAGCCGGACCATCGCACCGGTGTGGCTGGCGGTGTGGACCGGTGACTTTTCCTGCGCCACCGTGTGGACCACCCCATCGCCCTCGATCGCCGAACCTTCTCCGGTGATCACCAGCCAGCGCCTGGAGCCCTGCGCGAACCCCTCCAGCGAATCCCGGCTGAAGCGCTTGCTGCCGCGGTGGCTGAGCAGGATCAGGCCATCGTCGTCTCGGAACGCCGGCGGATAGTTGGCAAACTCGAACGCCCGCACCGCCCACGCCTCCACGCCGGCGCTGCGGAGCATGAACTGACCCGCCAGCGCGCCGTGGAAGCTGGTGCCGGTGCCGACCAGGAAGATTCGGGGGCAGTCGCGCAGGCGCGACGCAGCCCGCTCGGCCGAATCGTCGGAGAGGAGCCTGGCGAGCTCGGCGGGCTGACTCCCCAGCGTGGCCCTCAGGTAGCCGCCCGGCTCGTGTTGCTCAGCCACCTGACTCCGTGGTGCTGGGCATCGAGATTCCTTTCGCCTGCAGCAGGTCGAGGATCGCGCGTTGCTGCAGCAGCATCTCGCGCTGCTGCTCGAGCATCTGGAGCTGCTGCACGTTGATCGAATGCAGGGTGGTCAGCGTTATGTGATCGGCCTCGGCGCGGGCGTCCTGGCTGGCCGAGATCACGTTCTGGCCGACGATGATGATCGGGAGCAGGACCAGCTGGAGGAAGTACGACGAGATCCCCCCGGCGACCAGGGTCAGCGTGAGGTTGCCGGTCAGAGCGCCGACGAGGCTTGTGATCCCGATGACAGCGAAGACGTAGGCCGCCCACATCGTGCCGACGCCCCTGGTGATGAATACGGCGAGCGAGCTGTTGAACCGGCCAACCGCGCCCCCGCCGTGGACCGCCGGCGCCACCGATCGCGATGTGATCAGGCGAGGCTTGTGTTCCGCCGGCGCGTCTTTCGCGGCCTGGTAGGCGGCCCGGTGCTCCTGGCTGCTGATCCGGCGATCGACCCGATGCTCGCTGGTTTTTGGTTGCTCCATCTCGGCGCATAAACCTAAGACAATTGGCCGCATGACGGACGAAGTCTTCGAAGCCGTGCGCACCCTGATGGCGATTCGGGAGTACGCGGACAGGCCGCTGCCGGCCGACGTGGCACGCCGCGTGGTCGAGGCTGGACATCTGACCGCCAGCGCGTCGAACACCCAGCCGTGGCATTTCGTCCTGGTCCGCGAGCGCGAAGCACTGCGCAAGCTGGGCTCGCTGATCCGAACCGGTCCTTACGTGGCGAACGCCGCCGCGGCGGTCATCGTCGCGTACGAGAAGGAAAAGGGCGAATTCGGTCTCTCTGACGCAAGCCGCGCGATCCAGTCGATGATGCTGGCAGCGTGGGGTGACGGCGTCGGCTCGAACTGGACCGGTTTCGCGGGCCGCCTCGAAAACGTTCGCGTGGAGTTCGGCCTCCCGGACATCTACGACGTCCTGGCGGTGGTTCCGTTTGGCTACCCAAAGCGCAAGGTGATCGGCAAGAAGAAGCGCAAGCCCCTCAACGAGGTCGTCTCAGCGGAGCGCTTCGGCACGCCCCTGGGCTGAGCGGACCGCACGCCCGATCCGGAACGGCGCGTCGAGGACCGCCAGCAGGACCACGCCGATGAGGCTGGCGGCGAGCACGTAGACGGGCCACGGTCCGAGCTCGTCCAGCAAGGTCGGGCTGGATGGTTTGCTGCGAAAGTACATGTAGTCGGCACCCGTGGCGGCATCGACCAGCCCGACAAATCCTGTGTACGCGATCGTTACCAACGCGACCTGGGCCACGGCCCACGGCCGCGGGTGCAGCCGCATGCCGGCCACGAGCAAGAGGGCGGCCGCCACGACGCCACCGTGCGCCACGTAGTACTGGAAGTACGGATAGCTCGGAAAGTGCTGCGTGCCGAGATCCGGCGTCAGAAGCGCCTGGAGGGTTCCGGCGAGGCCCCAGAAATAGGTGATCTCGACGAGCAGCTGATTCCGGGTCCACAGCGCGGCGGCCGCGACGAAGATCGCCACGTCACAGAGCTGCAGCGGCAGTGGCTGGGAGCGCTGCCCCGACTCCCCGCCGCCGGCCGCGAGGAAGACCCACCAGCTGACCTCGTCAGCGACCAGGATCACCGCCAGGCCGCGCAGCCAGACGCCGGGCCGCTTGCGCCCGAGCACGACGAGGACCGTGGTCGCCGCGGCGATGACCAGCAACGCGCCGACGTGCTCGGCCGCAAAAAGGTCAGTCATCCACAATCCGCTCCTGGTTCATCGCACTCCGGCGTGACGCCGAGCCGGCGGAAGATCGATCGCTTGGGCGCAAACCATTGGTACACGCGCTGCTCGAAAGCCGCCACCGGACGCAGATTTGAGGGAGCGGCTAGCGCCCTCCAAGGACCACCCAGCTCATCGAGAACTCGATTCATCGCCGCCGCGCCTTCGAGGCGGTGTCCGTCGCGGTCGATGCTCCAGGCCGCGCGGTCAGCCTCCTGGCGCGAGATGCCGTACCGCTCGAGCGCTCCGGGTTTCTGGTTGGCGATGACCAGCACACGGCCGGGCCGGTCGCGCCGGCGGACCCAGCGCGCCATGCGTGTTCAAACACCTCAAGTCCCGTCGAAGAGCAGGACCAGCTCGGGCTCGGTCACACCAACGACCAACCCGCAAGGCCTATGAGGCCATAGAGCACAGCGTTGAGGTCGCCATGCACGATGGCCATCGTCCGCAGATCGAGCGACGGGATGGGCAGCACTAGCGCCGCCGCATAGTCCACTCCGAGGAGCATTGGAACCACAACCGCGAGCGAGGATATGGTGAGCAGCCACCGCGGGCCGGCGCGTTTGCTCGGCGCTATGACCAACCCTGTCAGCGCGGCGTTGGTCAGCAGCCCCGTGGCCAGGAGGATCGGGCCCACCACTGTGAGCGCGGCGGTTCCGGTCGCGATCCCGGTCGCGGTCAGGGGCGTGCCGACCACGACGAGAAGGCCGGCCACCCCGGAGACCCGGGTGCGCAAGGTCGCGAACGCGAGGGCAGACATCAGCGTCGCGGCGAAACCTGCGTAGTGGAAGTGGACGGCAGTCAGCTCGACGACCGACGGGCTGTAGCCGAGGTTGAAACCACCACGCGAAGCGACGAGCCACGCGCCCCCTACGACCAGAAAGCCCAGGACTGCAGCAGGAAGGAGTCGCCCCAGGGCCACCGAACGCGACTGCAACAGCTCGGTCAGGCCAGCCACGCCGGCTACCGCGCAGACCACGAACCAGCCGGCGGCCAGCACCGCCGCCGTGATTCCTTTCGGGACCAGAAAAGACGCGATCGCCGCGAGGGCACCGAGAGGCTGGAGGATCCTGGCGGCGAGCAGGAGACGCCGTGCATAGGGCTCTTCGAGTGGGGCCAGGCGCAGCCCGAGCGGAACGACCACCACCGGAGCCAGGAGAAGAAGGGCGTCGACCAGGCTGAGATGCCCGATCAGGATGGGAAAGGGTTGGTCCGCTATGCGGACACTCTATCCAAGAATCGGTTGGCGCCTTCTGATTCGCAAGAAGCCCAGCAGGCCGAGCAGAACGGCGGTCGAGCCGAGGATCCACCGGACCTCTGAGCTGATCGGGTCGGCCCAGCCGACCGCCATCGTGTAGGGAAGCCAGGCCATCAACAGGACCGTCCACAGCGAGAGGTTGACGATGGTGAGCGCCCGCACGCCTTTTACAGCGATAACGCGGGCGCTCCCCACAGAAACCGGACTATCCGGGCACAGGCCGGCCGACCTTCGCGGTGGCCGGCACCTCCTGCTCGTCGTACTCCTGGGTGTGGTCATATGCCGAGCGATCCTTCAAGAGCGCCACGGCGATGAAACCGACCACGCAGCACGCAAGGATGTAGAGGCTGATCATGTATGGGTTCTTGGCCTGGAGCGGCGAGATCACCTTCCAGGGTCCGATGAACAGGAACCCCGTCCAGATCCCGAGCGCGATGCTTGGAGCCGGACCACCCGCGATGATCGAGGCGAACTGGTACCCAAGCGAGGCGCCGCTGTAGCGCAGGCGCCCGGTGAAGCTTTCGGCGATCAACGAGGCCTGGGGGCCGTACTGCATGTCGTGCGGAATCAAGGAGAGCGCGATCACGACGAAAACGACGACCGGTATCGCCGTCGCGTAGAGCCCGAAGTAGAGGAATCCCCAAATGGCCATGACCACGATGCCGGCCATGTAAATCGTCTTGCGACCAACCCTGTCCGATAGGTGCCCGAACAGCGGGATGGAGATGAACGAGACCAGGCCGGCGACACTTACCGCCCAGGTCAAGAACGGCTTGTCGAGCTTGGTCGCGGACGCGCCAAACGTGAACACGAAGACGGTGAAGAGGTAGAACGGGGCCTGCTCTGGTAGCCGGAGCAGCGCGCTGAGGATGATCTCCCTCCAGTTGCGGCGAATTACCTCCCTGACCGGGGCCGGTTCGGTTCGTCGCTCCTGCAAGATCGCCTGGAAGACCGGTGTCTCCATGATTCCGAGCCGGATGTAGAGACCGACCGCGACCAGGATGATGCTGAGCAGAAACGGAATTCTCCAGGCCCATGACTCAAAGGTCGCCGAACCCGCAAGCGTCACGGTGGCCGCCGTAATGCCGTTGGAAAGGACCAGTCCGATAGGCACGCCGAACTGGGGCCAGCTGCCGAGGAAGCCCTTCCGTTTCGGGCTTCCCCACTCCATCGACATCAGCACCGAGCCGCCCCACTCTCCGCCGACGCCGATGCCCTGGCAGGCGCGGAGGATGACGAGGATCACCGCCGCCCACAGGCCGATGTTGGTGTACGTCGGCATGACGCCGATCAAGAACGTGGCGATCCCCATGAACAGCAAGGTCACGATCAAGGTCGCCTTGCGGCCGATGCGGTCGCCGTAAGTGCCGAACAGCCACGCGCCGACGGGCCGGGCCAAGAAGCCCACGAAAAAGATCGCGTAGCTGTTCAGGGTCCCGGCCAGCGGGTCGGATTTCGGAAAGAACAAGTGCGGAAACACCAAGCCGGCCATGGTGCCGAACAGGAAGTAGTCGTACCACTCGATCGAAGTGCCGACGGTGCTCGCCACCACCGCCCGCAGCATCTGTTTACGGCGCTCCTCCGGCGCCATGGACGACAAGACAGAAGGAGCCGCGCTATTGGCCATGTCGATTCCCCCCAGCAAGAAGCTTGAATTAAGCCTGCAGCTACCTAATTCTTTACCACTTTTTGGGTTTGTTTGCTGAGGGAGCCTGCCTCCCAGCGCGCTTCGGCCTCGCCGATGGGAGTCGATGGCGGCCCGTTGCGGAAGGGCCAGATCTCCTCCGCGATCCGCCGCCAGTTGGCGGTCGCGTTCAGCATCCCCAGGACGGCGTAGAGACCGAGGTTGATGCGCTGCATGATCACGTACGCGCGCGGCACGTCCGAATAGGGCGCGAGCGGCCCGCGGGCATCGAAGAAGCGCCGGACGATGGCCGACGCGTAGGCGGGTGTGATCGTCATCGGGGCATCCTGGAGGACCGTGCCGTAGAACTGGCCGAAACGATCGACCACGACCTCGGTCGGCACCGGGGCGCCGGCCCGAAGAAATCCCGCCCGCTCGAGGGCGGCGCGAAACGCTTCGAAGTCCTTCTCGAAAACCAGGAACCTCACCGCGTCGATGAGCGGCGCGAGGTCCTCGTCGGTGAACTGCTTGGTGAGCCCGAAGTCAAGGAAGGTGACGCGGCCGCCGCCATGGAACAGGTAGTTGCCCGGGTGCGGATCGCCGTTGAAGGCGTGGAGCCGGTAGAGGCTCCGGAAGACGAACCGGTGAATCGTCTCCGCGGCGAGGTCTCGCTCCTCCTGGTTCCACTCCAGAAGCTCGTCAAAGCTCGCCCCGGACACCAGCTCGCTCGTGAGCACCCGCGCGGTGCTCAGCTCGGGCAGGACATGCGGCACGCGGATGACGGGGTGTCCCTCGTAGTACCGGGCGAACATCTCCTGGCTCTCCGCCTCGCGCACGTAGTCGACCTCTTCCTGCAGGCGCTCGCCGAGCTCGTCCACCAGCGAACGGACATCAAGGCCGGGAAACGCTGCGCTGACGATGCGCCGCAGCAGTCCGACGTTGCGGAGGTCGGACGTGATGCTGCGCGCGATGCCCGGGTACTGAACTTTGACCGCAACCGCTCGCCCGTCGCGCGTGATGGCCCTGTGCACCTGGCCGATCGAAGCGGCCGCGAACGGCAGCGGATCCCACTGGGCGAAAACGCGTTCCGGCACGTCACCCAGCTCATCGGCGATCACCGACGAAGCGAGAGCCGCCGTCATGGGCGGGGCCCGGTGCTGCAGCCGCGACATCGCGGCACGGAATGTCAGCGGCATGTCTTCGTAGATGTAGCTCGCCATCTGGCCAAGCTTCATCAGCACGCCCTTCATCGAGCCGAGCTCTTCGGCGACCTCGTCAGCCGACCGAAGAGCGAGGTCGTGGCGTAGCTCGGTCCGCCGCTCGACCGAGGCGAACAGAAGCCGCGGCGATCGGGCGACGTAACGACCGCCGATGCGCAGAGCAAGCCGGGCCAGGGCAGCGCCGCGGCTGACGCGCGATTGCCTCATCGCGGCGACGCCTGCGCTCAACTGCGCATGCGGAGCTCGATGCGCTGCCGGACCTCGAGGACGCCCGGCAGCGACTCGAAAGCGAGGTCGAGAGCCCCGAGCAGCTGCCGTACCGGCTCCCTCTCCATCAACTCCGCCGGCGGCGCGGGGAACCCGTACATCTCTCGAGCCCACCCCGGCAGGGTGCCGACCGCAACCTGCCCGAGGTCGTGCCACAGATCGCGCATCTCAGGGTCCAGGTCTGGGGGCTCGAGCACCACGGCGATGGCGTCTTTCGCGGCAGGGGTCGCCTGCCGGAGCTCCACCGACTCGAGATATTCCCGGAGCGAGGCCACGGTGGTCGGCACCTGGGAAGCCGGCACACCCACGATCTCGGCGAAACGGACCATCTCCGCGACGTAGCCGTCGGCTTCGGCGGCGGCGAGCGCGCGGCCGTAGCGCTGGACGACGTCGACCACGGAGTCGACCATGCCGGCGTGGACCCAGAGGAGGAGGGCCGGGTCCTCGGCGCTGTACGGAAGGCCGGTCGCGGGGTCGACCCCGCGGACGTGGACGTGGATCTTGCGTACCCAGGCCGCCGCGGCAAGGGCTGCATCCGTGTCGCCGTAGGTCGTCGTGAGGAGGTAGCTGCTGGTGGCGGCAAGCCGCCCAAATGGATCCCGCCGCCAGTTGCTGTGCTGGTCGACCCCGGCCATGGCGAGCGGATGCAGCGCCTGGATCATCAGGGAGCGCATGCCCGCGAGTGGAAAACACCGATCGCGATTGACCCGCCAGACGATGCTTCGCGGCCCGAAGAGGCCGTCGTCCTTGGGGTTCTCGGGCACCGATCGCACGTACACCCTGGCCAGCGGCTCGAGCGGGCTTGAACCCAATGAATTCAGAGCCTTCGGCGTGAGTTCGCTGGGATCCCTATCACGCCGGGCGGTATCCACACCGCCAAGATACGGAGAACCGTTACCGAGGTCCGGCAGTTCGCCAGGTCAAGGTCCGCGGGTTCGTAGCCAGGACAACCGCCAGGGCGACCACCGCGTGGAGGACGGCGACGATGATCGGAATCGTGTGGACGCCCGAGGCAGGCGACTGCACGATCGAGTTGTCCAGGTTGAAGGCGCCATGCGCCACCAGAACGATGAGCAGGCTTCCCCGGGTGCTGTTGAACAGCCAGGCGTAGAGGATCGCCGTCGACGTCAACCGCAAGTACGTCTGAGGAAAGTCTGTCCAGTCGAAGAGCGAAAGCCCGCCTGGTACGGCGACCGGCCACAGGTGCCAGGTGCTCCAGAGGAGGCCGATCACGATGGCCGCCCAGATGGCACCGATCCCACGCTGGAGTCTCGCCTGACCGAACCCTCTCCAGCCGAGCTCCTCCCCGAATGCGCCCGCGATGATCGCACCGATCGTGAACAGGACGGCCGACATTCCGCCTTCCGCCGTGCCTGAGGGCAAGGCCAGCCACTGACGCGGCGCCGCGCCACCGAGCATCACGTAGATCGCGTCGGCAAGCAGCAGCAGGGGAATCGGGCCGAGCAACGCGACGAGGTACCAACCCAGGTGGATGCGCCACCGCGTCACCGGCCTCAACAGCCTTCGCACGCCGCCCGCACCGGGCCAGCGCCACGCGATCAGAAGGGCGGCGACGGTCGGCGTGTAGGCGGTGAAAAGGATGCCTACGAGGACGATGGGAGGTGCCCCGGACGAGTTGGCGTTCAGCTTGGCGAGGTCGATGTGCAGCACGTATAGCGGCAGCAGCCCAAGGAAGAGCAACACAAATACGAGAATCGCCCAGCCGATGACGGCCCTATCGATACGTGTCTCCGGCGCCGCCGGAGGCTGCAGCGGAATCGCGTCCGACGGGGGAGCAGGCGGTCCGCTCACGCCAGGCGTGAGCTTACAGCGCGCTCGTCGGTTAGGCCAGAACCTCTTGTCTCTGCGAAAGGTGGTCGATCGCCTGGGATCGGATCTCCTCGAAGCCTCCCGCCAGGCCCTTGCGTAAGATCCGCGCGCATGCGGCCGCGGAATACAGCCGCGGAATGAAAACGAAGTCGGCTCCCTCCTCGTAGAAGCGCAGGGCCTGCGGGATGTGCTCGGTGGTCAGCACCACGCGCGCATTCGGCGCGTGCATGTTCGCTATGTGCATCAATCGCAGGTTGCTCGTGCCGCGGAGCACATCGTCCGTGATGCTCGACACGACGAGCTTGGCGTGCTCGACTCCGGCGTGCCGCAGCGTGTCGGAGTGCGCGATGTCGCCGTACACGCATTTGATGTTCTTCTTGCGCAGCTCATGGAGCACGGCTGGGTTGAAGTCGATGACCAGGATCTTTTCGACGAACGCGCGCGCCTCTTCGGCCGTTCCCTCGTGCTCGAACTCATAGAGGATCGAGCTCGTGTCTCGGAAGAAACCCAGGAAGATCACCGGTTGGTGCATCACCTCGGCGTCCTCTTCCCTGGCTGCGTCGAGGTCCTTCAGGCCCAGGGTCTTGAACATCGAGGTCAACACCTTCTGGATCGGGTGGCTGAAGTTGATCATGTACGTCGAGACGACCGACGTCACCGCGAACGTCACGATGACGATGGTCAGGACGTCCTGCCTGATCTGGCCCAGGGTCACGCCGAGTGAGGCGATCACGATCGAAAACTCGCTTACCTGGGCGAGGTTGATCGCGGGGATGATGCTCGTGCGCAGACCGAGTCGAAGGGCGTACAGGATCGGCACGACCACGAGGCGGCTGGCGATGACGAAAACAGACGCCGCCAGCGCGATCTCCAGTGCGCCGAGGCTGGGGATCTGGATCTGCATCCCGAGGGCGACGAAAAAGAGCGTCACGAAGAAGTCGCGGATGCTGACCGCCTTGGCCACGACGTCGAGGTTGTAGGGAAACGTGGACAGGCTGACGCCGGCGATCAACGCTCCCATCTCGCGGGAGAGCCCGATCAAACTCGCCGCGCCCGCGAGGAAGAAGCACCAGGCAAGCGCGGAGACAAGCACGAGCTCTGGGGCCTTCGCGACCATCCGGAACAGGTGCGGCAGCACATATTTCGCAACCGCGAAACCACCCACCACGAGCAGCGCGCCACGCCACAACGAACCGAGGAGGGGGACGAGGTTCGGGTTGAGAAGGTTGGGCTGCACCGCCAACATGCCGACCGCCCACAGGTCCTGGATGACCAGCACCCCGAGCGTGATCCGGCCGGGCAGCGTGTCGAGCTCGAACTTGTCATTCAGGATCTTGACGACGACCAGCGTGCTCGAGAGGCTCATGCACGCCGCGAGGTAGAGCAGCTCGTAGTTATGAGGCGCGTTCTGCACCCCGAACAGATAGAAGAATCCGAGGCCCAGCGCGATACAGATCGGGACCTGAAGAGCACCGGTCAGCAGGACCGCGGCGCCGCCCGACGCCATCTTTCGCAGGTCGATCTCGAGACCGATGACGAAGAGCAGCAGGATGAGACCGATCTCGGCCACGGTCGAGATGCTCTCCTGGTTCGTGATGAACCTCAGGCCGATGTTGGGCCCGATGATCACGCCCGTGGCGAGGTAGGCGATGATCAACGGCTGGTGGAAGCGCCAGGTGACCGCAGCGATCAGCGCGGCGAAACCGACGCAGATGCCGATGCTCGACAGCAGGTCGGTGGGAACGTTCACCGCGCCGCGACCCTTTCCGGCTCGCCCCAGCGATCCGGAACGCTGGTCGCGTCCGCCGGGTCGGCGAAGACGAGAAACCTCGGCTGATGCACCGCCTCGATCAGGCTGTCCACCAGCTGCTCATCCGCGGGTGACGCCTCGTCGAGCCCGTCGCTCGACCGCAGAAGCCGGGTCACGCCTCGAGTCCGGGTGTTCTGCCCGATGAGCGGCGCCTTCGAGCCGGTGACGTACATCGAGACATGGACCCCCTTTCCGGCGGCGAGCATCGCCAGGCCATAGGTGAACGTCGCCACCGCCGCGTAGCCGCTGTCGTACGGGACCTCGAGCGGGCTCGTCGTGACCAGCGAGCCGACCGGGACCGCGTTGACGATGTGACCGGAGCGGCGTTCGAGCATGTGGGGCAGCACTGCCATGGTCGTGCGCACGGTGCCGAGGAGGTTCGTCTCCAGCATCCACTTCCAATCGCTGGGCTTGATGTGGTCGAGCGGGCCGTGCAGGACCACCCCGGCCATGTTGACCAGGATGTCGACCTGTCCCATCGCCTTGATCGCATCGCCGGCCAGCGCCCGGACGGATGATTCGTTCCGCACGTCTGTCGGCAGAGCGAGCACAGCATCCGCGCTCCCAAGGCGGAGGAGCTCCTCCACGGTCCGTTCCATGCGCGCAGCGTCGAAGTCGGCGACGACCACGCGCGCTCCCTGCCTGGCCAGGGCTCGGGCGACCATCCTCCCGATGCCGCTGGCGCCGCCGACGACGACCGCGACCTTGCCGGTGAGCGCACCGCGCGGCAGCTCGTCAGTTGTCACAGCGGGCATTCTATTCAGGCGGCCGAGGAGTTCAGCTAGAAGCGGTGGATGAAGGGGATCCGGGGCGCCAGGACGTAGTTGAGCTGGATCAGCACGATGAGCGCGATGCTGACCCACGTGGGGAAGATCAGGCAGAGCGCAGTCGCGCCCGCATAGAGGGCCTGGGCGATCAAGATCCGCCCGCGCATCAGAAACGCCATCTCGCGCCTCCCCTCTTCCTGAAAAAGGTTGGCGCGGAGTCCGTATGCGAGACCCGCCAACAGCGACGCGCCGAGCAGCACGATGTTCAGCCAGTATTCGATCAGCGCGATCTTCAACCAGAAGTAATTGGCCAGCAAGGCGGTCGAGAAGGGAACCAGGGTTACGGAGAACAGAAACACCAGGTGGATCCACATGTAGTTGCGATCGCTGCGCGCCAACCGGCTCAACTGAGTCCCCTGTCCCAACCAGAAGATGCCAAGCGTCATGAAGCTCATCGTGTAGACGAGGACATGCGGGGCGAGCCCCCGAAGCACCTCCCACAGCTGACCTTCCGTGGTGCTCGTGTCTTTCACGGCCGGCACCACCAGCCCGAGGACCAGCAGCGTCATGCCGACCGAAAAGATGCCGTCTGAGATGCCTGAGAGCCGGTCCGGATTCGTGCCGGACAGATCGGCCAGGCGGCGCCGCATGCCCGGTGTCTGGCTCACGCCGGTAAGGATGCGGCACCGATACATTGATTGGCGATGCCGAGACCCGAAAACGTTGTGTTCTTCGCCACGCCGGCCGAGCTGCGCGCGTGGTTCGAAGCCAACCACGACACGGCGAAAGAGCTTTGGCTGGGCTATCACAAGAAGCGGTCGGGCCGCCCGTCGGTCACCTGGCCCGAAGTCGTCGACCAGGAGCTCTGCTTCGGGTGGATCGACAGCGTGCGTTACTCACTGAGCGACGACAGGTCCGCTCAGCGCATCACCCCTCGTCGCAAGCGGAGCGTGTGGAGCGCAGTCAACATCCGTCGCTTTGGCGAGCTGGACAAGCTGGGGCTGGTCCATCCCAGCGGCCACGCCGCGTTCGACGCGCGCGACGAAGCGAGGTCTCGGATCTACGCCTACGAGAATCGCTCGGCCGGTTTTGACCAGGCGCGCGAAGCCGAGTTTCGCCGGCACAGGACGGCGTGGAAGTTCTTCGAGTCCCAGGCGCCGTGGTATCGGCGGACAGCGACCTACTGGGTGATGAGCGCCAAGCGCGAGGAAACGCGAGACCGGCGGCTCAAAGTCCTGATCGACCAATCGAAGAACGGCGAACGGATCGGTCCTTTGACCCGGCCTTCGCCTCGTTCTCGCCGACTCGTGTCTTGACCAGCTTTTCGATCAGCGCGACCGGAAGCGGCTCGCCGAGCGGGAACCGAAGCGTGCCGGCTCCGGCGAGGTAGCGCCTCACCTCAGGGTATTTGTTCGCGTAGCCCGCGGGATAGAACCCGATGTGGTTCTTGAAGACCGCGAAGTAAACGAGCCGCCCCTTGTATGCGTAGTGAGGCATTCCGTAACTCATCCTCTCCTCGGCCTCCGGTGCCGCGGCTTTGATCGTCTTGCGCAGCTGCCGCAGCAGCGGCTGCGCCTCTTTCGGCGCAGCCGCTATGTAAGCGTCGACCGCTTGCTTGCCGGTCTGATCGGTCACTGCTTTCGGATGGCCTTGTTCACCGGGCCTTCATCTTCTCGAGCAGCTCGGCCAGTCGCTCGATAGATTCGTTGGCGCCCTCCTCCATTCCGGACGCGACCATGCCGTCGCGGTCCATCACGGACTGGAAAACCTGGTGGGCGACCAGCCTGGTCTTGTTGCCCACGGCCTCGAAGGTGGCCGTCTGCAACGCGACGTGCCCGGGCACGCCCTCGAACTCGAATGTCGCGCAGATCCGCTCGGGGGCCACAACGTCGTGGTTGACGCCCCGGAACCCGTACTCGGCACCGTCCGCGCCACGATGGACGACGCGCCATTGGCCGCCCGGCCGGGAGTCGAACTTGTCGATCTTGATCTCGTAACGGCGCGGGCCCCACCACTGCGCGAACAGCTTCGGGTCGGTGTACGCCTTGAACACGAGCTCCCGCGGCGCGTCGAGAATGGTGGTCGAAACGATCTCCTGCTTGCCGGGCTCGATCACGTACTCAGTCTTGGGCATTGTCCTGGCTCCCTTTTCCGTCATTGCTCTTCTTCTCCTCTTGTATTAGATCCTGCAGAACTTCGTCCAGGCGCTCGAAGCTTTCGTCCCAGAAGCGCCTGTACTCCCCCACCCAGTCGGATGCTTCGTGGAGCCGACCGGCTTCGAGCCGGCAAGGCCGCCACTGAGCGTTGCGGCTTTGCGTCACCAGACCGGCTCTTTGCAGCACTTTCAGGTGTTTGGAGATGCCGGGGAGGCTCAGGTCAAACGGCTTGGCCAGTTCCGTGACCGAGGCCTCTCCCTGTGCAAGACGGGCCAGGATCGCTCGCCGGGTGGGATCGGCGAGGGCTGCGAACGTGATGCTCAGCTGGTCGGATGCCATCGTATTTCGCTCATTGGCTAATTAACTAATCGGTAGAATACAACCGCCACCCAAACCCTGTCAAGGGGCTCCGGCCAAGAATTTCAGCGGCGCGACGGGCGGGAGTTGATCAGGATCCCCGCGGTGATGGCCGCGAGCAGCAGGATCCCGGCTCCCCAGGCGGTGGCAACGGAAAAGCCGTGCACCAGGGCGACGGTTCGCACGCCGGCGAAACCTGCCGTTGCGCTGGTCGCGACCGTGTTGAGCAAAGCCGTGCCAAGTGAGGCCCCCACCTGCTGCGCGGTGTTCACCGTGGCCGAGGCCACGCCGGCCTCGCGCGGATCGACCCCGCGCGTTGCAATGCTGAAGGCGGGCACCATCAGGCTCGAGATGCCCAACCCGAGCAGGATCTCCGCCGGCAGCACCAACGACATATAGCCGCTGTCGACGTGGAGCTGGGTGAGCAGTGCCATGCCCGCCATCGCGACCAGGGCCGCCGGGACCATCAACAGTCTCGGCGCCACCCTTGGCATGAGCTGCCTCGCGATCAGCCACGAGCCGGCCTGTGACGCGAGCGTGATGGGCAGAAAGGCCAGCCCGGCTTGCAGGGGCGGGAAACGAAGCACGACCTGCAGGTAGTACGTCAGGAACAGGAACGCTCCGAACATGCCCGCCAGTCCCAGTCCGACCGTTACGTATGCACCGCTGCGGTTGCGGTCGGCCAGGATCCTCAGGGGCAACAGCGGGTTTGACGTGCTCGATTCGCGAAGGACGAACAGGACCAGCATCACGGCGCTGGCAACCAGGAACCCGGTGACGTTCGGCGATGACCAGCCGGATGTCACGACGTTCGTGCAGGCATACACGAGCGCGGCAAGCGCGCCCGTCACCAGGAGTGCGCCGGGCAGGTCGAAGCTCGGTCGCGGGCGGGACTCCGACCGGGCCAGTACCCTCCACCCGCCGACCGCGGCGATGAGCGCGATCGGAAGGTTCACGTACAGGCACCAGCGCCAGGAGAGGTACTGCGTCAGCGCGCCGCCGAGCAGCATCCCGATCGCCGCGCCGCTGCCGGCGATCGAGCCGTAGACCGCGAACGCGGTTGCCCGCTCTCGAGGCTGGGTGAACGTGACGGCCAGGAGCGAGAGCGCCGTGGGAGCCAGCAACGCGGCGAATGCTCCTTGCAGGGCGCGGGCCGCGACCAGGACCGCGAAGTCCGGAGCCGCGCCGCCGAGCATCGAGGCGATCGAGAATCCCGCCAGACCGATGAGGAACGCGCGCTTCCGCCCGAGATAGTCGGCCACGCGGCCGCCGAGCAGCAGCAGTCCGCCAAAGGCCAGCGTGTATGCGGTCACGACCCACTGTCGGTCGGCATCCGAGGCATGGAGCGCCGCCTGGGCCGAGGGCAGCGCGATGCTGACCACGGTGGCGTCGAGCGCGATCATCAGCTGCGCCACAGCGATGAAGGCGAGAGCGACCCAGCGCCGCCGATCCTTCTGCGGCGCCTCTGGGAACTCGCGGTCGACGGCGGGTGTTGCGCTCATGTGGTCACCACCTCACGCCGGCCGGCCAGGGCTGCCGCGGCGCCGAGTGCGATCCCTGCCGCAACCGCGATCACCGAGACGAGCAGGTTGGGCTTCACCGTCATGTCGAAGACGACGCCCGACGCCATCCCGACCCTGACCAACCAGGAAACGGTCGCCGCCCGTTTGCCGACTCGTCCGCGCATGACGCCGATCCCCGTGCCGGCCCCCGCGACCGCGATAAGGAACCACGTCACGATTCCGACGACGACCCATCCGGTCCAACCCCACTGCGCTTTCATCAGGTACAGGCCTGGGAACAGGATCGCCAGGGCCGAGATCGGCCCCAACACCCGGTTCAGGGATGCTGGGGCGAACCCGGCCCGAAGCCCGACCCCTTCGACCGTGAGGAGCACGAAGAGCAGAAGTGCACCCACGATATGGACGAAAAGAACGATCGAATAGAGATCCATCGAAGTCACCTCCCAGATCCAGCCCTTGTGGCTAGGCTACCACAAACTTATAGTGACTTAAATAATAGTGCGACTAAGCTTATTCCACTAGACTGGACGAGTGGTCGCAGAGATCGGGCTCAGGGCGCGCAAGAAACAGCAGACCAGGCAGGCCATCTTCGACAGCGCCCGACGACTGTTCGCCGGGCGGCGTTTCGAGGACGTGACCGTGGCGGAGATTGCCCGCGCCGCCAACGTCTCCGAGGTCACGGTGTTCAACTACTTCCCGACCAAAGAAGACCTGTTCTACGGAGGGATGCAGTTCTTCGAGGAGGACCTCCTCGAGGCGGTGCGCACCCGTCCGCGTGGCGAGTCCGCGATCAAGGCCTTCCGCCGCCGGCTGCTGGAAGGCACGGACGCCCTGGGCAGCAAGGAGCGGATTGCCGCCATCACCAAAGCGGGCGAGACGGTGTCCGCCAGCCCTTCCCTGGTGGCGCGGGAGCGCGAGATCGTCGAACGCTACACCCAGCGCCTGGCCGAGCTGTTGGCCGCGGATGCGAAGTCCGACCCCGGTGACGTCGAGCCAATGGCCGCTGCGGCCGCAATGATGGGAGCGCACCGCGCCATGGTCGACTACGTGCGCCGGCGGGTGCGCGCGGGGCGCAAGGGCCCGGCGCTCGCCGAAGACGCCAGGGCGCAGATTCGCCGCGCCTTCGCGCGGCTGGAACGTGGCCTGGGAGACTACGCGGTCCGGCCCAATCCCCCGGCTTCCCCGCGAGCGGGGAAGAGCTAACGGGCGGCTTTCAGCGCCGCCTTGATGTCCGCCACACCGAGGTAGGCGTTGAGCTTGCGAGCGCCGCCTCCCGACCCTGCGTAGATGTACTCGATGTTGACGCCCGCCTTGCCCAGCTTCGAGGCCAACTTTCCCAGGGATCCCGGCGAGTCCGGAAGCGTGACCTCGACGACCTCTTCTTCCGTCGTCTGCCAGCCCCGCGACGTGAAGATCTTGCGGGCCGCGGCCGGCTTGTCGACCACCATCCGGATCGCGCCGCGGCCACCTTCGGTCGCGGCCATGATGGCCCTGATGTTCACCTTCTTCTCCCCCAACGCGCCTGCGACCTCACCGAGCATCCCCACCTTGTCCGGGACCCAGAGCGAAAGCTGCTTTGCCCTTGGCATTGCGGTACTCCTTCAAAAATCGACCGCCGAACAGCGGGCTAAGCATAGTAAGTAGACGCGCGATCAGCTGGTCAGCGCTTCAGCCCCGACGCGAACCCCCAGGACCACCAGGACCGCGCCGAGCATCCCATCCAGGGCGCGGCGAATCGACCTTCGGCGCAGCCAGCGGCCCATCCGCTCCACCGCGAAGGCATAGCCGATCAGCCAGGCAAGGGTGAGCAGGCTGAAGTTCACCCCCAGCGCAAGAAGGACGAGGAAGCTTGGGTGCGGCCCCGCGAAGGGAGGCAGGAGGCTGATGAAGAACGCCACCATCTTCGCGTTGGAGAGATTGCTCACGAATCCCTGCGCCAGTGCGCTGCGCGCTGACAGGCGCGAGCCTGGTCCCGTCGCGATCGCCTCGCTCGAGGCGGGCCGTCCGATCGCATGCGCCACCGAGCGCAGGCCTAGATAGACGAGGTACACCGCGCCGGCCAGCCGGATGGCGAGGAACAAAGGCTCTGAAGCTGTCAGGACCACGGCCAGCCCGGCGCTGGTGGCCACCGTCCACACCGCCTGGCCGGCGGAAACGCCAAAGGCCGTCGCGACGCCTGTTCGCCGGTCGCCGAGCAGGGTGTTCCGGATCGTCAGCGCCGTGTCCTGTCCCGGCGTGCAGATGACGAGGAGGGAAACACCGAGAAACGCGAGGTACGGGCCGAGCCCGATCACCGGTTCATTGTCGGCGACCCGGCCTTACGGGCCACCTCCCCCTGGTGGGGAGGACAAGGGTCAGGAGTTGGCGGCGTACGAGCGAAGGCTCTCCGCCCGGCCCGTCCGGCGCAGCTTGTCCAGCGCATGCCGCTCGAGCTGCCGAACGGTCTCGCGGCTCGTGCCGAGCCGGCGCGCCACCTCGTCGAGCGCACGCTGATGCCCGTCGCCAAGGCCGAACCTCAGCTGGATCACGCGGCGCTCGCGCGGCTGCAGGGTGCTCAGCACCTCGTCCACCTGGTCCTTCAGGTCGGCTTCCATCGCTGCCGAGGCAGGCGATTCGGCGTTCGCGTCTTCAATGATGTGACCGAGCTCAGTGTCGCCGTCCTCTCCGATCGGCGTCTCGAGGGAGACGGCGTCGCGAGCCGTCTGGCGCAACCCCTCGACCTCGATCGGCGTCAGGCCCAGCTCCTCGGCGATCTCCTGGTCGGTCGGCTGACGTCCGAGGGCGTCGCGGAGTCGGTCTGAGATGCGGACCAGCTTGTTGGTCTGGTCGCCGATATGGATCGGGAGGCGAATCGTGCGTGCCTGGTCCCCGATGGCGCGCAGGACCGCCTGGCGGATCCACCAGGTCGCGTAAGTGGAGAACTTGAAGCCGCGCCGGTGGTCGAACTTGGCGACCGCCCGCATCAGGCCGACGTTGCCCTCCTGGATGAGGTCGAGCAGGGGCATGCCCCGGCCCTGGTACTTCTTGGCGATGGACACGACCAGGCGGAGGTTCGCCTCGGTCATGTGGCGGCGTGCCGCGTCGGACCCCGCCTCGATCTGCTTGGCGAGCTCGATCTCCTGCTCTTTGGTGAGCAGGGTTCCCCGACCGATCTCGCGGAGATAGGCTCCGAGGGCGTCGTCGGGGTCGGACTGGCCCGGTTCAGGAGCCGGCCGGGGCCGCTCCTCTTCGATGCCGGAGAGCACGTCCGCGAGATCGGGGTTCGCTTCGCGCGAAGCGGCCCGGTCGTCGTCGTCGGCTGCGTCCAGCCACAGTGATACCGATGACTGAGGTTGCATGCACCTTTCGATTTACCCACTGTGTGCGGCGGGCAAACCCGTCAGGGAGCCTCGTATGTTGGGTTTCGGCGCCCAATTCCATAGGAGGTGTGCTGCATGAGGATCGCTTGTGTGCTGGGGCCGAAGTTCGAGGATTCCGAGTTCAAACAGCCTTATGACGCGTTCCGGCGGGCCGGCCACGAGGTCACCGTCGTCGGGCTGGAAGCCGGCGCCCAGATCGAGGGCGACAAGGGCACGGTGAAGGCGACCGTCGAGAAGTCCTTCCAGGACGTGAAGCCGGAGGCCTTCGACGCGCTGCTCATCCCGGGCGGCGGCAGCCCGGACAAGTTGCGGGCCCACGACGAAGCCGTGAGGTTCGTCAGGGCGTTCATGACCGCCGCCAAGCCCGTCCTGGCGATCTGCCACGGACCCCAGCTGCTGCTCACGGCCGACGAATTCAAAAACCACAAGATGACCGCCTGGAAGACCGTCCAGGGCGACCTCGAGAAAGCCGGAGCCAACGTCGTCGACCAGGAAGTTGTGGTCGACCGCAACCTGGTGACGTCGCGCCAACCTTCGGACATCCCCGCTTTCATCAGAGAGTCGCTCACGGTCCTGGATCAGATTCCCTCGCGGCGCTGACGAAGGCGGTGGGCTGGGTAACTTTCGAAGTCCGCAGCCGGCGGCGCACCGAGCTCGTCGACATCACCGAGCGCGTTGCCGACGCGGTCGAACGGTCAGCCGTGCGGGACGGGACTTGTCACGTCTTCGTGCCGCACACGACCGCAGGAGTGACGATCAACGAAGGCGCCGACCCTGACGTGGCCCGCGACATCGAATCGCATCTTGGCGAGATCGTGCCGAGAGAGGCCGCCTTTCAACACGCCGAGGGCAATTCCGACTCGCACATCAAGGCCGTGCTCATCGGGCCCTCATGCACGGCTCCGGTGCGCGGCGGCAAGCTGGCTCTAGGCAGGTGGCAGGCGATCTTCATGTGCGAGTGGGACGGACCGCGGACGCGACAGGTGGAGGTCGCCGTATCCCCCGTCTGACTGCTTAGTTGACGAGCTCCAGCTCGCGCGCGGTAACGACCGCGTTGACCATCGACTTCGCTCCCAGCTTGGTGCTGATGGCGCGCACGTGGGTCCGAACTGTCGAGTAGCTGATGCCGAGCTGATGGGCGATCTGGCGCGTGGAGGTCCCGTCGGCCATGAGCTGAAGCACCTCGCGTTCGCGCGGGCTCAGGCTGTCGCGCACGTGATCGCGGTCTCTGCCGCGGCTCACCAGGCCGGCGATCATCGAAGGCGTGATGAGGCTGATTCCTTGCGCGACCTTGCGGACGGCGAGGATCACCTCGATCGCGGGACTGGACTTGTGCAGGTAAGCGCTGGCGCCGGCCTCGACCGCGGCGAGGCGGGCATCGTCACTTTCGTCGCGGCTCAGAAACACGAATCGGACGTTGGGGAACGAATCTCTCATCGCAATGGCCGCGTCACGACCCGTCCCATCACCGAGGTGGTAATCCATCACGACCACGTCTGGGCCCAGGGAGCCTGGCAGGGCAACGGCTTCCGCCACAGAGCTCGCCTTGCCTACCACCTCCATGTCTCTCTGCCCGTCGAGCAGCAGGCCGAGGCTCTCCGAGACGAGCTGATGGTTTTCCACGATGACGACCCGAATCAGACGCGCAATCTGGAGCACACGCGGCGGAGGCGCTTCGTGGCGAGACTTGACCTGGCTCATCGGCTTAGCCGCCTGCGGCCGGCACGCACCTCAGGACAGCTCGGCCCGCCTCGTCAGGTAACGGGCCTCCAGTTGCCGGACAACGAGCGCGATGCCCGGCTGGTCGTCAGTGTGAGCGATGCGAAGCCGCTCCCGGAAGGTGCCCAGCCAGCCGCAGATCTCCTCCAGGCTCTCGATACCCTGGACGTAGGGCTGCAAAGATGGCAAAGGGGCCTGGCCCTCCCTCCGGGCTTCGGCCCCTTGCCCTGTGTATGCCCCCCGGCGTGCTGACTTGATCCTGCTGCTCCCGGCAGCCATGCCGAGGTCACCATAGACCGCCTACCGCAACATTGCTGGTCAAAAATTCTCAAGTCGGAGTAGGCTCAGAGCCATGGAAGCCAAGGTGCTCGAGGAGCCGGGGCGCGCTTGGCGGGAGTTCCCGGGCGAGGACCTGGCAACTTCCGCCCTTCCGGAGGTGGCGGGCTGGATCGCCATCTACGAAGAGATGGTGTCCGTCCTGCGCTCCGTGATCTCGCGCGCCGACGGATCAGGCGAGGTGGACGAGCTCAGGAGCAACCTGGGCTGGATTGAGCAGCGGCTGGCGACGTGGCGCGACCGGCACGCTGAGCTGGCGGGCGTCGTGATCGACCGCAGGGACCACACCCTCACCTACGGCGGTAAATCCCTGTCGCTGACACGCCGTGAGGCGGACCTCCTCGACTTCCTCCTCCGTCACCCGCAACGCCCGTTCACAAGCAAGCAGCTGGCGACGCTCGCCTGGCAGAATTCGCGCCTGTCCGACGCGCAAGTCCGCACCTACATCATGCGGTTGCGAAACCGCTTGCGAGCGGTTGGGCTCGGCGAGGTCATCACGGTCGAGAGGAATCGCGGCTACTGCATGGCCGGCCTGGGTCGAGGCCTGGACGGATGAGCGAGCAGATGCCTGTGACGTCGATCGCCGAGACTCTCATCTCGGCCCGCCTGCTGATGCTGCAGTCGAAGCGACTGATCCTGGCGACGCTCGAGCGCCGGCTGACTCAGCGGCCGCTCGAATCGCTTCGGGGCCGGGTCGAGCACATGCGGCTGGAGACGGATACCGCACAAACCGGCTACTCCGCATCGATGTTGCGGTGGGGGTCGCCGTCGACGCCGGATTACTGGCCTGTGGCGTACCGCCGCCTGGTCGAGATGGCTGAAAAGCTGGCGGCGAAGTTGCGGCGGTCGGCCTCCGACATGCCACCGTCCGAGAGATACCAGCTCGCGGCCGAGGTGGAGATGCTCGAGGTGCTCGTCGACCGGTGGCGTGAGTCGATCCGCGAATCGATTGCCGCAGTCGCCTAGAGCCGCGCCACCTCAGGTTTCAGCTCCTCCATCACCACGACGACGCCACTCGGGCGTTCCCCGTCGCCGAGCGTGTGCGCGATGACGCGGCAGCGAATATGACGGCCTTTTCGCGTCGTCGCGTCAACGATCAGCTCTCCGTGGCGCGGGTGGCCTCCACTCCCGGCCTGGATCATCTCATTCAGCTGCTCAGCGGGCAGCCCGATGTCCAGGTCGAAGAACGATCTCCCCAGCGTCTCGTCAGACCTTATGCCCCAAAGATCGGCCGCGCGCTCGTTCCACACCTGGACTCGAAACATGGCGTCCAGGACGGCCGCCCCAACCTCGATATTCCCCGTGATCGCGAGGAGCAGTGTGTTCAGCCGCTCCACTTCTCCGGTCCGGAGCCGAAGGTCGGTGTTGATGCTCTCGAGCTCGGCGTTCGTCGATTCGAGCTCTTCGTTCAAGGTCTCGAGCTCCTCGTTCGTCGACTGAAGCTCCTCGTTGGTCGTCTCGAGCTCCTCCACGGTGGACTGGAGCTCTTCATTGGTGGTCTCGAGCTCCTCCTTGCCCGACTGCAGCTCCTGTCTCATCCGATCGACGTCGGCGCGGAGGCGCATGAGGTGCGACACGTCGAAAAAGTTGATGGCCGTTCCCACCAGCGACCCATCCTCGTCAATCAGTGGGGCGACGTGAACGTCAAACATTCTGGAGGTCCCGTCGGTGCCTTTGATCTCGGCGCCCGGCATCGTCGTGGCTTGACGGTCTCGGCTGACCTTGTCGATCGGCGTTCTCATGTCGATCGGGTTGTAGGAGAGCTGAAGATCCTTCAGCGCGCGGCCGATGTCGGTGAGCGGCACCTCGAACAGCTCGCGGGCGGGCTGGTTCGCGCTCACCAGGATTCCGCCTGAGTCGATCACGACCTGGGGGAACGGCGCTCCCTCGGTCGCGAGCTCGCGTACGCGCAGCTGGCGGGCGACATGGTTTGACGCATCGGTGCTGCCCGACTGAGCAAGAAGCATCAGCCGTTCTCGCAGCTGGAGCCTGGCCACCTTGGTGAACAGGCGCTCCTTCAACTCCACTGGCGTGAACAGGGCCGCATGCGTCAGCAGCATCTCGGCTCGTCCGACAAACAGGTAGCCGTCGTCGTTTAGGGCGTAATGAAACCGAGCGAGGATCCGGGCCTGAGTCTCCGCCGTCAAGTAGATGAGCGTGTTCCGGCAGATCAAGAGGTCGAGCCGCGAGATCGGCGCGTCCTGGGTCAGGTCGTGCCGCCCGAAGATCATCGCCCGCCGCAACTCGGTGCGGAAGACAAACCGCTCGCCCTGGCGATCGAAGTACCGTTCCTTGAAGTCCCCGCCGAGAGACTCCAGCTCCTTGGCGGTGTACCCCGCGCGCGCCTTGCTCAAAGCCTCGTCGTCGACGTCTGTGGCATAGATCTTGACCCGGTCGAGGTACGACACCTCGCCGAGGGCATCGCAGAACAGGATGGCCGCCGAGAACGCCTCCTCGCCGGACGAAGTCCCGGCGCTCCAGATCCGGATGTCGCCGTCTCTTGCGACGATCCGCGGCACGAGGTGATCGCGTACGTAGTCCCACGCCGACCGGTCCCGGAAGAACTCGGTCACGTTGATCAGGATCTTGTTGAACAGGGTCACGAACTCGTCGGGATGGACCTGCAGGTAGTCGTGATACTCGCGGAAGTTGTCGATCCCCAGCTCCGAGCACCTGGAGGCGACTCTGCGCATCAGGCTGGCCCGCTTGTAGCCCGTGAAGTCGAACCCTCGAGCGTCGCGGAGGTATTCGATCAGGCTCTCGAAATCGGTTCCCGCTTCCAGCTTCAATTGAGCGCTTCCGCGGCCACGAGTCCCACGAGCTTCGGCGCGATCTCGTCAAGCGCCAGGACGAAGTCAACCGCACCAGTCTTGATCGCGGCGGATGGCATCCCGAAAAATTCTGACGTGGCTTCATCTTGCGCGACCACGGTGCCGCCCCGCTGTTTGATCGCCGTCACGCCCAGGGCACCGTCGTGGCCGCTGCCGGTCAGCACAACCGCGATCGCACGCGGCCCGTACACCGCCGCGACGGATTCGAACAACAGGTCGGCCGAAGGCCTTACGAAGTTGACCAGCTCTGTGTCGGTGAGGGTGAGCGTGCCGCCGCGCTTGACGAGCAGATGACGGTCAGGCGGCGCAAGGTAGATGTGCGCTCTCTCCAGCCGGGCCCCCTCTTCCGCGTGCACGACGGGCATCCGCGACTGACGGCCGATGACCTGGGGCATGAGGCTTCGGTGGCGCGGGTCGACGTGCTGCACGATGACGATGATCGCCCCGAGGCTTTCAGGCAGATGCGCAAGGACCTCGGTGAGGGCGATGACGCCGCCGGCCGAAGCCGCGATGGCGATGATGTCGAAAGAGGTCGGCGGCCGGACAGCCGAGCTCAGTCCGGGCCGCGGCTCCGGCCGCCCTTCATTTCGGCCACCCGGATCTTCCAGAAGTCACGCCGCAGCTCAAAACGCGAGGCCTGCGTCTCTAGCAAGACCACGTCGGTTTCGCGGATGGCTCGCGCCACCTCCGGCTGTGCTCGTTCAGCGTATTCGTGGCTCAGGCCGATCAGCTGGCGCTTGAACTTGATCAACTCGTCGTAGGTGTCGACCCAGCGGCGGGCCTGCTCGAGGGTGGCCGTCGCAGGGTTCTCACCATGGAGGCGGTAGCCAGGGTCGCCGAGTCGCTGGAGGAACGCCATCGTCATCTCACGCCGTTGCATGCATTGCCCTTCTCATAACCCGATAACCGGACCGTCCAGATTTGTACCTGTCATCATGCTCTCGATCGGTTGGGAGGGGGCGAGCCATGCTTCATGACGTTCGAGCCGAGGTCGTGGGCAGCCTTCTGCGGCCGGACTTTCTGGTCGCGGCCAGGAGACGGCTCGAAGCGGGCGAGCTAGACCCGGCGCACTTCAAGGAGATCGAGGACAGGGCTGTCGACCAGGCGATCGAGGTCCAGACCTCAGCCGGGATCGACGTGATCACCGACGGCGAGCAGCGCCGATACGCGTTCTTTGGCCACCTCGTCGACGCGATGGCCGGCTTCGACAAGTACGGTGGGTGGGCCATCCCGTTTCGAGACGAAAAGGGAGAAGAGCTCGTCTTCAAGCGACCGGTCGTGGTCGAGAAGCTGCGTCCGCTGCGCAACATGGCCGCCGAGGAGTTCACCTACCTGCGGGCGAGCACCGGCGCCGCGGCGAAGGTCACGATGATCAGCGCACAGCAGGCTGCCGCCTACTACGACCCCGACAAGTCGAAGGCCGCATATCCGACGCGCGACGCGTATCTCGCCGACGTGGTCGACCTGAGCCGGCGCGAGGTCGATGAGCTGGTTCGACTCGGCTGCACCTATGTCCAGATCGATGCACCGCAATACGCAGCGCTGCTCGATCCCGAGTTGCGCGAGGGATACCGCAAGCGCGGCAGCGACCCGGAGACCCTGATCGACACCTGCATCGAGATGGACAACGCGATCATCGCCGGCCACCCCGGAGTCACCTTCGGGATCCACATCTGCCGCGGCAACAACCAGAGCAAGTTCTACGCCGCCGGCGACTATGGCCCGATCGCCCGAATCTTTGAAAGGACAAGGTTCAACCGCTTCCTACTGGAGTATGACGACGAGCGATCGGGCGGGTTCGAGCCACTGCAGCACGTGCCGGAAGATCGGGTCGTGGTGCTCGGCCTCGTGACCAGCAAGAAGCCTGGACTCGAGCACGAAGAAGAGCTCAAGCGAAGGATTGCCGAAGCGTCGCGATACCTGCCGCCGGAGCGACTGGCGCTCAGCCCGCAGTGCGGGTTCGCATCCACGATGGAAGGCAACCGCCTGACCGCCGAGGACCAGCGCAAGAAGTTGGAGCTGGTGGGCAAGGTGGCACGCTCCGTGTGGGGTTGATCCAGGCTTTGCGCCGACCGCCCCCTCAACCTTAAGATCGGGGAAGTGCTGCGGAAGTCGAATACGACTGAGCCGAGGGACCTCGGCGATCAGTTCGCGCTCCTCGTCTCCGGTGTGGTCGATTACGGAATTTTCATGCTCGACCCAACCGGCGTGATCGTCACGTGGAACGAGGGTGCGCAACGGATCAAGGGGTACGCGGCAGACGAGATCATCGGCCGGCACTTCTCGGTTTTCTACCCCGCGGAAGCAGTCCGGAACCGCAAACCCGACTGGGAGCTCGAGGTCGCCAAGCGCGAGGGCCGGTATGAAGAAGAAGGCTGGCGCATCCGCAAGGATGGCACGCGATTTTGGGCCAACGTGATCATCACCGCGCTGCGTGACGAGTCGGGCCGTTTGCGCGGCTTCGGCAAGGTCACGCGGGACCTCAGTGAGCGGCACGCCGAGGAGGTCCACCGCAGCGCGGAACGTGAGCGTGAAGCCATGCTGCTGCGAGCCCATGCCGAACGCATGGCCGAGCTTGAGCGCACCAAGACACATTTCCTCAACCTCGCGTCGCACGAGCTTCGCGGACCGCTGACGGTTATCCGCGGTTACAACTCAATGCTCGCGGACGGTTCCATTCCGCCTGCTCAGATCCCGGCCGTCTCGCGATTGCTCGAGATCAAGCTCGCGCAGATGGATCGCCTTGTTGAGCAGATGCTCGAGACCGCACGCCTCGAAGACGACGCCCCCGAGTTGGCAGACGAGACCTTCGATCTGCGATTGGTGGCCCAGGAGCAGATCGACGTGTTCCGGCCGCTGGCCGAGGGGCGGCTTCTCCTGATGGATGGCGGCGATCTCGACGTGGTCGTCAGGGGCGACCGGCTCCGGATAGCCACGATCGTCGCCAACCTGATCGACAACGCGCTCAAGTACTCACCGCAAGGTGGAGAGGTCCATTGCAGGGTCGGCCGGCGGGAGTCCCAGGCCTACGTCACTGTGCGCGACGCGGGACTCGGCATCGCCGCCGAGCATATGCCACGTCTCTTTACGCGCTTCGGCCGGCTGCCAACCGATGAGAACGTGACCATTCCAGGAACGGGGCTGGGCCTTTTCCTGTGCAAGGAGATCGCGGCCCGACACGGTGGCGACATCACCGTGGTGTCTGCCCCGGGCATGGGCAGCGAGTTCACGCTGGTGCTGCCCTCCACGATCTAGCCCTTGCCCGCAACGACCTGAGGTGCGAACATTTGCTCGTTGTGGACCCTCCGTCCCCTGAGGCCGTCGAGCTCGGGCTGAACACCGCCGACCCGACGACCATGGTCATCGACCTCAATTGCGCCTTTGCGTCGATCGAGCAGCAACATGACCAGGCGCTTCGCGGCCGGCCGGTCGCGATCGCGGCCTACGCCACCGACGCCGCGACCATCGTCTCCTCGTCGCGCGAAGCGCGCGACCTCGGCATCAAGACCGGGATGCGCGTTTTCGAAGCCAGGTCGATCTTCCCGGCCATCGTCGTCCGCGAGCCCAATCCGCCGCTCTACCGCACGGTGTCGGACAGGCTCATGGAGATCATCGAGCGGCACACCCCCGACGTCCTGCGCATGTCGATCGACGAGGCCTCGATGAACCTGGCCGGCACGCCAGACCTCAAGAAGCTTGGTCCGGAAGGCGTCGCGCACGCGGTCAAGAGGGCAATTCGGGAGGAGATAGGCCCGTGCGTCACCGCGTCGGTGGGCGTCTCGACCTCGATGTGGATGGCCAAGCAGGCCTCGAACCTGGACAAGCGCGATGGCCTGCAGCGCATCGACCATACCAACCTTGTGTCGGTGTTCGAGCGGCTGCAGCTGACCGACCTGTCCGGGATCGCCGAGGCCACCGCCGGCCGCCTTTCTCGCGCCGGAATCCTCTCGCCCGTTCAGTTCTTGCGCGCGACTCCGCCGCGGCTACGCCTGGCCGGGATGCACTCCGAGGTGGCGAGAGGCTGGAGCATGCGCCTGCGCGGGTTCGAGGTGGGCGGCTTCGAGACCACCAGGCGGAAGAGCTACAGCCATTCGCACGTGCTCGCGCATGCGACCGCCTCACAGCGAGACCTGGAGGAGCTCCTCATGCGGCTGTCTGACATGGTCGGCCGGCGCCTTCGGGCCGCCGCCAGGCGGGGCAGGGTGGTCTCGGTCGGCGTCGTGTACAGGCCGGACGCCGGCCACTTCTCGAAGCAGGCGAAACAGCCTGATCCGATCTCGACCGGCGACGAGATCTACCGGGCGGCCTTGGCCCTTCTCGGTGCCAGGGACCCAAGGCGGACGGTCGGCACGCTTGGCGTGGGCCTCTCCGACCTGGTCGACGGTGGCGCAGGCCAGCTCGACCTTTTCGGGGAGGCAGTCCTGCCGCGCAAGGAGCGACTCGAGGCGGCGGTCGACGCATTACGGGATCGGTTTGGCGAAGACGCGGTGCAGCGCTCGCGCCTCCTCGGCCGGGCTCCAGTGGTGCGAGACCGCATCGCGTTTGGTAATACGGGACACCCTGATGAATCCAGGCCGAATAAGCCGTGACTTCTCACGCGATAAGGAACAAGATGGACGCATGGCCTCCAGAAAAGAGGAGGCTGCGGGAGCGGCCTGGGAAGGCGCCGACCTGGATCGACCGATCCTCGGAGAGAATCCCGAATCCGAGTCGCTGGAGGACGCCCGCCGGTGGGTGACCGTATACAGCTACCTGGTGAAGCTGGAGGAGGAGCTGCTCGACATCCTCGCCGGCGCCATCCCCAAGATGCCGAGCGCGGCGCAACGGGAGGCTGAGCAGACCAACCTGCCGGTGCTGGCGTCCCAGGTCGAGCGCTTCCGGCACCGGCTCGACTACTGGGTCAAGCGGAGGACGGACCTGGAGCAGCGCTAGCTGGTGCTCGGGACTGTCTTCAGCACGATCCCCCGCAGCCACTCGATCAGCTCGGTGCCCGCCACGGAGTTCCGCTGAAAGATCGCGGCGACGTGTCCGTTCAACGACCGCTTGTCATCCTCGGTCAGGGTTTTCGCGGTGAGGACCATGATCGGGATCGTCCGCGTCGCCTCCTCCGCTCTGAGCTGTTCGACGACCTCGAACCCGCTGACCTTCGGCATCATCAGGTCGAGCAAGATCAGGTTGGGCAGGCGTGATTTTGCCATCTCGATCCCTTCTTGCCCGCCATTGGCCCGGAGCACACTGAAGCCCGCGGGCTTGAGCAGGCCCTCGACCAGGTCGAGGTTTGCCTGCTCGTCGTCCACCACCAGGACATTGATTTCTTCGCGCTTCCCTTTCGTGGTGAAGCTGAACTGGTCGAGCCTTGAGAGCAGTCCTTTTCCATCGACGGGCTTGACGAAGTAGTCGATCGCCCCGAGCGCGCGGCCGAGCGCGGGGTTGTCGACCACGGAGACGACCACCACCGGGATGTTGCGCGTCGACTCGTCCTGTTTGAGCCGGGTCAGGACCTCCCAGCCATCTATCTCGGGCAGGAGTATGTCGAGGGTTATGGCGACGGGTCTGAGCTCCCTGGCCATCCGCAGCGCCTCGGTCCCGTTGCGCGCGATTTCCATTCCGAAGCCGCCGACCTCGAGATGCCGGCCGAGGATCTCGGCCGCCTGCGGGTTGTCTTCGACGACCAGAACGAGCGGCCGACCGCGATCTGCTTGCCGGGCTGGTTCGGGCGTGTAGGCCGGCGCGTGCTCAGGCGCGGCGACCTGGGCGGGCAACCGGATCGTGAAGGTCGACCCCTTCCCAACCTCGCTTTCGACGGTGACGTCGCCGCCGTGGAGGGCGGCCAGGCGCTTGGTCAGCGCCAGGCCGAGTCCAGTGCCCTCCTGGCGGTGCCCTGGCCCTGGGTCGAGCTGCTGAAACTCACCGAAGAGCAGGGGGAGATCCGCCTGTGCGATGCCGATCCCGGTATCGGTGACAGCGATTTCGACCCAGCTCGCCGCGCGGCGCGCCCGGACGGACACGCGGCCGCCGGCCGGGGTGAATTTGATGGCATTAGAGGCAAGGTTCAACAGCATCTGCCTCACCTTTCCGGCATCCGCGACGAGCTGCAGGCCGGTTTCCGACTCGCTGTCGAGGGAGATCTTCTTGGCCTGTGCCAGCGGTTCGGCGGTGGCCAGCACCTCGCGAATGCTGTCCGCCACCAACATGGGTTGGAAATGCAGCTCGAGCTGCCCCGCTTCGACTTTCGAGAGATCGAGTATGTCGTTGATGAGCTGCAGCAAGTGCTTGCCGCTGCTGCGAATCTGCTCCAGAAATCGGCGACGCGTCACCAGGTCAAAACGTTCTGACCCTTCATCGCTGAGCAGCTCCGAAAACCCGATGATTGCGTTCAGCGGGGTCCGGAGCTCGTGACTCATGCTGGCGAGGAATCGGCTCTTGGCGCGGTTGGCTCGCTCGGCCTCGCTTTGAGCATCGCTCAACTGTTTTGTCCGCTCCGAAACCATGGTCTCGAGCTCGTCCGCAAGAAGTCTCTGGTTACGCAGCAGCTGCGCGGTGGCGATCGCACGCGCGGCGCGTTCGGCCAGGCTGCCCAACAGGTCGAGGTCGGCCTGGCTGAAGGGCGTGCTTCCCTCCATTCGGTTGAGGTTCAGCCCGCCGACGACCGTGTCGTGCGCGACCATCGGGATCAAAGCCGATTGACGCATTCGCCACCTCTCGATGTGGCGTCTCTGGTGGGGCGCAAGGTTGGGCGGCAGGTGGTCAGGATCGATATCGATGACGACGGGTCGCCGCTCACCAAGGACGGATTTCCACACCCCTGAGGCGTCCAGATCCATACGGACACCGAGCAGGTGACGCGCGTCCTCCATGACCTGCGGATTTGGGTGATAAGCGGCCACCGGCTCGACGTGCCTCCCGTCGGCCGAGAGCAGCACGACGGCGCAAAAGTCGCCAGTCGCCCGCGAGATTTGCTCGGCGACGATGCCAAGGAGGGCTTCGATGTCCGGAACGGCATCGCTGAACGCGCCGGCCGCTTCCGCGATCGCTGCCAGCCGCTGGGTATGGCCCTCAGACATGCGGCAACTCTAGGCGACTAAACAGCCGAAATCGATTGCTTAACGACCACCCGGCGGGCCGCTAGACGCGCCTGACGGCCTCGACCGCCGCCAGGCCCGCGAGGTCGTCGATCGCGGCCATGAAAGCCAGGCTGCCATGGTTGCCACCCGAGCTGGCGTGGGCGATCTCGTGCAGCACCACGCGGGCGAAGTGTCGCGGCGAATCGAGCACCGATCGCTTGACCACGATGTGCGGCGAGTCCCAAACCCCTTCCGTCTCGTACGCGCCCTCATCCAGGCGCATCGTGGCCGAGATGCGCACCTCTTTCACCCGTTTCGCGTGGGCGCCGGCCAGCCGGATCAGGTCGGGCAGGATCGCCCAGGCCATCCGCTCTTTCTTGTTCAGCTTGGCCGGGTCGACGAAGTTGTAGGTGAACGATGCGTTCCAGACCTGGACGAAGCCCGAGATGTCGAGAATCCGGTTGCCGTCGAGGTCGCGAAGGTTGGAAAGCCGTCCCAGAAGCCGGTCGGGCACGACGATGACCCGGTAGCCGTCGGCCCTGGCCTCCTGGATCGTCGAGCCCATCGTGAACATCTGCTGCGAGCTGACAAACACGGTCTTACCTTTCGTGGCGAGAATTCGAACTGCCTGCTCCTGGACGTCCAGCCAGGTGATCTCATCGTGGTTGGTGCCCAGCGGTATGCGCGTCAGGTCTCCGACCAGCTGCGTTGCCACGGCATCGGATTTGGCCTTCAACAAGATTGCCTTGACCCGGTCCTGGTATGCGGCGCGCCCCACGTTGCTGCGTTCGCGATTGAGCGCCCGCTGGAGCTGCGCTGTGGTCGACGTGATGTTGTAGGAGAAGAGGAACTGGTCCTCCAGCGCAACGCGGACGCCCTTCACGTAAATCCGCGCGGGCTCGTCAGGCCGGCGCTCGAGGATGACGCCCAGCTCTGTTTTCTCGAGCTCCTTGTCGTCCGCAAAACGCAAGAAGTAGTCCCTCGCGGCGGCCATGTCGGCGTCCGACAGGCCGCCCAGAGTGAAATCGGTGCCGCGCCGCCTGGGCTCGGAGGGCGGCGTGATCGCAGCGTGCAGCGTCTTGACATCGGCGAAGTTGGACTTCGCGGCCCGCTGCAACGTGATGTCTCCGTGCGGGCTGCGGATCCGCACCTCGATGCCGCGCCGATCAAAGGTCGCCAGAGCGTCCTTGAGCCCGACGCCGAACTTGCCGACTACCAGGTCGGAGCGGCGCCGCTTCTCCGGATTCTCGTTCTGGGTCAGGTGCTGGTAGCGCAGCCCGCGTCCGGAGTCTGTGATGTGCCATCCGTCGCGGCGCTTTACGATCTGCGGCTGGGCGGTGCCGCTCAAAGCCTGCTCGTCGAGCGCGTTGGCGATGACCTCGCGCGCGGCCTCAGGCACGCCCCAGTGGTCGAGGATCTTCTCGACGTTGAGGTCAAAGAGCTGAGGTTTGCCTTTCGGCACTACTGTTTGGTGAGCCACTCCCTCGCCTCTTCGACCGAGGCGAAGTACGCGATCTGCATCGCCGTTTGCGGCACCTTGTCGAGGCGCTCGCGGATGTGTCCCGCGGCGAGGTCGCTCTCGGGCATTACGATGGCGAACCGCCTGAGTCCCGCCTCGAGCGCCTGCGGGACCCACTCCCGGTCCGCCCGCTCCTGGTCTGCCGGGTTCAGGACCCGCTGGCGGCGACAGTCGGCCAGAAGCCGCGAGCAGGTGTGCTCGCGGAGCGCCTTGACCTCGGCATCGAGCAGGGCATTGAACTCCGCGGTGTTGGCCCACCCGTCCCACTCCACGAAGACAGTCGAGTGGGG
>Ga0209806_1000227_pt1 | contig 36542 bp, 32 predicted proteins | sample GraSoiAngelo_152_FD_186166 | JGI IMG/M metagenome (GOLD analysis project Ga0209806, IMG submission 186166) | Grasslands soil microbial communities from the Angelo Coastal Reserve, California, USA - 14_1009_12_30cm (SPAdes) (version 2) | ecosystem: Environmental > Terrestrial > Soil > Grasslands ... | reverse complement strand
GTCTGGCGATCTCTCGAAAGCGTGCGGAGACGTTCGAAGTAGCCCAAGCCCTACAAATGGTAATTAGCGCCGCAAGCGACAATTGAAGGGTGAGAATCGCACTCGCCCAGGTCAACCCGACCGTCGGCGACCTTCCCGGCAACGCGCGGCTGGTCGTCGAGGGGATCGAACGCGCGCGCGAGATGGGGGTGGACATCGTCTGCTTCCCCGAGCTCGTCATCACCGGCTATCCGCCCGAGGACCTCGTGCTCAAGCCCTCCTTCGTGCGCGACAACCTGGCCCAGCTGGACCTCATCGCACGCCAGACCAAGGGCATCTCCGCGGTGGTCGGGTTCGTCGACGAGGACGGCGACATCTTCAACGCAGCAGCGTTCTTGCACGACGGCGAGGTCAAGGCCGTCTACCACAAGGTGTTCCTGCCCAACTACGGAGTGTTCGACGAAAAGCGCTACTTCCAGCCCGGGCACCGGTGCCCGATCGTCGAGCTCGACGGCGTGCGCATCGGCCTGACCGTCTGCGAGGACTGCTGGTTTCCATCCGGGCCGATGGCGTGGCAGGCGCACCACGGCGCTCGACTGCTTATCAACATCAACGGCTCGCCCTACCACTATGGCAAGCGCGCGCCGCGCGAGGCCATGGTCGGCGGGCGCGCCGCCGACTACGGAGCCTACGTCGCCTGGGTCAACACGGTGGGAGGCCAGGACGAGCTCGTCTTCGACGGCAACAGCGTGGTCTTCGACCCGCACGGCAACTTGATCGCGCACGCGGAGTCGCTTGTGCCCGACCTCTTGGTCTGCGATTTCGATCCGGAGCATCCCGTCCATCACTCCCCCGAGAAGCTGCGTTACGAAGCGGACGCGGCGCAACGCCTGGACCTCGATGTCTCGGAAGTGCCGCTCAAGGTCGTCTCGAAGTCGGGACCCAAACCGGAAATCAAGAACCGGCTGGCGAAACCGCTCGAGGGTGCCGCCGAGATTTACGCCGCCGTGGTGCTCGGCACCGGCGACTACATGCGCAAGCAGGGGTTTCAGAAGGTGGTCATCGGAATGTCGGGCGGAGTCGACTCTGCACTCACCGCGGCAATCGCCTGCGACGCACTTGGCCCAGAAAACGTGATTGGCGTCCGGATGCCGTCGCGACACACGTCGGCGGAGAGCCTGGACGATGCAGGGATGACCGCTGAGAACCTCGGCATGCAGCTGATGGACTTCTCCATCGAGCCGCCGCACGAGGGCTTCGAGAAGACCCTCGCACCGGTCTTCCAGGGGACCAAGCCAGGAGTGGCGGAGGAAAACGTCCAGCCCCGCATTCGATCGACCATCCTCCACGCCCTGTCCAACAAGTTCGGCTACATCGTGCTCAGCACCGGCAACAAGTCGGAGCTGGCCACCGGCTACGGAACGCTGTACGGCGACATCGCCGGAGGCTACGCGGTGCTCAAGGACATCACCAAGACGACCGTGTACGAGCTCTGCCGCTACCGCAACTCGCTCGGCCCGGCCATCCCCGAGCGCGTGATGACCAAGGCTCCCTCAGCCGAGCTGAAGCCCGACCAGAAGGACACCGACAGCCTGCCCCCCTACGACGAGCTGGACCCGATCCTGAAGGGCTACATCGAAGAGGACCTCAGCCCCGAGGAGCTTGTCGCGGCCGGAAACAAGCCGGAGACGGTGGCGCGCGTCATCCAGCTGGTCGACCGGAGCGAGTACAAGCGCCGCCAGGCGCCGCCGGGCGTGAAGATCACCCCGCGGGCGTTCGGCCGCGACCGCCGCATGCCCATCGTCAACCGCTACAACCCGAACGGGGCCCGGGCGAAGTAAAGCGCGCGGCATAATTTCTATCGATGGGACATATAGACAGGAGCTATGGCCGGGACATTTGACGTAGTCGTGGTCGGCGGCGGCCCGGGGGGCTATGTCGCCGCACTCCGGGCGGCTCAGCTCGGTGCCAGGACGGCCATCGTCGAGAAGGACCGCATGGGCGGGACCTGCCTGGTCCGAGGCTGCATCCCGACCAAGGCGCTGCTCCAGTCGTCGGAGCTCTACACGCAGGCCAGGGAAGGCGCGGCCTTCGGCGTGGTCGCCGACCACCTCGCCTTCGACTGGGCCGCCGCCCAGAAACGCAAGACCTCGGTCGTCGACCAGCTCGTCAAAGGAGTCGACGGGCTGCTCAAGGCCGGCGGCGTGACCGCATTCAAAGGCAGCGCCCGGCTCGCCGGCAAGGGCGTCGTTGACGTGGGCGGGGAGCAAATCCAGGCCAAGGACATCGTCATTGCGACCGGCTCGGCCGTGGCGCGCATCCCGCTGCCAGGCGCCGAGCTGACGATCGACTCCGATCAGATCCTCGAGCTGAAAGAGATCCCTCGCCGCCTCGCGGTAATCGGTGGCGGCGTCGTCGGGATGGAGTTCGCGGCCATGTTCGCGGCCCTCGGCAGCAAGGTGACGGTCCTGGAGATGCTGCCGCAGGTACTGGCGATGGTCGACGCCGACCTCGTCGCGGTTTACACGAAGCACCTGGCCAGGCTGGGCGGTGAGGTTCACACCGACAGCAAGGTCTCCGAGATCGCGAAGCAAGACGGTGCCCTGCAGGTTCGTTTCTCGACCGGCGGCGAGGGCGGTGCTGTGGACGCCGACCAGGTGCTGCTCGCGGTCGGCCGCGTGCCTTACACGCAGGGTCTCGGCGCCGAGGAAGCGGGTGTCAAGCTCGAACGTGGCCGGGTCGTGGTGGACGACCACCTGCATACCAGCGCGGACGGCGTGTGGGCGATCGGTGACGTGATCGGCGGCATCATGCTTGCGCACGTCGCGTCATACGAAGGCGTGTGCGCGGTGGAGAACATCGCCGGCCATGGCAATCGCATTCCCGACTACCGCGCGGCGCCGAACTGCATCTACACCGACCCCGAGATCGCCCACGTCGGCCTTGGCGAGAAAGAGGCGCGGGAAAAAGGCATCGCGGTGAAGATCGGGAGGTTTCCATTCGCCGCCGCTGGTCGCGCGCTGACCCTGGGCCAGACGGAAGGTTTCGTGAAGGTCGTTGCCGACGCGGAGTCGGGCAAGCTGCTCGGCGCGCACATCGTCGGCCCGCGCGCGACCGACCTCATCGCCGAGGCGACGCTGGCGGTCCAGAACGGGCTGACCCTCGAACAGATCGACCTCACGATCCATGCCCACCCCACGCTGCCCGAGTCACTGATGGAAGCGGCCCTGGCCGCGCAGGGGCGGGCCATTCACATCCCCAATAGAAAGAATCCCCCTCTCCCCACAGGGGAGCAATCAGAGGGCGCGGTTAGCGCGTCCTCGTCGGGCTTGTCCCGCAGGGTCGGGGAGAGGGGCGTGGCCACAGAACCATCCAAAATCACCAATCGGGAGACGAACATGGCTGCCCCTGTCAAGACCTCCTCCCCACCCCCCACGCCCAGCGCGATCGATCCCAAATCGCTCGAGCTGAAAAAGGAAAACCGCGACTTCCTCCTCGGCCTGCATCGCCAGATGCAGCTCATCCGCCGTTTCGAAGAGCGCGCCCAGGAGCAGTACACCAAGGCGAAGATCGGAGGCTACTGCCACCTCAACATCGGCGAGGAGGCGACGGTCGTCGGAGGCATCCTCGCGCTCAAAGCGAACGACTGGATCTTCACCAGCTACCGGGAGCACGGCCACGCGATCGCCCGCGGCGTCGACCCCAAGGCCGTCATGGCCGAGCTTTTCGGCAAAGAGACCGGGACCTCGCACGGGCGTGGCGGGTCGATGCACCTCGTCGATTACAGCCGCCGGTTCATGGGCGGCTATGGAATCGTCGGTGGCCATCTGCCGCTGGCCGTCGGCGGCGCGTGGGCGGTGAAGTATCGCAAGCAGCCCGACGTGATCTTCTGCATGTTCGGCGACGGCGCGACCAACATCGGCGCCTTCCACGAGTCGCTCAACATGGCCAAGGTCTTCGACCTCCCAGTGGTCTGGTTCTGCGTCAACAACCGCTACGGCATGGGCACGCCTGTGGAGAAGGCGTCGGCCGTCGCGGACATCTACAAGAAGGCGTGCGCGTATGACATGGAGTCGATCCAGATCGACGGCATGAACGTGCGGGAAGTCTTGCTGCGGACGAGCGAGATCGTCGAGAAGACCCGCAAGGATTCAGTGCCGCGATTCATCGAGTCGCTGTGCTACCGATTCCGGGGTCACTCCGTGGTCGATCCGGACAAGTACCGCTCCAACGAGGACAAGGAGAAGTGGCGTAAGGCAGACCCGATCGTCGCCTTCGAGCACGAGCTCGAGAAGGAGGGCCTCGCCGACGAGGAGTACTTCAAGAACCTGCGGCAGGAGATCGACGCCGAGATCCGCGACGTGATCGAGTTCGCCGACAGCAGCCCGGATCCGAACGTGGCGGACCTCTACAAGTACACCTACGCGGGCCAGTGGGACAACCGGCCCGAGCTTCGCACGGACCGCGTCTGATGGCCACGGCAACGCCGGCCAAAGCCCCGGCTGCTTTCGAAGAAAAGCTCTTGCGGGTCGCGCTGCGCGAGGCCCTCGACGAGGAGATGGACCGAGACCCGTCGATCTTCCTGATCGGCGAGGACATCGGCAAGTTCGGAGGCGCCTACCGCGTCACCGACGGTCTGCTCGACAAGTTCGGGCCGCAGCGTGTGGTCGATGCCCCGATCGCGGAAGAGGTTATCGTGGGCACGGCCATCGGCGCGGCGATGCTCGGGCTGCGGCCGGTCGTCGAGATGATGACGATCAACTTCTCGCTGATCGCTTACGACCAGATCGTCAACAACGCGGCGAAGATCCGCTACATGCTGGGCGGCGAGGTCAAGGTGCCGATTGTGATCCGCATGCCAGGAGGCGCGGGGCACCAGCTGTCGGCACAGCACTCGCACAGCTTCGAGGTCCTCTACGGCCTCATCCCCGGCCTGCTCGTAGTGGCCCCGACCACGCCCGCCGACGCGAAGGGAATGCTCAAGTCCGCGATTCGATCGGACAACCCTGTGATGTTTCTGGAGTCGCTGAGCCTCTACAACGTCAAGGGCGAGGTGCCGACTGGCGACTACACGACGCCGCTGGGCCAGGCCGCTGTCCGCCGCCGCGGGTCGGACGTGACCGTCGTCGGCGTTTCCAGGATGGCGGTGCTCGCCAACGAAGCCGCGAAGCAGCTCGAGGAGGAGGACATCGACGCCGAGGTCATCGACCTGCGCTCGATCCGGCCCGTCGACTGGCCACCCATCGTGGACTCGGTGCGCAAGACGAGCCGGTGCGTGGTCGTCGAGGAGGGTTGGTCGACCTACGGCGTGACGGCCGAGCTCGCGGCGGGCGTGCAGGAGAGGTGCTTCGACTACCTGGACGCACCGATCCGCCGGCTGGGCGGGGCGCAGGTCCCGATGCCCTATGCCCTGGGGCTGGAGCAGGCGTCGATCCCGACGAGCGAGGACATCAAACGCCTGGTCCGCGTCACGGTTGGCAGGAAACCAGATGCCTGACATCAACATGCCGAAGCTCTCCGACACGATGGAGGAGGGCACGATCGTCGAGTGGAAGAAGAAGAGCGGCGACCAGGTGAAGACTGGCGAGGTGCTGGCCGAGGTGGAGTCCGACAAGGCCACGTTTGACCTCGAGGCCGAGGCCGACGGCGTCCTCCAGATCCTGGTCGAGCAGGGGGTACCGGCCAAGATCGGGGCGCCGATCGCGAAAATCGGCGAGGCAGGCGCCGCCGCGCCGGCAGCGCCGGCAGCGCCGGCCAAGCAACCGCCTCCGCCGAAACCTGCTGCCGCCGAGCCGAAGGTTGAGCTTCCCTCTTCCGCCAAGGGAGAGGGTCAGGCAGAGGGGCGTGAGAAGCGCGCCCCGGCCAAACAGGAAACACAGGATGGTCAGCAAGATGGTCGGGAGGTGAAAGCCTCCCCTCTCGCCCGCCGGCTGGCGGAAGAGATGGGTGTCGATCTGGCCGCGTTGACCGGCAGCGGGCCGGAAGGCCGCATCGTCAAAGAAGACGTGATCGCGGCCGGCGGCAAGCCTAAAACGGACCGGCGCCGGCCCCAGCCCGCGACCGCGCAGCAGCCGGGGCTCGACGTCGAGGTGATCGAGCCGTCACGGATGCAGGCGACCATCGCACGCCGCATGGCTGAGGCGAAGTCCACGATCCCGGAGTTCCAGGTCACGGTCGAAGCCCGCGTCGACCTCGCGGTGAGCCTGCGCCAGCAGCTGAAGGACTCGGTGGCAGGCGCCGAAAAGGTCACCATGACCGACTTCCTGGTCCGCGCCTGCGCGCTCGCGCTGCGCAAGTTCCCCGAGGTCAACAGCTCGTGGATCGACGGAAAGTTCCAGCGCAAGCGGTCGATCAACATCGGCCTGGCCGTCGCTCCGAGCCAGGGCATGGGCTTGCTCGTGCCGGTGGTGCACGACGCCGACCAGAAGGACATGATCCAGATCTCGATCGAATCGCGCCAGGTCATCGAGCGCGCCCGCTCGGGCCGCCCGAACGAAGGCGACCTTTCCGGCGCCACCTTCTCCATCTCCAACCTCGGCATGTTTGGAGTCGACGAGTTCGTCGCCATCATCAATCCACCCGAGGCTGGGATCCTGGCCGTGGGCGCGATCAAGGACGTACCGGTGGTCGAGGACGGGCGGATCGTTCCCGGCAAGGTGATGCGGATGACGTTGTCCGTCGATCACCGCGTCTTTTACGGTGCGACCGCGGCCCAGTTCATGGCCGAGGTCAAGCGCCTGATCGAAAACCCGGTGACCCTAGTTGTGCCTCCCAACTGAAGCCACATTCCGGCGGCACACCTTCGGATAGTCCGGACAAACCAGCTCGAAGTCCAAAGCCAACCCCGGATAGTCCGGACTATCCGGGATTACGAGCCTAGGCCACGGCTGCAGGCGCCACCGGGTCCGCCTTCGCCTGACGATCGCGCGACGCCGGGAGCATGAGGTGGACGCGAAGGTTGCCCGAGTCGTCGAAGTCCGCCCACAGACGACCTTTCATCGCCGTGGCCAGCTCGCGAGAGATGGACAGGCCCAGCCCGACGCCACCCGCCGCGGCGGAACGTGATGGATCGGCTCGGTAGAAGCGGTCAAACATGCGATCCGGGTCGGGCCGGTGGGCGCCGGCGGGATTTGCCACCACCGTCTCGACAGAGCCCCCACTGAGGCGCGCCGTCGCGTTGACGGTCGAACCATCGGGCGCGTACTTCACGGCGTTGTCCAGCAGGTTGTCGAGGATCTGATGCAGGCGCTCCGGATCAGCCGCAACCGGTGGGATGTCGTCGGGGACGTTGAGTTTGAGGGCGAGCCGGCGAGCTTCGGCGCGGCGCCTGACCATCTCCAGCTCCTGCTCCAGCTGACCGCCGAGGTCGACCGTCGTGATGTGCATCGAGATCGTTCCCGCCTCGACGCGCGCCAGGTCGAGCAGCTCTTGCGCCATCCGCAGAACGCGCTCCGATTCTTCGTGCACGATCGTCGCCGCGCGGGTGCGCTCGGCATCGCCCAGCAGGCTCCCGTCGACGAGGGCCTGGCTGAAGCCGATCAAGCTGGTCAGCGGCGTCTTGAGCTCGTGCGACACGTTGGCGAGGAAGTCGCGCTGGACCTTGCGCGCGCGCTCGACCGCCTCCGCCATGCGGTTGAACGCCGAACCGAGCATTCCCAGCTCGTCCTGGCCGTTGATGTCGACCCGCCGCGAGTAGTTGCCGGCCGCGATGTCCTCCGCCGCTGAGCCAAGAACTGTCAGTGGTCTGGTCAGCGACCGGCTGACCAGCAGGACGAGCAGCATGGCGACGACCAGGGCGACGGCCCCGGCCTCGAGGAGGCGGCTCGCGAGATCGCCGGCCGCGGCTGTCGCGACCAGGGCCTCGGGCTGGGCGATCATCACGTAGGCGGCCCCGAGCGGGTCGACGCGTTTGCCGGGCAGCTTGGTGGCGGCGACCAGAAGGTTCTGGTCATCAAGCGACGTGCGCGCCTCAAAGACGCCGGCGAACCGCCTGGACGGTGTCAGGCTCACCTGCGTGCCTTCGGTTCCGGCCTGGGCGCTGTCGTAAACGATGGTGCGCTGGTTATCGAGAAGAAAGAGCCTCGCGCTGCCGAGCCGCGGCGCGTCGAGGTTCAGCCGGTCGACGAAATCCGACGGAGAGGCAGTGCGGCAGGCCGTGGTTCCGGCCTGCACCGTGACACACTCCTGCGCCCGCACCACGGACGCCGCGGACGTGACCTGCCGGTCGAGCTGATCCTGGACGCTCTGGAACTCGAGGTCGCGGACCAGGACCCACGTGAGCGCGCCCCCGAGCAGCAGGCTGATGGCGACTATGCCGGCCGCGGCCGCGACGAGACGCAGTCGCAGAGTCAGCTTCCCGTCAGCTCCAACCGATAGCCGACGCCCCAAACGGTCTGGATGCTCGGATCGGTGATTTTCGCGGCGGCCAGCTTTTCGCGTACCTGCTGGACGTGCACGTCGACGGTCCTCGTGTATCCGGGAAAGTCGTAGCCCCAGACCAGGTCGAGAAGCTCACTGCGCTGGAAGACCCGGCCGGGATGGCGCGCGAGGAGGGTCAGCAGGTCGAACTCCTTGGGTCTCAGCTGCACGCGCTCGGTGCCATGCCGCACCTCGTGCCTCTCGACATCCACCTCAAGCTTTCCGGCGCGCACCAGCTTGGGCTGGTCCGGTTCGATCCGGGCGCGTCGCAGCAGCGCTTTGGCCCTGGCCACGAGCTCCTGCGGATGAAACGGCTTGGTGAGGTAGTCGTCGGCGCCAACCTCGAGGCCGACGACCTTGTCGGTGACCTCGTCACGGGCGGTGAGCATGATGATCGGGACCTGGCTCTGTTTGCGGATCTCTTTGCAGATGGTCAGCCCGTCGACCCCAGGCAGCATGATGTCGAGGATCACGAGGTCGGGTTTGACCTGGCTGAAGCGGGCCACGGCCTGCGCGCCGTCCCCCACTCCCTCGACCTCGTAACCCTCGCGTGTCAGGTACAGACGTGCGAGCTCGAGGATGTGCTTCTCGTCGTCGACGACGAGGATCTTGGAAGTTATCGGTGCGCCCATTGGTCTCAATTGTTCAGGCCAACGTCAGACCGCGGTTTTACATGTGTCATCGAAACGTAAACGATGCTCCTCCCCATTCATGGGGAGGTGGCCCGAAGGGCCGGAGGGGCTGTCTCATTAAAGATGCTCCTCCCCATTCATGGGGAGGTGGCCCGAAGGGCCGGAGGGGCTGTCTCATTTTTGAGCCCGAGCGCGATTTCGGCTCCCCTCATCCGACCGCAACACCAATTTGATCGGGTTGCCGATTAGTCCGAAGCGGTCGCGAATCTTCTTCTCGAGATAGCGCCGGTAGGAGAAGTGAAGGAGGCCCGTGTCGTTGACGAACATCACGACGGTCGGCGCCTCGCCGGAGGCTTGCGTCCCGTAACCGAGCTTGAGGCGCCGGCCCTTGAAGCTTGGAGGCGGATGCTCGAGGAACGCTTCGCGCAGAACTCGATTCAGCTCGTTGGGCGGCATCTTGATCCTGCGCTGGCCGACCACTTCGAGCGCCGTCGGCAGCAGCGCCCCGATGCCCTCCCTCGTCTTCGCCGAGACCGTGGCTATGGGTGCGTAAGGGGCGAACTTGAACTGCCGGGCGAGGGCCGCGCGCCAGTGGGCCGGTTTACGCTCTGCCGGCTCGACCAGATCGATCTTGTTGACCACGATGACCAGCCCCTTGCCCGCGTCGAGCGCGTAGCCGGCGACATGCTGGTCCTGGGCGAGGACCCCGGCCGAGGCGTCGAGCACGAGAAGGACCGCGTCGGCCCGCTCCATGGCGTGGATTCCCCGCAGCAGGCTGTAGCGCTCGAGCCGGTCGCGGCTCGATGACTTGCGGCGGATGCCCGCGGTGTCGATCAGGACCACCGGAACGCCGTCGAATATCAGCTCGGTATCGATGGGGTCCCGCGTGGTCCCCGGCGTTGGGCTGACGAGCGCGCGTTCGTCACCGAGCAGCGCATTCAGGAGGGATGACTTGCCAACGTTCGGCCGGCCCATGATGGCCAGCCGGTCCGCCTTCTCCTCCTCCGCACTCCGCTCTTCGCTCGCCGGAAGCGCGTCCACCAGGCGGTCCAGGAGGTCGCCCACGCCCAGGCCGTGCTGGGCCGAGATCAGCGATGGCTCGTCGAAGCCGAGCTCGAGCAGCTCGTGGGCGAAATGCCGCTCCGACGGCGTATCGGCCTTGTTGGCCGCCACGACCACGCGCGCCCGTGACCTGCGAAGCATCTGCGCAATGTCGCGATCGATGGGTGTGAGACCTTGCCGCACGTCGAGCAGGAGCACGATGACGTCGGCCTGGTCGATCGCGATCCTCGTCTGGGCCTCGATCGCGCTTCGCGAGGAATCCTTCGCGCCGTCGAGGTCGAGTCCCGCGGTGTCCACGACGCTGAACTCGCGGCCGCGCCACTCGGCGACACCATACAGGCGATCGCGCGTAAGGCCCGACTGAGGGTCGACGATCGCCTTCCGCCAGCCGATCATGCGGTTGAACAGCGTCGACTTGCCGACGTTGGGTCGGCCGACGATGGCGACGATGGGCCGGGGCATCCGTCAATTAGACGGTTTTTGGCTGCCTCATCCACAGGACGAGCGCCGCGGCGGCGCAAAGCGCGGCGCCGAAGACGAAGGCGGCCTGCGGACTGGCGAAAGTCCAGAGCGCCCCCGCGACCACGCTGGAGGCGAGATCCGCTGCGCCGTTGATCCCGTTGAGGAACCCGAACGCCGTGCCCAGCCGGCGAGCCTCGACCAGCGAGCTTGTGAGCGAGCCCTCGACGGAGCTCACCACGGGGTTCTGGGCCCCCACGAGCAGCGCGAGGAGGCCGAGCGCGGGCCAGCCGTGCCCCACCACGCCCACGACGCACGCCACCGCAAACGTCAGATAAGCGGCAGCGAGGATCGGAGCCTTGCCCACCCGGTCGGCGAGCCAGCCGGCCGGGAATGACACCGCTGCCCCGACCGCGTTGTGCGCCAGGTAGAAGCCGACCGCGGCGGCCAGCGCGGCCGTCCTGCCCAGCTCGGGCTGCATGATCTGCGCGGCGCGCAGGGTGAAGAAGGCGGTCGCGAAGTTGCCGGTCCCGAAGATCGCCACCGGAAGCATCAGCCTCCAGAAGTTCGGGGGAAGGGGCACCCGAAATGGCACTGGTTCCGGCCTTCCGCGCCTTGGATCGCGGGTGATGAGCGCGAAAAGGACCACGCATGTGAAGCCCGGTATCAGCGCGACCAAGAAGATGGTGCGAAAGCTGTGGCCCGTCGAGAGAAGCAGAAACGCCACCGTCGGACCGACCAGCGCGCCCGCCGTATCGAGTGCCTCGTGGAAGCCAAATGCCTTGCCGAGGTCTTTCTTCTCCACCGAGCCCGCGAGCATCGCCGAACGAATCGGCTGGCGCAAGCCTCGACCCATCCACGCCAGGGCGCGAGCGACGATGATCTGCGGCCACGCGGTGATCGCGACCAGCAGACCCAGACCGAAGACTGTGGCGCCGTAACCGCCGACCGCGAGCTGCCTGCGCCACGCGATGCGGTCGCTGTACCAGCCGCTGAAGAGCTTGACCACGGCCGATGAGCCGTCGCCGACGCCTTCGATCAAGCCCACCGCCAATGCGGGCGCACCCAACCCGACAGTGATGAATAGAGGTAGGACCGCGAAGACCATCTCGTAGTTGGCGTCGGCCGCGAGGTCGGCAAGCCCGATGCCGACGACGTTTCGATTCAGCCACCTCACCGGCGGCTGGGTCGCCACGGGCGGACTCAGATGAGCTCCAGGGGCTCGGGTTGAAAAGGTCCGCCGTCGTTGTCGGCGACGAAAGCGTTGGCGTCGACCGGCGTTCCCTGGTGGACGGCCACGATCAGATAGACGTAGCCCGCCCACGCGCGTTCGGTGTCGAATCGCGATGCCTGAGCGGGATGGTCGGGGTGGCTGTGGTAGTAGCCGACGATGTCGAGGCCCGCCGCGTCGGCCTCGCGCTGGATCCGGATGTGGTCGCGCGGATCGATCTCGTAGCGATCTCGCGCGCGATCCACCACTATGTTGCGCGCGCGCTTCACCTCGGTCACGGTGCGATCGCCGCGCGGCCCGACCATGATGCCGCAGATCTCATGCGGATAGCCCTCGGCCCCATGAGCCCGAATCGCCTCTATGGCGTCGCGGTCAATCTTCACCGCTTGCCGTATAGACCGGTAGAGAGATAGCGGTCACCCGAGTCGGGAAACACGGTGACCACCACGCCCTCGTGAATCGTCTCCGCCAGCCTGCGAACAGCCCAGAGCGCCGCGCCGCTCGAGTGGCCGACGAGCAATCCCTCGGTGCGGGCCACGGTGCGGGCGAGGTCGTACGCCGGCTCGGTCGGGCAACCCCACACCTCGTCGGCCAGCGACTCGTCCCAGATCCGCGGCACGATCGCAGTCGGCAGGTGCTTGAGCCCTTCGAGGCCGTGGAACGAGTCCTCCGGTTCGACGGCGATCGTCCGGATTGAGGCATCGTGCTCCTTCAGGCGACGCGACGTTCCGACAAAGGTCCCGGTGGTGCCGAGCCCGGCCACGAAGTGCGTGATCCTGCCGTTCGTCTGCTCGAGGATCTCCACCGCCGTCCCTTCGTAGTGCGCGCGAGGGTTTGCGGGATTCGAGTACTGATCCGGATAGAAGTAATCGTCCGGATTCGCCGCCACGACTTCGCGCACCATGCGGATGGCGCCATCAGAGCCTTCGCCCGCATCGCTGTACAGGATCTCGGCGCCATAGGCGGTCACGAGAGCCTTGCGCTCGGCGCTTACGTTGCCTGGCATCACAAGCTTCACGCGGTAGCCCTTGGCCGACCCGATCAGCGCATACGCGATGCCCGTGTTGCCTGACGTCGAATCGATGATGGTCTTGTCCCGGGTCAGCGCTCCGCGGCGCTCACCGTCCTGGATCATCGACAGCGCCGCACGGTCTTTGACCGATCCCCCGGGATTGAACCACTCGGCCTTGGCGTATACCTCGACGTTGGGAAACTCGGTCTCAAAGAGCCTCACGCGCAGCAGGGGCGTGTTGCCGACCAGCCTCGTGATCCCAGGAACGCCAACCCCGTGCGCCATCGCAAGACAAGGATAGAAGTGGTGATCGGTCCTCCCCATTCATGGGGAGGTGGCGCCGAACCAGCCCTGAGATCATCCTCCCCATTCATGGGGAGGTGGCGCGCAGCGCCGGAGGGGCCGAACCAGCCCTGGGATCATCCTCCCCATTCATGGGGAGGTGGCGCGCAGCGCCGGAGGGGCCGAACCAGCCCTGAGATCATCCTCCCCATTCATGGGGAGGTGGCGCGCAGCGCCGGAGGGGCCGAACCAGACCCCTATCCAGCGAAGTGATAAAGGACGACGCCCCCCAGCACGAACAATCCCGCCAGCGTGTAACCGACCAGCGAGCGGCGGTAGATCGATCCGCCCTCCGGACCGAGGATGTTCAGGATCCCGATGCCGACCAGGAATCCTCCGCCGAGCAGCGCGACCGGTCCTGAGTGCGCCAGCACTCCGAGGAGAAGAATCGCCGCGGCCACCGCCACCTCGATCAGCTGCAGAAGCGTGGATGCCGCCACTCGCTACGAGGCCAGCGCGTTCGTGAAGTCAGCGATGATGTCCGCCCCGTCCTCGATCCCGACCGAAACGCGGACTGTGCCCGCGCCGACCCCCAGCTCGGCGCGCTCGGCCGGACTCATGGAGCGGTGCGACGTGATCTCCGGGTAGCTGATCGTCGTCTCGACGCCGCCCAGGCTCGCAGCAAACGTAGCCAGCGAGAAGCGCTTGATCATGCGCTGCACCGCGGCGCGACCGCCCTCGAGGTCAAACGCCATCATGCCGCCCGATCCGTTCGGCAGCAGCCGGCTCGCGACCTCGTAGGACGGCGAATCCTCGAGCAGCGGATGGTGAACGCGCGCGACGGCCGGCACCGACCGCATGGCCCGGCCCAGCGCCAGCGAGTTCTCGCTGTGGCGGCGCATTCGCACGTCGAGCGTGCGTAGGCCGCGCAGGGACAGCCACGAATCGAACGGACCAAGCGGCGTTCCGGTGCGCGCCGAGCGCGCGCGCGCACGTCCCATCGTCTCGGCATCACCCACGATGACTCCCGCGACCAGGTCTGAATGTCCACCGAGGTACTTGGTCGCGCTGTGCATGACCACCGTTGCGCCGAGCTCCAGCGGCCGGCACAGCAGGGGCGATGCAAATGTGTTGTCGACGAGGAAGGGCACGCCGCGCTCGCGCGCGATCGCGGCGATCGCTTCCAGGTCCGGCACCCGGCACAGCGGGTTGGTGATGGTCTCGGCGATGACGAGCCCCGCGCCAGGGATCGCTCGCCGCACGGCGTCCAGGTCGGTCAGGTCGACGAACTGGGCCTCGTAGCCGGCCGGCTCCAGGTCCTGGCGCAAGAGCGCCGCGGTGCCGCCATAAAGCTCCCGCGTGGCGATGATCGTCGCCGGCTTGGGGACGAGGGCGAGGATGGCAGCGTGCAGCGCTGCCATGCCAGACGCCGTCGCCACACCTGCCTCCGCTCCCTCCAACTCCGCGACGGCGCGCTCGAGCATCTCCCGGTTGCTGTTCGAGTTGCGGCCGTAGTAATAGCCGGGCCGCTCGCCACGGGCGACCGCGTCGTAGTCGTCGAGGTCCGTGAACACGTGAACGGCGGCAGTGCTGAGGTCTGGCGCGAGGGGGCTTCTCGCCCCGAGGTCGCGGCCGGCGTGAACGGCGCGCGAGGCCGGCTTCACCGCAGGTGGGTTCGGCCCGCGTACACCGCCGCCTCGCCCAGCTCGCCTTCGATCTGCAGCAGGCGGTTGTACTTCGCGACGCGCTCGGAACGCGCGGGCGCTCCGGTCTTGATCATTCCCGCGCCTGTCGCCACCACAAGGTCCGCGATCGTCGTGTCCTCGGTCTCGCCGGAGCGGTGGGAGATCACCGCGCTGTAACCGGCCTTGCGCGCGAGCTCGATCGCGTCCAGCGTTTCGGTGAGAGTTCCGATCTGGTTGACCTTGATCAGGATCGAGTTCGCGACTCCTCGGTCGATGCCCTCCTTCAAGCGCGCCACGTTGGTCACGAACAGGTCGTCGCCGACGAGCTGCACCTTGTCACCGAGCGCTTCGGTCAGATGTTTCCAGCCGTCCCAGTCGTCCTCCGCCATCCCGTCCTCGATGGACACGATCGGGTACCGCCGGCTCCACTCGCGGTACAGGTCGACGAGCGCACCCGCATTGAGCGAACGGCCCTCTCCCTTGAGGTCGTACTTGCCATCCTTGTAGAACTCGCTCGCCGCGGGGTCGAGTGCAATCGCCACGTCTTTGCCGGGTTCATAACCTGCTTTCTTGATCGCATCGACGATCAGCTTCAGCGCGTCCTCGTTGGAGGGCAGGTCGGGCGCGAATCCGCCCTCGTCCCCCACTCCCGTCGCGAGCCCATGCGCCTTGAGCACGCCCTTGAGCGCGTGGTAGACCTCCGCGGTCGCCCTCATCGCCTCCGAAAAGCGAGACGCGCCAACCGCGCAGACCATGAACTCCTGCAGGTCGACCGACGTGTCGGCGTGCGCGCCGCCGTTGAGGATGTTGGCCATCGGCAGCGGGAGCAGCGACGCATCGTCGCCGCCGAGGTGTCTGTAGAGCGGAACGCCCCTGGCCTGCGCGGCCGCGTGCGCCACGGCAAGGGATACGCCGAGAATCGCATTCGCGCCGAGCCGTGCCTTGTTCGGCGTCCCATCGAGCTCGATCAACGCCTCGTCGATGCCCTTCTGGTCGTCGACATCGAAATCCCGCAGCCTGCGCGCGATCTCGCCCTCGACGTTGCCCACCGCCCTGGTCACGCCCTTGCCGCCGTAGCGCTTGGGGTCGCCATCCCGGAGCTCGACGGCTTCGTGCACGCCGGTCGACGCGCCAGACGGAACGATGGCGCGACCGCTGCCCCTTTCCGTATACGCGGTCACGGCAACCGTCGGATTGCCCCGCGAGTCGAGCACCTCGAGGGCGGTCAGCCCTCTCAATCGGCCCACGAATCGGAAGTCTAGTTGGGTGCGCTTGACCAGGGCCCGAAGGAGGCGGTGGTGTGCACGCTGAACCCGTAGTTCAGCAGCAGCGTCGCGTCGTCGGTCGAGTGGAGGGTCGCATTGAGCACGACGGCGATCAGGTGCCGGCCATCTCGCGTCGCTGTGGCGAGCATGCAGCCTCCCGCGCTGTCGGTGAGACCGGTCTTCAGCCCCGTCGCGCCCGCATACGTCCACAGCAGCCGGTTCAGGTTGTGCGGATAGAAGGCTTTATGCGTGGCCGTCGCGGCGATGGCGATGTCCTTCGTCGCGGCAATCGCGGCGAGGTCGGGGTAGTACGTGTCGAGGTAGGCCGCGGTGTGGGCGAGGTCGTGCGCAGACATGCCGTGTCCGGGCGCGTCAAGACCGCTCGGTGTGACGAAATGGCTCGCGGTCAGGCCGATGCTCTTCGCCTTCTGGTTCATCTGCCGGATGAATCGGTCACGCGGGACGATGCCCGCGGCCAGCGCCTCCGCAGCATCGTTGCCGGAGTCGAGGAACAGTCCATAGAGCAGGTTGCGCACGGTCAGGCGCTCGCCCGTGGTCAGCCCCATCACGCTGGGGACGACCTTCATGGCCTCGGGTGTCACCTCGACGACTCGGTCGAGCGAGCCCGAGTCGTCCACCGCCACCATCGCGGTGATCAGCTTGGTCAGGCTCGCGGGCGCGCGCGAGGTGTCCGGGTCGCGCGCCCACAGCACCTGCCTCGCATCGAGGTCGACCAGGTAGGCGGCCTGTCCGTGAATCGCCAGGTTCGGCTGTCCGTGCGACGCGAGCCAGTAGTTCGAAAAGTCGAAATGATCGAACGTCCTGGGTGCGGGAGCGGTGACGGCCTGGAGGTTGAACTGGAACGGCGTGGTTCGCGTGCGCGCCACGTAGACGGTGGTCGCGATCGCGGCCACCAGCACGCCTAGAGAAACAAAAAGGGTAAGACGCTCGCGCCGGCTTCGGTGCCGGGCGCGTGTCCGCGAGATTCCTCTTGGTGGAACGTAGGCTGGGACGGTGGGAACCCCCTGGTTGAGTTGGCGGAATCTTAACTAACTCGGCGCGTGCTCCGGTGCATAGGCTGGTGGCGGCGGCATCGCCGGAACCGGCGACGTCGTCGGCTCATGCATGCGGGAGGCGAGCTGGTCGCTGGCGGCCTCCATCGTCTGCAGCGCCGTGGCCGAGTCTTTCGAGCTCATGAAGACCGGCTGCCCGTAGTCGTATATCCGATACGCCTTCCAGGTCGCCGCAACCAGCTGCGTGCCGTTGAACGTATAGGTCCCGATCACGCCTTCGCGCGTTTCCTCGGACCACATCTGGTCGAAAACGAAGTTGCCGTGCGCGTAGGTGATGAGCTTGCCTTTGTAGATCTCGACCCCCTGGTACCAGTGCGGGTGATTGCCGATGACGATGTCCGCGCCCCAGTCGATGGCGTCGTGGCCGATCGCAACGGGGTCGTCAGGAGTCGGTACGCCAGGGTCGGCCATAGGCTGGCGCTCGTACTCCTTCCCCCAGTGGAACTGCACGACCACGATGTCCGCCTGCTCGCGCGCAAAGGCGATGCTCGCCTTCACCGCCTCCTTGTCGATCGCTCGGCCGACTCCGTTGAAGCCGATGAAACCGAACTTGACGCCCCGCACGTCGTAGACCGCCACCGGCCCCAGCCCCGAGGTCAGCATGCCGTGCTGATGGAGAAGCTGATTGGTGAGCGTGACCCCCTCGGCCCCGTAGTTCGAGAGATGGTTGTTGGCGAGGTTCACGACCTTCGCCCCCATCAGCGTCAATCCGTCGACGAAGCGGGCGTCGCCGCAAAACGTGAAACTCGGTCCCGGATCGACCGCGCATCCGGCGAATAGCGGCGATTCGAGATTGATGTAGGTGATGTCGGCGTTCTTGGTGTAGGCAGCGGTCGGGCGGAAAGGCCACAGGAAGTCGTGGCGGCTGGTTGCGAAATAGTCAACGCCGCGCGCCGGGATCACGTCTCCGGTCACGAGAAGGGTGCGGATGCGGCTCGGATCGTTGGGCACGAAGTAGGTCGGGTGAAAGAGATTCTGCAAGCTGAGTGCCGGCAGGCGGCCGGTGCGGTCCGGGTACGAGGGCTGGTCGATCAGGTCAGGCGCGGCGACGAGCGCTCGAGAGCTCGAAGCCACCGTGCTGGTGGAGACGGGCGTGACGGCGTTGTTGCAGGCGGCGAGAAAGACCAGGGCCCACACGGTTTTGGTAAGCGCTCCAGCCCCTCCGGCGCTGCGCGCCACCTCCCCATGAATGGGGAGGATGCGACTTGACCTCATGTGATGGGCAATTGTGCAGCACGCCAGCGTCCCATTCATGGGCCGGAGCTCCTCGGATAGTCCGGACTATCCGGGGTTCAGGCAATAGGTGGGCGCGCAAAGTCCGGACTATCCGGGGATATGGGCAGGGGAGCGGCCCCTACCCCACCGGCAGCGCTGCCAGCAGGTCCTCGATTGCGATCAGGCGGGCGACGTACGAGCGCACCGGCTCGCCCAGCTCGCCGGCCGCCCGAAAAACCCTCTGGTTGCCCTCGGCGCGCCGGGTTTCCAGCATCTTGGCCAGGTTGCCGTCAAGCGAGCCGCGCGCCAGCGCGACCTCGACCACGCTGCCGATCCACGAGGCGTATAGGGCAACCTCCTGCTCCCGCGGATCAGCTCCGCCGACCGGGGACGGCCTGTGGATGTGCTCGTTCCAGAGCCGGCGCAATCGAAGGAGGTCTCCAGACGCTCCTTTCAAACCGCGGCTTTGAGCTGCGCGATCACCGCGTCCGCGACCTGGCTCGTGCCCACCGCCGTGGGGTCGTCTCGCTTTTCCTTGAGGTCGTAAGTCACGTTCTCACCCAGCGCGATCACGTTGGCGATGGCCTTCTCCATCGCGTCCGCGGCTGCCGTCTCCTCGAGGTAGCGAAGCATCATCACGCCGGACAGCATCACGGCCATCGGGTTCACCCTGTTCTGGCCCGCGTATTTCGGCGCGCTGCCGTGGGTGGCCTCGAACACCGCGCCGTTGGTGCCGATGTTGGCGCCTGGCGCCAGCCCGAGGCCGCCGATCATCCCCGCACCCAGGTCAGAGATGATGTCGCCGTAAAGGTTCGGGCAGCACAGCACGTCGTATTCCTTCGGGCGCAGCACGAGCTGCATGCACATGTTGTCGACGATGCGGTCCTCGAAATCGATGTCGGGATTGCGCGCCGCGACCTGGCGCGCGACCGCGAGGAACAGGCCGTCGGTGTGTTTCATGATGTTGGCTTTGTGCACGGCGGTCACCTTGCGCCGGTTGTTCCGGCGTGAGTAATCGAAGGCGAACTGCACGATTCGCTCCGTGCCGCTGATGGAGATCGGCTTGATCGAGAGCCCGCTGTCCGGGCGGATCTTTTTCTTGAGCAAGCCCGAGATCTCATCGATCAGATGAGCTGCGTCGGGCGTCCCTTGCTCGAACTCGAGCCCGGCATAGATGTCTTCGGTGTTCTCCCGGACGATGATGAAATCCAGGTCGTCGCGAAGATTGCGCGCGCCCTTGTACGCCTTGACCGGCCGCACGAGCGCGTACAGGTCGAGCGACTGGCGCAACGCGACGTTCACGCTGCGGAAGCCGCTCCCGATCGGGGTCGTGATCGGCCCTTTCAGCGCAACCTTGTTCTTGCGCACAGACTCGAGGACGTGTTCGGGGAGCGGGGTTCCGAATTCGGCGATCGCGGCCTCGCCCGCCTGGTGGACGTCCCATTCGAACTCGACGCCGGTTGCCTCGAGCACGCGGACCGAGGCGTCGCAGATCTCGGGGCCGACGCCATCCCCCGGGATGAGCGTTACCGGGTGCTTAGCCAAGCCGTTGGACGAGAAGTGAAGCCGCCGCTACCGGTTTTTGAAGTAGTCGGCGTTGATCTGGATGAAGTTGCGCCACTGCTCAGGCACTTCATCCTCAGGAAAGATGGCGTCAACTGGGCACGGATCGACGCAAGCGCCGCAGTCAATGCACTCGTCGGGGTCGATGTAATACATGTTCGCCGCGTCGTCTGTATGAATGCAATCGACCGGGCAAACCTCGACGCAAGAGGCATCTTTTACGTCTATGCAAGGCTGGACGATGACGTATGCCACGTTCCGCAAGGGTACCATGCACCGATAAATGCCCGAATCTGAGCCAAAGCCGAAGCTGATCGAACTCGTGGCGCCTGGCGGGGGCCAGGGATGGAAGGCCGTCCTGAAGTCCGGGAAACCCGCGGTCGTGCACGAAATCCCGATTCCGCCGGCCGAGGCGACTGCCGCCGTGCCGCGCCTTCAGCGCCTTTTTGACCACCGCCATCCCGCCCTCTCGCCCGTCCTGGCGTGGGGCACCGACGCGAATGGGATCTGGGTCGCCGTCGAACCCAACGAGGGCACGCCACTGGGGTCGATCCTGTCCCGAGGACCACTCACGCCGTCGGCGGCCGCCGTCCTGGGCGCGGCCGTACTGTCCGGCGTGGCCGCCCTCCACGAGGCCGGCATCGCCATGGGAGGCTTCGGCGCGAGCGCGGTCCGCGTGACATCGAACGGCGAGGTCCGGCTGGCCGGTCATCCCGCCGCGGCGGTGCGGGGTGCGCCGTCACAGAGCGACCTTCGCGCCGACGTGCGCTCCTGCGGGATGGCCGTATGCGCCGCGTTTGGCGTCGACCCTGCGGGTGCGCCCGCCCCGGCCAACATCCCACCCGGGCTCGTGGTGACCATGCGATCCATGGCGAGCGGCGCCATGGGGCCCTCAGCCGACCGCGCGCAGGGCGCGCTGCGCGAGATGGCGGCGGCGCTTCTGGCCCCCGACCGTGAGATGGCCGCTCAGTCGGAGCTGGCTACCCGGGCGGGCGGACGCGAGCTGCCGCCGATCACGCCGTTCCTTCCCGCGGGCACCGTCCCGCCCACCGCCCGCCAACAGGTCACGTCGGCGCCCGCAGCGGCGCCCGCGCCGTATATCGCGCCGCCACGCCGGGATGAACCCCCGGTCCGCGCGCCCGTGTCCTACGACGCGCCCGACCGCCCCCTGCAGACGTACCCGGCGATGCCGGCCATCACCTTCCCGCCCACGCCGGCCGCCCCGACGCCACCCGTGCCCAGCACGCCACCGGTGCCGACCTGGTCGGACCCGCCCGCAGCCGCCGTGACCAACCCACCCGCGCCGGCCTGGGTCGAGCCTACGCCTGAACCCGAACCCCCCAGGCCCTCCCCGATGTTCGAGTCTCCCCCAACGGAGCCGCCCGCCACCCCGCCGACATTTGCGACCTCTCCCCCGGCCCCGTCGGCTCCCGTCGAACCGCCTCGGCAGTCCACCTGGACGCCGGCCACCCCCCCCGCGCCTGCGGCCCCCGCGGAGCCGGCACGGCAGTCCAGCTGGACACCGGTCGAGACGCCGGTCTGGAAGCCAGGAGAAACGGTGCCCGCCGAGCCGCTGGGCGGTGGAATGGCCGTAGCCGAGGCGGCACGGCCGGCCACAGCCCCGCCCTTCGCGCCCGCGCCCGCGCCGTACCGGCCGCCGACGTCATCGCCGGCCCGCAAACCGTCCATCCCGCGTCCGCGCGCTGGCGGTGGCATCCTGGCGGAGCGCCCGCCGTGGCTCATCCCGGCCGCCGTGGCGGTGATCATCATCGTCCTGCTCGGAATCGTCGGAGTCGTGGTGCTCTCGAAACGGGGCAGCCCCGCGGTCGTCGGCCACGTCCAGACGACGCCATCCGCGCACGCGACGACCTCACCCCACGCCACTCCAAGCGCCACCCAGGGCTCGGGTCCGAAAGACGTGCCCAGCTTCGGGGCGGCGAGCGCGGCTCCGGTCAGCAAGGTGCAGATCTGCACCGTGGCTTCGCCGTGCGACATCCCCGGCTCGTCGGCCGAGACGGCGACGGCCTGCGACGTGAATTCGTGCAAGGTCGAGGTCGCGATCTATTTCACCGCGGTTCAAAAGTCGGTCAATGTTGCCTACACGATCAAGTTCTTCGACCGCTGCACGGGACAGACAACCGACCTCCCGGGCCCGAGCGCAACAACGCCGGCGAGCGGGTACATCGTCGAGATCCCGACCGACCACTGGGCGGTGAGCATCCCAAGCGGAGTGAAGTCCGGCGCGATCGTCGCGATCACGTCGTCGCCCGCGATCGCCGCCTCGGCGCCGCTGCTGATCGGCGGGAATACCTGCTAGCCGCTCCGCAAGCCGTAGCGCAAGAACAGAAAATCGCCGTGGCGGCGTGCACTCATCAACGTGCTCCAGAGCGGGCGATCGGGTAGCAGCTCGACCCCGGCGATCATGCCGAGCCGCTTATCCACATCACGGCCGGCGACCACGGGCGAGATGGTGATGAAAGCCTCGTCGAGCAGGCCGCTCTCGATCAGCTCACCCGCCAGGTGCGGCCCGCCTTCGGTCAGCAAGACGTCGTAGCCGCGCGCGCGCAGCTCGGCCACGGCTCGAGCGACGTCGACAGACCCGCTCTTCCCGACCTCGATGATGTCGCACGTATCGGGCATGCGCCCCTGCAGCTTCTTCGCGCCGGCCTCGCTCGTCACGATGGTCGCCCCGGCGACGACCGCCGGGTGCGCTGTCGCGACGTCTCCTGACGCCGTGAAGAGCACCAGCCGCGGCTGCGATTTGCGTCCGAGCTTGTGCCGCAGATCGGCAAAGCTCGCCGCCGCATCGGGGTAGATGTGCTCCGCGGTCCAGTGATGGCCCGGCGTTGCGCGCAGCGTGCCGGCTCCGAGCAGCACCGCGTCCGCGCACGCGCGCAGCAAGCCCATGAGAAATCGATCAGCCTGGTTGCGACCGCTGATCACCGACCCCGCGGACGGTTTGTCCCCGAGCGTCACCACGCCGTCGAGCGAGGTAACGAAGTTCGAGTAGAGGACCTGGTCGGCAAATCCGAGCCGGCCGTAGATCCGCTCGAGGTCCGCCGGCATCTCGTAACGAGGAAGGTCCGCCTCGTAGAGGACGTCGAACCGGTCGATCAGTGGTCCGACCGTGAGCGCGCGGTCTGCAAGAACTCTGCACGCAGCTGCGGGTCGTTCTCGTAGTTCCCGCGCCAGTACGACGTCCAGGTGCGGGAGTGGCTCTCCCGGACGCCGCGCATCTGCGTACACAAATGCATCGCGTTGAGATGCACCGCGACGCCGTGAGGCCTGAGCGCGCGCACCAGCTCGTCGGCGATCTCAACCCCCACGCGTTCCTGGACAGTGAACCGGCGAGCGAAGACTCGGACCAGGCGGGTGAGCTTGGAGATGCCGATGATCTCCTCGTGCGCGATGTAGCCGATGTAGGCATGGCCGTAAAACGGCAGCGCGTGGTGCTCGCAGAGCGAATAGAACTCGATCGGTCCCTCGATGACCTGGCTGATGTTGCAGTCGGGCCCGCCGTGGCACTCGGTCGGAAAGGCGGTGAGCAGCTTGGGGTCGCCTTCATAGCCTGACGTCGCCTCGTAGAGCGCTCGCAGATAGCGGCTCGGCGTCTCGCGCGTGCCGGGCGTATCGAGCTTCATGCCGAACGCCGAGAAAATCTCGCCTGCATAGCCTTCGAACTTCTTCCACTGCGCGGGCGAGACGTGGCGCGGGCTGACCTGCTCCCACTGGGTGGTCTCTTCAGGGTCGAGCGCTCGCGTTGACATGCTTGTCTCCTTCAACTGGGCGGTGTACGGAAACTGTACCCCTCGACGAACCGGGGCTTGAATTCGTGCGTTCGGGATTAGAGTTGTGGACTCGATGGCGGCAGCACCGTCCCTGAACCGGATTCTCTCGGTGATGATTCCGGCCTTCAACGAGGAGCGGACTCTCGAGGTCATCCTCAAGCACGTCCTGGAGCGGCCGGAGGTCGGCGAGGTGGTCGCCGTCGATGACGGGTCCACAGACGGCACCTGGGCCATCCTGCGGCACTACGCCGAGCGCGACCCACGGGTGCGACCGTTCCGGCTCGAGGCGAACCAGGGCAAGGGTGCCGCGCTGCGCCGGGCGATCGCCGAGGTCCGGATGCAGTTCGCCGTGGTCCAGGACGCCGACCTGGAGTACGACCCACGCGACTATCCCACCCTGCTCCTGCCGTTGGTCGAAGGCCGGGCGGATGTCGTTTATGGCGTGCGCGGGTTCGCCGGCCAGACCGCGTTCAGCTTCTGGTTCGTGATGGGCAACTGGGCGGTGACGCTCGCCGCCAACATTCTGTTCGACTGCTACATCTCGGACCTGGAGAGTGGATACAAGGCATTGCGCGCCGACCTGTGGCGCCGCCTCAACCTCCAGGGCAACCGGTTCGACATCGAACCCGACATCACCGCGCGAGTGCTCAGGCTCGGCTACCGCATCCACGAGGTGCCGATCCGCTACTACGCGCGCAGCCGCGCCGAGGGTAAGAAGTTGACGTGGCTGGACGGGGTTCGCGCGTTCGGGAAGCTGTTTCTACTCCGCTTCACGCCGTACGGTCAGCTGTTCGGGGGCATCGCCGATCCCGGCTACCACCGGGAACGCCAGCGAGAGCTGGCGCTCCGTCACCCCCTGATGTAGGGGTTTTCAGGTGCCCGTCTGGGCGTCGATGACCACCCGGTCGGGACTCGTCAGCAGGTAGACCCGATAGCAAGTGTTCCCCGACAGTCCGAGGGCCCACTGCACGACACCTTCGAAGTCCTGCACCTGCTGCGCCTCCTGGAGCTTGGTGTAGCCGGTCTTGAAATCGGTCGAGCCGCTGTAGGTCGTGTGCTCGTCGGCGCCGCGGATGGTCACGAGCAGTCCGGAATCACCCCGCAGGTTGACGGTCTGTCCGCTCGGATCCTTGGTGAAGGTCGCGTTGCTCTGTGTCTTCACCTCGACGCTCGTGGGCGCTCCGTTGCCGAAAGTGATGGTGATCCGGTCATACCCCGGGTGTGACCCGGTTCGAACGTCGCTGACATAGGCGACCGCGGGACCGTTCTGCGTGATCGGTCCGTACGTGGTTCCGCACTGGAAAGGTGCGCTTGCCTGGGTCGGGGACGCGGACGGGCTGGGAGTCGCCGGCGGCGAAGCGCTGGGCGATGCGCTTGGACTCGGCGCGGGTCCGCCCACGTTCGACGTGGGCCGGTGCAGCGGGTTGGCCACGAACAGAACGCCCACGAGCAGCACCGCGATGACGACTGCGGCGGCGGCGGCCATCCAGTAGTAACTTCGCGCCGCGGGCGGCTGCGCGACGGCCGAACGGATGCGGCGGGCAAGCGTGGGACTGGGCTGGCCCGACATTCCGTCGAAGGCCCGGTTCAGTTCGCGGCGGAAATTCTCGTTGCTCATTTCAGAACACCTCTTCCATGGTGAGGTCGGCCCGCAGCCGCTTCGCGGAGCGATAGATGCGCGACTTGGCGGCGGAGGGCGACACGTGAAGCGCCTTCGCGACCTCGTCGAGCGGAAGGTCGAGATAGAAATGGAGGACCAGCGGCAAGCGGTCGTCCGGCGATAGGCGAAGCAGGGCCCGATGCAGGTCCGAATAGGACTCGGGCTGCGGCCTGTCCTGTGCATCGACGTCGGCGACCTTGATGACCGACCACCACCGGGTGCGGCGCGCCATGCGGCACTCGTTGGCGACGATGGACAGGAACCAGGGGCGGAGCGACGACGCATCGCCGCGCAGCTGTCGGAGCTTCCGCCAGGCCTTGACCGAAGCCTCCTGCACGGCGTCCTCCGCCGCCCCCCGGTCGGCCAGCATGACGGCGGCCAGCCGGTACGCTGGATCGAGCAGCGGCTCGATCAGCTCGGAGAACGAATCCTGGTCGCCCTGCGCCGCGCGCGCCAGGATCTGGGGCGGTTGCTCCATCACTGCGGCAGACATCTTGCTGCTTGTGAGATGCGGGAAACCGGCTCTCGGTTGCAGGACAGCTGAGCTAGGGGGTCAGGAGGGTGCTTGCTCCGATCTCGAAGCTTGACGCACAAACACGCTGGCGGCGGCCAACCCTCCGCCTACGAGGATGACCAGCCCGCCCAGGGTGCCGACCGCCCCACCCGGGCCAAGGCGACCGTACGGTGCCTCTCCGCCTATGTAACCGATGAACAGCGCGATGGTCTGGATTCCAAACGCGACCAGCACGCCTGCGCCCACGGCGCGGACGGTCTGGTGCTGCCAGGCGATCAGAAGGATGGCCGTTAGCACGGTGCAGACCGTCACGGCGACGGGTTCGAGGGCGAAGAACACACCTCCCGGGTAGCCGAGATTGAAGATCGAGGACGAGGTCGATCCGCCATTGCTGTTGCCGCTGTAGTAGACGAACGGAAAGATGCACGCGGCCACGATGAACGGGACTGCGATGAGTGCCACGATGCCGCCGCCGGTGGCGAGCCATGATCGTGTTGAGACTCGCGGTGCGGCGAGCGGAGACATGACCGAGGGTTCGGCCTGCCAACGCGAGCCATCCCAACGCCACATGCCGTCGGGGGACAGCTGGCCCACCGGCTGACGCGGATCGGAGCCCTGCACGAGAGCGTCAATGGTAGGCGTGCTCACTTCGGATGGCGGACGGGGTGGGATTCGAACCCACGAGGCCCTTGCGGGCCTACGGCATTTCCAGTGCCGCGCCCTCGACCGAGCTAGGCGACCCGTCCGACACGAAGCCATTGTGCCAACAACGCCTAGTCGCCTAGCTCGGGCGGCGCGCGCTTCTCCTGACTTGCGCCTGTCACGCGCGCGGTCGACCGTGCGACCCGTCCGACTCCGTGCATTGTGCCAACATCGGAGAAGTCGACACTGAGGATCCAGACCGTGGTGATGGTGTCGCTCGAACGGGGGCGACGGGTCGGGGTTACTTGCCTCGGCCGATCGCCTTTGGACCCTCCGGTCCGCCGACGATCACCGTGTCGGTCATGGCGACGAACAGCCCGTGCTCGACCACGCCGGTCACCTTCTTCAGCTCAACGCCGAAAGCAGCCGGGTTTGCAATCCCGCCTTCGACCGTCAGGTCCAGGATCAGGTTGCCGTTGTCCGTGATGTAAGGGGTCTCCTCCCCACCTCGCACGACCAGGCTCACCCCGAGGGCCGCCAGCCGTTCCGCCGTGGTGCGCCACAGAAACGGCAGCACCTCGACCGGGAGCACTCCCACGCCCAGCTGCTTGACCAGCTTCGATTCGTCGACCACGACGACAAACCGCTTCGACGCCGCGGCCACGAGCTTCTCCCTGAACAGAGCGCCGCCGCGCCCTTTGATCAGGTTCAGCGCTGGATCGACTTCGTCCGCCCCGTCGACCGCGAGGTCGATCTGGCCCAGCAGCTCGGTCACGATCGGGATGCCCAGCTTCGCGGCCAGCTCGGCGGTCTCGCGCGACGACGGCACTCCGCGGACCTTCCTCCCCTCGGCGACGAGGCGTCCCAGGCCTTCGGTGAAAAGCCGCGCCGTGGTGCCGCTGCCCAGGCCGATCAGCATCCCGTCCTGGACCAGCTCGAGCGCCTTCTCCGCAGCTGCCTGCTTGAGCTCGTCAGTCAAGAGAGTCGCGAATCGCCTTGATGCCTGCGGCCACGCCGCCCTTGTATCCGTACACGGAATTGCCTGCTACTAGAACGCTCGCCCCCGCCGCCACTACCAGGGGCGCGGTCCGCGCGTCGATGCCTCCGTCGACCTCGATCTCGATGTCCGCCGAGAGCGCGCGGAGCCTGCGGATCTTCTCCGGGCTGTGCGGGATGAATTTCTGGCCGCCGAATCCGGGCTCGACCGTCATCACGTTGACCAGGTCGAGGTAGGGCAGGATCTCGCGAAGGTCTTCGACCGGGGTCGCAGGATTGACCGCCACGCCGGCCTTGGCGCCGAGCTCTTTGATCGTCTGCACCGTGCGGTACAGAGAGGTTGTGGCTTCCACCTGCACCTCGATCAGCGTTGCTCCTGCCTTGGCGAACGCCTCGAGAAACAGCTCTGGTCGCTCGACCATCAGGTGCGCCTCGATGGGCAGCGATGTCGCTTTGCGCACCGCTTCGACAACATTTGGACCAAAAGTCAGGTTCGGCACGAAGTGTCCGTCCATGACGTCGACCTGGATCCGATCGGCGCCCGCCGCCTCCGCCTGTTTCACCTGATCCGCGAGGCGACCCAGGTCGGCGGAAAGGATCGACGGAACTATTTCAACCTTCACTTGCCGTTTGCGGACCGATCTATCAGCCATCGTGCGTTGGCAATCATCCCGGATGGCGTCTCGCCACGCCTCGCCATGGCGACGGCCTGCGCTTTCCCGGCGCCCGTCGCGATGATCAGCACGCGGCTGGCGTCGCGGATCGCTTCGAGCGTCATCGTCACGCGTTGTCGCGGCGGCTTGGGCGAGTCGTGGATGCCGGCGGTGAGGCCTTCCGCCTCGAGCGCCTTGTGGCCGGGAAACAGCGAGTTGACGTGCCCGTCCTCCCCCACTCCGAGCAGCACGAAGTCGAACGGCGCCACGTTCGCGACGACCTCTGCGTAAGCGTCCGCTCCCTCGTCCGGACCGAGCTCAGCGGGAATGCGATAGATGGTGGCCGGGTTGACCCGGTCGAGAAGGCTCTCCCTGGCCACGCGATAGTTGCTCTCAGGATCGAGCGGGGGGACGCATCGCTCGTCCCCGAACAGCACTGACACCCGGCCCCATGGCACGTCGAGCTCTGATAGCAGTTCATAGCACCGGATGGGCGAGGTGCCGCCCGTAAGCACCAACGAGCCTCCCGCGCCGCGAAGGGCCTCCGCGATCTCAGCTGCAGCCGCTTCGGCCACCTCCTCCGCGGACGCGAGGACGACGAACTGTGCCAACTAGAACTTGTCCACCAGCTCCGAAGCGGCGGCGAGCGAGCGGTTGTAGACGTCATCGTGCGTCCCGGTTGACAGAAGGTCGAGCAGCAGCGCCGGCTCGTCCTCAGGCTCCATCTGTTGCACGTGGCGCAGCGGTGCTCCGTCACCGATCTCGATCATCGTCAGGAGCACTCGCGTCGAGTCCGGCCGCCTGCGCTCGGTGGTGAGGACCCGCGGGCGTTTGGGCCGGCTCTCACCGGGCGGATCGCCCGTCGCGGTGTGGTGCAGCGAGTCGAGGTTCTCGTGGAGCACGTCGCGATGCCACTCCGCGCGACGCTCGGCAAGCTCCATCCCGGCGTCGTCTTCGCCTCCGGCGTGATGGAGACTTCTATACGCCGGCTCGGAAAGGGCCGGTCTGCGCACGGGATCGTGCTGCACCGAAAGGCGGAACGTCGTTCCCTGCGAGGCACCCCCGATGCGTACCGCGCTGACCTCGCCCGACGCGAGATGGTCTTTCTCCACCGGCCTGAAATCCACTTCGATGAATCGGTTGCCCGCCTCGTAGTGCGCCACGACCACTCCACCCGTCCCGGCGGCCGCGCGTTTGAGCTTCCAGCCCAACGCCGCGGCGATCCAGCCGGTGATCAAGGCGGCCGCGATCCGATTGCCCCTCCCCTGGCCGGCGTAGTCGACGCCGATCTCGGAGATGCCGTTCAGAAATCCGCGCCGCTCCACGGGGGTGAAGAACTGAGCGATGCTCTCGCGCCATGGCCGGAGCCGGGCCCACTGGACGTCGGCGATGCCGAGCCTGTGATGGGCGACCTTCAGCAAGGCCGCCATGCGGCGAAAGGAGTTGTACGGCTCCTCGAACCGCGCGGAGTCGACCACGAGCCCGTCACAGACTCGCAGGGCGTCGACGAGCTCCTTCTTGCCAAAAGGCGGCGTGCCGAGCCACCAGAGGTAAGTCGGCACCCCACTCACCAAAAGCGGATCGACGAGCTCCGCCAGGTGCTCGGCTGCCCGGCCGTGGACGTGCAGGGTGATGATCTCGCACTGCCAGGCACAGGCGACCTCAGAGCGCCGGACCTCGGACGTTATCCAGGCATCCAGATGTCGCCCGCGGATGGGCGCCTCTTCGCGGATCACGATCGCCTGCGCCGGATGCTGCGTGCCGATGGTCAGGGTTGTGCGCCGCGCCAGCTCCTCGTGAGCCTCGCTCGGAGCGACGCCGATCAGGGTCATGACGCAGTTGCGGGGATGAATGTGCTCGTCGTCTCCGGCCTCCGCGCGCGCGAACTTGTCGCGAATCTGGGTCAGCGCGTCGAGCACGTCACGGATCATCACGTCTTCGCCATGCCATTCAGGGCTCACGTCAGGCTTGACGGTCGAGGTCACGGCCGGTGCCACTCCCTGCCATCGGCCTGGAGCAGCTGCGCCGCGGCCGGCGGACCCCACATGCCCGCGGGGTACGTGCCGAGCGGAGGCCGCCCGTTCCGCCACGACTCCTCAATCGGGTCGATGAACATCCACGCCGCCTCCACCTCGTCTGCCCGGGTGAACAGGGTCGGGTCGCCGATCATGCAGTCGAGCAGCAGCCGTTCGTAGGCCTCAGGCGCCTCCACCAGGAACGATGTCATGTACTGGAAATCCATGGTGACGCTGCGAATGCGCAGCCCGGCGCTCGGCACCTTGGCGCCGAATTTCAGCGAGATGCCCTCCTCCGGCTGGATGCGCAGCGTGAGCGCGTTCGGGTCGACCTCCTTCATCGCCTCGCGGCCGAACGTCAGGTGAGGCGGCCGCTTGAACTGGATGCGAATCTCAGTGATCCGCTTGGGCAGCCGCTTGCCCGCGCGGATGTAAAACGGCACGCCGGCCCAACGCCAGTTGTCGATGAACAGGCGCAGCGCGGCGAAGGTCTCCGTCGGCGATTCGGGAGCGACGTCAGGCTCTTCGCGATATCCCCCCACCTGCTCGCCGAGAACCCAGCCCTTCGCGTACTGGCCGCGGACGGTCGACTGCTCGATGTCCTCGCCGATCAACGGGCGAATGGCACGCAAGACCTTGACCTTCTCGTCGCGAACCGCCGTTGCTTCGAAGGCAAGAGGGGGCTCCATGGCCACCAACGCGACGAGCTGCAAACCGTGGTTCTGCACGATGTCGCGCAGCGCACCCGTTCGGTCGTAGTAGCTGCCGCGGTTTTCGAGCCCGATATCCTCCGCCACCGTGATCTGGACGGAGTCGATCAGATTCGTGTTCCACACCGGCTCGAAAATGGCGTTGGCGAAACGGAATGCAAGGATGTTCTGAACGGTCTCTTTGCCCAGGTAGTGGTCGATGCGGTAGACGGAGTCTTCAGGGAAAACCTTGTGCAGCGTCTCGGTAAGAGCGCGCGCCGACTTCAGGTCGAGGCCAAAAGGCTTTTCAATCACGATGCGGCGAAAGCCGGGGCTGGTGTTCAGTCCGGCAGCCTGCAGCTGCACCGCGATGAGCTCGTAGGTCGTGGGTGGCGTGGCGCAGTAGAAGATCCGGTTGCCGGGAATGAGGCGGGTGTTGTCGAGCTCCTGCAGCTTCGCCGCCAGGGTTTTGAAATCCTCGAGCTTGCTGAACTCCACCTTGACGTACGTAAGAGAGTCGAGCAAGGCGGCCAGGACGCGATCGTCGATCGGTTGGGTGCGTGAAAACTCGTGGATCTTGTCGGCGGCGTGCTTGCGGAACGCCTGGTCGGTCAGGTCGTCCCTTCCCGTCCCCACCACCGCAAAACCCGCGGGTAGGGACCGCTGCTTGGCCAGGTTATAGAGCGCCGGCAGCAGCTTGCGCCCGCTGAGGTCGCCGGTGGCGCCGAAGATGACCATGACCGCGGGATCTGCGACCCGGTAATCGTGCAGGCCTTCAGCTAGAGGGTTTGGTGCCTCCTCGACCTTCACCCTTCGTGCGACGCGTCCTTCACCACGGCGTGCCCGCCGAACTGCGCCCTCATCATCGCGAGCATGCGGTCGCCGAAGGTGTTCTCCATGCGACTGCGGAAACGCGCGAAGAGCGATTCGGCGATCACCGGTGTCGGCACCGACTCGTCGATCGCCGTCTCCACCGTCCACCGGCCCTCGCCGGTGTCCTCCACCCAGCCCTTGATGCCCGCGAGCTCGGGGTCCTGGGCGAGACCGCGCGCGATGAGGTCGAGCAGCCAGGAGCGAACCACGCTTCCGGAGCGCCAGGCCTCCGCGATCGCGTGCATGTCCATTCCGGGGAAGGATTTCGACATCTTCATGACCTGGAAGCCTTCCGCATACGCCTGCATCAGGCCGTACTCGACGCCGTTGTGCACCATCTTCACGAAATGCCCTGACCCCTCAGCGCCTGTGTGCACCAGTCCGCCGTCGTCGGGCGCGAGGTCTTTGAGCAGCGGGAGGCAGTGGCCGTATGTCTCGGGATCGGCGCCGACCATCATGCTGTAACCGAACTCCTGGCCCCAGATGCCGCCCGAGACGCCGGCGTCCATGTAGTGCATCCCTTTCGCCTTGACCCGGGCGCAGTCGTCGAGCGCGACCTTCCAGTTGGTGTTGCCGCCGTCGATGATGATGTCGCCGGGATCGGCGAGCTCGATCAGCTTGTTGATCGCCTGCGTGGTCGGGTCGCCGGCCGGGACCATGATCCACATGACGCGGGGCCGGTCCTTGAATTTCTGGACGAACTCCTCCCACGAGCCGGCGCCGATCGCCCCCTGGTCGGCGTGGCGCTTCACCGCTTCGGGTGAAAGGTCGAACGCGACCAGGCGATGCCCGCGCTTCAAAAGGCGCAGCACCATGTTGCCGCCCATGCGGCCAAGCCCCACCATGCCCATCTCCATGGCTAGCGGACCGCCGACTTGACGGCCGCCGCAAGAGCGCGCCAGCCGGCCGCGGGGTCGCGACCCACCGTGACTCGCAACACCGGCAGCCGGCGCGACGTGAGCGACTGAAGGTCGCCGAGCGACTGGGACTGCTTGAGGACCGCGAAGCTGAACGGCTGGCCCGGGATCTTCACGTCCCTGGTGTCGTCCTGGACGATCTGCAGGAAGAGCCCGGTCTTAGGACCACCTTTGTGCAGCTGCCCGGTCGAGTGCAGAAATCGCGGACCGTAGCCCGCGGTGGTGGCGATCTTCGTCTTGTCTCGCACCGCGGTTCGGATGGACGCGATCGCGGCCTCCGAGCCGGGTGTGCGAGTGGTGTAGGCCATGATCGCGAAGTACGCGCTGCGCTTGGCTTTGCTGAGAAGAGACGCGATCCCCGCCTTCGCTTTCGCCGCTGCGACCGACTCGGCCGGCGGCAGCTTGCCTGTCTGCTTGAACTTCGCCAGCACCTTCTTGGTGTTGTCCTTCGACTCCTGCACGTTAGGTTGGTCGAAGGCGTCGATGCCGAGCACCGCGCCCGCGATCGCTGTCGCGACCTCCCAGCGGAAGAACTCACCGCCGAGGTCGAGCTTGTCGCGCATGGTCAGCGTGATCACGGGCTGACCCGCCTTCTCCAATGCCTGTACCGCGCGATTCGGCGGGTCCGCCGCCATGCGCATGTACACGAACAGCCGGTCATCGCCATAGACCGCGGGCTTGCCGACAGCCTCGCCCTCGATCGGCACAATGCCCTTGCCTTCCTTGCCTGTGCTCTCCGCGATCAGCTGCTCGACCCAGTAGCCAAATGTCGCGACCCTGGGCGACGCGATCAGGGTCACCTTGTTGCGGCCCTGTAGCGCCATGCGTCCCATCACCGCGCCAAGCCAGACGCCCGGATTCTTCTCCACCGGAACCGAATCGGCGCACGAGTGCGCCATCTCCGTCGCGCGCTCGAGCATCTCAGCGACGTTGATGCCCATCAGCGCGCCGGGCACGAGACCGAAATACGAGAGCGCGGAGTAGCGGCCTCCGATGTCGGGAGGGTTCGGAAAGATCCAGCGAAAATCGTGGTCCTTGGCGAGCTTCTCGAGCCCCGAACCGGGGTCGGTGATGGCCGCGAACTGCCGGCCTTTTCCCTTTGCTTGCTCCCAGAAATAGGCGAAGTGGGAAAGCGTCTCCGTCGTCTCGCCCGATTTCGAGGCGACGATGAAAAGCGTTTTGCCGATGCGGATCTTCGCCCGCACCGAAAGGATCGTTGCCGGGTCCGTCGTGTCCAGGACGTGCAGCCTCGGGTGGCCCTTGATGGCGCCAAAGGTGTTGCGCAGCACGTCGGGACACAGGCTCGACCCGCCCATGCCGAGCAACACGACGTCGGTGTAGGCACGGCCATCTCTGGCGAGCGCCGTGAACTGATGCGAGTGCTCGAGCATCTTTTCGGCGACGTCGAGCCAGCCCAACCGGTCGTGGATCTCCTGCCGCTTCGCGGGATCCGAGCTCCACAGCGTCGAGTCCTTGGCCCACAGGCGGCGCGGAGCGTCCTCTTTCTGCAGCTTCGCCACCTGCGCGTCGACGACAGGCTGCAGCCGGCCGAGGCTGTACCACTGTCGCGGACCCTTGCCCGCGCGAATGTCCCTGGATGCCTTGGTCAGCGTGGCCAGGAGGCTCTCGAAGGACTTGGTGAACGCCTCGACGCCCTCGACCTCGAGCTCCTGGGTGACCTGGTCCAGGCTGATCCCCGCCTCGGCGAGCTGCTTGAGCTGCCGCGTTGCCAGCCCGACGTTTTCGTCCAGGCTGCGCCGCACCTCGCCGTGCTCGCGGAAGGCGGCCAGCGTCTGCGGGGGAATGGTGTCGACGGTATCCGGGCCGATGAGCTCCTCGACGTAGTACGTGTCCGGATATCGAGGGTCCTTGGTCGAAGTGCTGGCCCACAGGCAGCGCTGGGTGAGCGCGCCGGCCTTCTCCAACTTCTCCCATCGCGGGCCGTCGAAGAGCTCTTTGAATCGCTCGTAAGCCATCTTCGAGTTGGCGATCGCGGCCTTGCCGTAAAGGCGCTCGAGCGCCTGCTTCTCTCTCGGGTCCGGGGTGGCGTTGATCTTTTCCGCCAGCTGCTTGTCGACCTTCGTGTCGACCCGGCTGACGAAAAAGCTCGCGACACTTGCCACCTTCGCCAGGTCGCCACCGTCGCTATGCAGCTTTTCCAGGCCCGACAGGTATGCGTCGACGACCTCGGCGTAGCGGTCGACCGAGAAGATGAGCGTCACGTTGATGTTGTGGCCCTTCGAGATCTGGTCCTGTATCGCGGGCAGGCCTTCTTTGGTGGCCGGGATCTTCACCATCACGTTCGGGCGGCGTGTGCGCTCGCGAAGGTCCTCCGCCCACCTGATGGTCTGCCTGGTGTTGTTGGCCACGGTCGGCGAGACCTCGATGCTGACGAAGCCGTCCTTGCCTCTCGTCTTGTCGTAGACGGGACGGAAGGTGTCGGCCGCGGCCTGGATGTCCTCGACCATCAGCTCCCACAGCATGTCGGCGGGTCTCTTCTTCTCCCGCACGAGCTGGACCATCGCCTCGTCGTAATCGGTCGAGCCGCTGACCGCCTTCTCGAAGATGGTCGGGTTGGATGTGACGCCGGTCAGGCCCTCGTCGCGCAACCGCGCAAGTTCGCCAGATGTGATGAGCTGGCGGCGGATGTTGTCAAGCCAGAGCGACTGGCCGATCTCACGGAGCTCCTTGATCGGGGTGGGGCGGCGGTCGGTGGCTGGTTGGAATGCGCCCTGCGCGCGCCCGGCGGCCATCACTTCGACGCCACGAGCTTGATCGCCGCCGCGACGATGTGCTTGCTCGAGATCCCGGCCGCGTTCATCAGCTCCTCGGGCTTGCCGGAAGTCGGCAGGTCCCGGACGGCGAGGTGGATCACGCGCGGAGGTGGATCCGCGGCGAGCGCCTCGAGGACGGCCGCCCCGATGCCTCCTTGCGGGTAGTGGTCCTCGACGACGATCAGCCTGCCCCTGGTGACCCTGGCCGCCTCGCGGAGCGTCTTTACGTCCACCGGCTTGACCGAGTAGAGGTCGATCACCCGCGCAGGGATCTTCTTGGCTGCCAGCGCGTCGGCCGCCGCCAGGCAGTTGTGCAGCGTGACGCCGGCGCCGATCAGCGCCACCTTGTCCTTGGGACTCTGCCGGACCACCTTGGACCCGCCGACCTTGAACACCTCGCCCGCGCCGTAGAGCGTTGGATAGGCGCCGCGCGTGGTGCGCATGAAAACGACGCCCGGTGTGTCGGCCATCAAGCGGGTCAGCTTGGCGGCCTGGTTCGGATCGCATGGGTAGAGCACCGTCGAGCTGTGGATCGCGCGCATCGAGGCCAGGTCTTCGAGCGCCATCTGCGATGGGCCGTCCTGGCCGATCTCGACACCAGCGTGAGAGCCGACGAGGCGGATGTTGGCCTGCGAGATGCCGGCCATGCGGATGAAGTCGTACGCGCGCGAGAAGAATGCGGCGAAGGTCGAGGCGAATGGCTTGTAGCCGCGCACGCTCATGCCGACCGCGGTCGCGACCAGCTGCTGCTCGGAGATCCACATCTCGAAGAACCGCTCTGGGTGCGCCTTGGCGAATTCGTCAGCGTGGGTCGAGTTGGAAACCTCGCCGTCCATTGCCACAACTTCGGGGATGGCGGCCAGGGCCAGGAGCGCATCGCCGTACGCCTTCCGAGTTGCCACCAGTTCGTCCTTCTTATACGTGGGTAGAACGGGCTCGATCGGAGTGGGACGCTTGGGCGTGCTACCCCGTTCCGGCTTCTGCGTCTTCACCTTGAGGTTCTTGATGCCGCCGAGCTCCTTGATCGCGCGCTCGGCCATGTCCGCAGGCAGCGGCTTGCCGTGCCAGCCGTCCTTGTTCTCGATCTCGGAAAATCCTTTGCCCTTGATCGTCTTGGCGATGATCACCGTCGGCTTGCCGGTGTT